>Ga0068855_100005318_pt1 | contig 15725 bp, 11 predicted proteins | sample KBSCornC52_FD_66592 | JGI IMG/M metagenome (GOLD analysis project Ga0068855, IMG submission 66592) | Corn rhizosphere microbial communities from Kellogg Biological Station, Michigan, USA - KBS Corn C5-2 | ecosystem: Host-associated > Plants > Roots > Rhizosphere > Soil ...
TGCAGGAGCAGGTGGAGCGGCTGTTCGCCACGATGGGCTTCTCGGTCGCCGACGGGCCCGAGATCGAGAACGACTACTACAACTTCACGGCGCTGCGCATGTTCCCGGACCATCCGTCGCGCAGCATGCAGGACACGTTCTACGTGGCGGGCTCCGAGAACGTCCTTCGCACGCAGACTTCTCCCGTGCAGGTGCGCTACATGGAATCGCACCGCCCGCCGATGCGCATCATCTGCCCCGGCCGCGTGTACCGCTGCGACCACGACGCCACGCACTCGCCGATGTTCCACCAGGTCGAGGGACTGTGGGTGGACGAGGGCATCAGCCTCGCCGACCTGAAGGGCACGGTCACGCAGTTCTGCCGCGCGTTCTTCGAGCGCGACGACCTCGCGATCCGCTTCCGGCCCTCGTACTTTCCGTTCGTGGAACCCGGCGTGGAGATCGACATGGAATGGTCGCGCAGGGACGGGAAGGTCACGTACCTGGAGATCGCGGGCGCGGGGGTCGTGCACCCCGACGTGCTGCGCAACGGCGGCATCGATCCCGACAAGTACTCGGGATTCGCCTTCGGCATGGGGCTCGATCGCCTCGCGATGCTCAAGTACGGAGTGAACGACCTGCGGCTTTTCTTCGAGAACGACCTCAAGTTCCTCGCGCAATTCCGATGAAGATCTCCGTCAGCTGGTTGCGTGAGCTCGCGGACCTCGACATGCCGGTCGAGGCGCTCGCGCACGCGCTCACGATGGGTGGTCTCGAGGTGGAGGAGGTGACGCCCGTCGCCGCCGACTTCTCCGGCATCGTCGTGGGATACGTGAAGAGCGTCGCGCCGCATCCCGACGCGGACAAGCTGCGCGTGACCGAGGTGGACGCGGGGACCGGCGAGCTGCTGCGCATCGTGTGCGGCGCGCCGAACGTGGCGGCCGGCCAGAAGGTGCCGTGCGCCTTGATCGGCGCGAAGCTGCCGGCGCAGGAGGGCAAGGCCTTCGAGATCCGGAAGGCGAAGCTGCGTGGGGTCGAATCGAACGGCATGCTCTGCTCGGCGCGCGAGCTGGGCCTGTCCTCCGACCACTCGGGGCTCCTCGTGCTCGACGAGGATGCGCCGGTCGGGCGCGATGTGCGCACCGTGCTCGCGCTGGACGACGTCTACCTCACGCTCAAGCTCACGCCGAATCGCGGCGACTGCCTCTCGATGTTCGGCGTGGCGCGCGATGCCGCGGCCCTCACCGACCGCGCGTTGCGGCTCCCGCCCGCGCCGCCGGTGCCGACCGTCCTCGACGACGCACGCGCGGTGACGATCGGCGAGCCGCGCGGCTGCGGCCACTATTTCGGCCGCGTGGTGCGCGGGATCGATCCCAAGGCGCGCACCCCGCAATGGATGGTGCGGCGCCTCGAGCGTGCGGGCTTGCGCGCGATCAGCCCGCTGGTGGACATCACCAGCTACGTGATGCTCGAACGCGGGCAGCCGATGCATGCGTTCGACCACGCGAAGCTCGCAGGAGCGATCGACGTGCGCTACATGAAGCCGGGCGAGCGCATCAAGCTGCTCAACGGCCAGGAGGTCGAATACCGTCCGAAGCTCCTCGCGATCACGGACGCGTCGGGCCCGGTCGCGCTCGCGGGCGTGATGGGCGGCTTCGACACCATGGTAGGCGACGACACCTGCGACGTCTTCTTCGAGGCCGCGTATTTCGCTCCGGAGGCGGTACAGGGCAAGACGCGCGAGTTGGGCCTCGCGAGCGATGCCGCGCACCGCTTCGAGCGCGGCGTGGATCCCGCGGCGGCCGGCGCGGCGCTCGAGCGCGCGGTCGCGCTCACGCTTGAGGTCTGCGGCGGCAAGGCCGGTCCCGTCACGCATGCGCTGGGCGAGCTTCCCGCGAGAAACGCCGTGCGCGTGCGTCCCGAACGCGTGCGCAGCCTCCTCGGCTACTTCATCGCCGACGACGAGATGCACGCGATCCTGCGGCGGCTGTCGTGCGTTCCGGAATCCGACGGCCCGGCGATGCGCGTGACGCCGCCCAGCTGGCGCTTCGACCTCGCGATCGAGGAGGACTTCGTCGAGGAGATCGCGCGCGTGCACGGCTACGACCACGTTCCGGCGAAGCCGCCGCGCGCCTCGGTTCCCATGCTGCGCATGCGCGAAGGCGAGCGCACGCGCTTCGACATCCGGCATCGCCTCGCCGACCTGGGCTACCAGGAGATCGTGAGCTACAGCTTCGTTCCCGAGGCGTGGGAGCGCGACTTCGCGGCGAATGCGTCTCCGGTACGCCTCGCCAATCCGATCGCGAGCCCGATGAGCGTGATGCGCACCACGCTCCTCGGCGGCCTCGTGCAGGCGCTGCGCTCGAATCTCAACCGGGGCGAGGAACGCGCGCGCCTGTTCGAGATCGGCCGCTGCTTCGAGGCTCCGGCCGCGGATCTCGCGACGCAGCCCGAGCGCGTGGCGGGGCTCGCGTTCGGCTCGCGCTTGCCGGAGCAATGGGGCGAGAAGACAGCGCCGGTGGATTTCTTCGACGTGAAGGGCGACGTGGAGTCGATGGCGTCTGCACTGAAGCTCGAGTTCGCCTCGGCGTCGCATCCGGCATGCCATCCGGGCCGTTGCGCGCTCGTCCGGCTCGACGGGCGGGAGATCGGAATGGCGGGCGAGATGCATCCCCGGTTGCAAATGAAATACGAGCTGCCGTGCGCCCCGGTGGTTTTCGAGCTGCTGCTCGCGCCGCTTCTCGCGGGCTCCAGCCCGCGCTTTTCCGGCGTTTCGCGCATGCCCGTGGTGCGCCGCGACTATGCGTTCACCGTCGAGGAAACGGTGCCTGCCGCGACCCTCCTGGCGGCTCTGCGCGGGCGCCTCCCGGCCTTCGTAAGGGAGGTGGAAGTGTTCGACCAGTACCGCGGAAAGGGGGTCGAGCCCGGCAAAAAAAGCCTTGCGCTACGGATAGTTATGCAGGATACTGACAGGACTTTGACAGATTCCGAAGTGGAGGGCGTGGTGACCTCCATTCGCGATCAACTCAACCAAGAATTCAAAGCCCAGCCGCGCACGTGAAAGACAAAGTCACCCTCACCAAGGCCGAGCTGGCCGACCTCATGTTCGAGAAGGTCGGTCTCAACAAGCGCGAGGCCAAGGACATGGTCGAGTCGTTCTTCGAGGAGATCCGGATCGCGCTCGAAAGGGGCGAGATGGTGAAACTCTCGGGCTTCGGCAACTTCCAACTCCGGAAGAAGCCGCAGCGCCCCGGGAGGAATCCCAAGACCGGAGAGGAGATTCCCATCACGGCGCGGCGCGTGGTTACTTTCCATGCAAGCCAGAAGCTGAAGAGCCTGGTGGAGAAGTCCTTCAATGGCCACGGAGAACCTGGCGACGACTGACCTTCCGCCCATCCCCGCCAAGCGGTATTTCACGATTGGCGAGGTGAGCGAGCTTTGCGGCGTGAAGCCGCACGTGCTCCGTTACTGGGAGCAGGAATTCACGCAGCTCAAGCCCCTCAAGCGCCGCGGCAACCGCCGCTACTACCAGCACCACGAGGTCCTGCTGATCCGCCGGATCCGCGAGCTCCTCTACGAGCACGGCTTCACCATCAACGGCGCGCGCAACCGCCTCGAGGAGCCCTCGCATTCGTCGAGCTCCGGCGGCACGCGCACCATGACCGTCCCGCAGCCGATCTCTCCCGGCAACATCCGCAAGGAGCTCAAGAGCATCCTCAAGATGCTCGAGCGCTGAGCGTTAATTTTCCGCCGTGGCGTAGGCGGGAATCCATTCTGCAGTTATAATTTCCGGTTCGGTCGGGGCGTAGCGCAGCCTGGTAGCGCACCTGCATGGGGTGCAGGGGGTCGAAGGTTCGAATCCTTTCGCCCCGACCAATTCCTCCTTCCTCTTCGCCGTCGCCGTGCGCTTGACCGCCGCGGTTGTCGCCCGCGCTCGTCTGCGGCACAGTGGCGGCTTCGACGCGCGCGCACGCCTGCACGGGCGTCCCCATTACCGAAGAGGAGACACTCGCATGAAGGCAAGCTCGATCGCGCTTTGGCTCGCGGCGATCGTGACGGCGATCGCGGCGCCCGTGGCGCGCGCGGAGGTCGACACGGTGCACGTCGCGCAGCAGTTCGGCATCACCTACCTGCCGCTCATGTACATGGAGCATCAGCACCTGCTCGAGAAGCACGCGAAGCAGGAGGGCCTGGGCGAGCTCAAGGTGGAGTGGGTGCGCTTCGGCTCGGGGACCGGGATGAACGACGCGCTGCTCTCCGGGAACCTCGAGTTCGCCTCCGGCGGCCTCGGTCCCTTCATCACGCTCTGGGCGAAGACGCGCAGCAACCTCGAGGTGAAGGGCGTGTGCGCCATGAACGACATGCCGCTCTACCTCAACACGCGCGATCCGAACGTGAAGTCGATCCGCGACTTCACCGCGAAGGACAAGATCGCGCTTCCCGCGATCAAGGTGTCCTTCCAGGCCGTGAACCTGGAGATGGCCGCGGCCAAGGAATTCGGCGAGAAGAACTACACGAAGCTCGACCCGCTCACCGTGTCGATGAAGCACCCGGACGGCATGGCGGCGCTGCTCTCCGGAAACGAGGTCACGGCGCACTTCACCTCGCCGCCGTTCCAGTACCAGGAGCTCGAGCATCCCGGCATCCACAAGGTGCTCGACTCGTACTCGATCGTGGGCGGCCCGCACACGTTCACGGTGGTGTGGGCGTCCGCGAAGTTCCGCGAGAAGAACCCGCGCGTCTACAAGGCGTTCCTCGCCGCGTTCAACGAGGCGATCGACGAGATCAACAAGGACAAGCAGGCCGCGGCCGACAACTACATCAAGTGGCAGAACTACAAGGGGCCGCGCGACCTCGTGGTGAAGGTCCTCGAGGATCCGCTGGTGCAGTTCACCACGACGCCGCACAAGGTGACGACGTACGCGAACTTCATGCACGAGATCGGCTCGGTGAAGGTGAAGCCCGCCTCGTGGAAGGACATGTTCTTCCCGGAAGTGCACGGTCTCCCGGGAAGCTGAGCGAGGCAGCCGATCAGGCCGCCGCGCGCAGGCCGAGCATCGCGCGCGCCTCGGTCGCGCTCGCCGGGCGCCGTCCGTAGCGCTCGCACGCCTGGGCGATCTTCGAGACGAGCTCCGCGTTGCTCGACGCCAGGCGCTGCGCGTCGATGCGCAGGTTGTCCTCCAGGCCGGTGCGGCAGTGGCCACCCGCCTCGAGGCACCACTGGTTCACTTCCCACTGGTGGCGTGCGACGCCGGCGGCCACCCACGTCGCGCGCGGCAGCACCTGCGCGAGCTCGCTCCTCAGGAAATCGAACACGCTGCGGCGCGCGGGCAGCGCGTTCGGGATGCCGAGCACGAACTGCACGTGCGGCGGATCCTCGATGAGGCCCTGCTTCACGAGGTTCGCCGCGTTGTAGAGCATCGCGAGGTCGAACACCTCGATCTCGGGCTTGATCCCGTTCTCGAGCATCGTGCGCGCGAGCTGCTCCACGAAGTCGGGCGGGTTCTCGTAGATGTTCGTGGGGAAGTTCACCGAGCCGGTGGCGAGCGACGCCATGTCCGGCTTGAGATGCAGCATCGCCGCGCGCGCGGCCTGGTCGCGTCCCCGTCCGCCGGTCGAGAACTGCACGATCATGCCCGGGCAGTGCTTGCGCACGCCTTCCTGCACGCGCGCGAAAAGCTCGGGGTCGGAGCCCGGCGTTTCGTCCGGATTGCGCACATGCACGTGGACGAGCGAGGCGCCCGCCTCGAACGCCTCGTGCGTCGATTCGATCTGCTCCGACGGCGTCACGGGCACCGCCGGATTGTCCTTCTTCCGGGGCAAGGCGCCGGTGATCGCGACGGTGATGATGACGGGCTGCGCCAAGTCTTCCTCCTTCGACGAGCCTTCGATATTGGCGGGTTTCCGCCCCCCGTGCAACGCCGTGGCCCGGCGCTCGCCGGCGATTGCCGGTAAAATGGTCGCAGGCGGCACAGCCCGCCGCGCGATCTTCGCGATGCATTCGCCGCCCGTGGAGGAACTTACCGGGCGGTTTTCGAGCCCAAATTTCCCTGTGCCGCGCGAGCGGCGCGCCCGCATACCAGAATGTCCGATCGGCAGTCGAAGTCCCGGCCCGGGGCACAATCGGGGCACTACCGCTTGCCGGTCGAGAAGTGGGGCGACCAGCCGTTCCGGCGCCTGGTCGAGACGGTGCGCGACTACGCCATCTTCCTGCTCGACGCCGAGGGGAACGTGGTGTCGTGGAACGCGGGAGCCGAGCGGCTGAAGGGCTATGCCGCGCCCGAGATCATCGGGCGCAACTTCTCGATCTTCTATCCGCAGGAAGCGATCGACCGCCGCTGGCCGCAATACGAGCTCGAGACCGCGGCGCGCCTCGGGCGCTTCGAGGACGAGGGCTGGCGCGTGCGCAAGGACGGCTCGCGCTTCTGGGCGAACGTGATCATCACGGCGCTGCGCGACGACGAAGGCGCTCTCATCGGCTTCGCCAAGGTCACGCGCGACCTGAGCGAGCGCCGGCACAACGAGGAGCGTCTGCGCGAGAGCGAGGAGCGCTTCCGGCTCCTGGTCGAGAACGTCGAGGATTACGCGATCTTCATGCTCGACCCGCAGGGCCGCGTGATGAGCTGGAACCAGGGCGCGCGGCGCATCAACGGATACGAAGCCTCCGAGATCATCGGGCGGAATTTCTCGATCTTCTATCCGCCCGAGGCGATCGCGCGCGAATGGCCCGCGCACGAGCTGAGCGAGGCGTCGCGCACCGGGCACTTCGAGGACGAGGGCTGGCGCTTGCGCAAGGACGGCTCGCGCTTCTGGGCGAACGTGGTGATCACGGCGCTGCGCGGCGCGGACGGCGAGCTGCGCGGCTACTCGAAGATCACGCGCGACCTTTCCGAGCGCAGGCAGCAGGAGGAGAAGCTGCGCCGCAGCGAGGAACGCTTCCGCCTGCTCCTCGAAGGCATCGAGGACTACGCCATCTTCATGCTCGATCCGGTGGGGCGCGTGACGAGCTGGAACACCGGCGCGCAGCGCATGATGGCGTACACCGAGGAGGAGATCCTCGGATCGTCCTTCGAGCGCTTCTACCCGCCCGAGGATTCGGCGGCGGGCCGACCCGCGGAGGACCTGCGCAACGCCATGCTCAACCGGCGCTCCGAGGACCTCGGCTGGCGCCTGCGCAAGGACGGCGAGCGGTTCTGGGCCGAGACCCTGCTCACGGCGCTGCATGACGACGAGGGCCGCCTGCGCGGGTTCGCGCAGGTCACGCGCGACATGACCGAGCGCAAGCGCATGGAGAGCCTCGAGCAGCAGGGACGGCGCCTCACGGAGTTCCTGGCGATGCTCGCGCACGAGCTGCGCAACCCGCTCGCGCCGATCCGCAACGCCGTGACGATCATGGGCGCGCACCGCAGCCTCCCCGCGCAGGTGGCCTGGGCTCGCGACGTGATCGAGCGGCAGACGGGCCAGCTCGCGCGCCTGGTGGACGACCTGCTCGACGTGAGCCGGATCACGCGCGGGAAGCTGCGCATGAAGGGCGCGGCCATGGACCTCAACGTCGCCGTGCATCGCGCGATCGAGGGCAGCCGCCCGCTCATCGACGGACGCCGCCAGTCGCTCGAGCTGCGCCTCGCCGAGGGGCCGCTGCCGGTGCACGGCGACATGACGCGCATCACGCAGGTCATCGTGAACCTGCTCAACAACGCGGCCAAGTACACGCCGGAGGGCGGCCGGGTGGAGGTCGAAAGCGCGCGCGATGGCGACGAATGCCTGGTTCGCGTGCGCGACAACGGCATGGGCATCCCCCCCTACCTCCTCGACCGCATCTTCGACCTCTTCGCGCAGGGCGAGCGCACGCTCGACCGTTCCGAGGGCGGCCTCGGCATCGGGCTCACGCTCGCGCGGCGCATCGTCGCGCTGCACGGCGGCTCGATCGTGGCGCGCAGCGGCGGGACGGGGCGCGGCGCGCAATTCGAGGTGCGGCTTCCGCGCCTCGAGGTGGAGCTGGACAACGCACCGCAAAACGCCGGCGAGCGCGGCTCGGGCCGCGCGCGCAAGCGCTCGATCCTCGTGGTCGACGACAACGAGGACGCGGCGAGCAGCCTCGCGATGCTCCTGCGCATGACCGGCCACGACGTGGCGATCGAGCACGACGGGGAGGCGGCGCTCAGGCGCATCGAGTCGTCGCCCCCGGACATCGTGCTGCTCGATATCGGGCTGCCCGGCATGAGCGGCTATGACGTGGCGGCAAGGCTTCGCGAGGACGAGTCGCGTTCCTCGATGCGCATCTATGCGTTGACCGGCTACGGCCAGGAGGAGGATCGCCGGCGATCGGTCGAAGCGGGCTTCGACGGCCATCTCGTGAAGCCGGTCGTGCCCAACGAGCTCTTGGCGTTGGTCGATTCGGCCCCCGTCGCCGCCGCGCGGTAAGCGTTTCCGCGCCGGTAATCCTCCTTTGGCGGCCGCGATCGCGAACGCCGTGTACCACTGACCGGCAAGCGCGTGCGCGACCTTCCCATCACGCTGGACAAGCTCCTGTAGTTGACCGAGAATCGGCGCATCCGATCGGGAGAGCGCGGCCGCGAGCCGCCGCCGAAGGGGTAGCACCCGCAAACTCTCAGGCAAAAAGGACCGATCGGGCCCGGGGGATTTCCCCGGACTCTGGAGAGTGGCGGCCGGCCTTCATCGAGGAGGCCCGCGGCCCACCGAAGGGGCGAGCGTCCGCGAGGGCGTAATCTCTCAGGTACCGAGGACAGAGGGGTCAGGGAGCGTGAAGCTCGCCTGGCCCCTTTCGTTTTGGTGGAGGGCCACGCGCAGTGAGGAAGACGCCGCTCAACGCATGGCACCGGGAAGCCGGTGCGCGCCTGGTCGACTTCGGGGGCTGGGAGATGCCGCTGCACTACGGCTCGCAGCTCGAGGAGCACCACGCCGTGCGCCGCGACGCCGGCGTCTTCGACGTCTCGCACATGCGCGTGCTCGATGTGCGCGCGAGCGACGCGCGATCGTTCCTGCGCCGCGCGCTCGCGAACGACGTCGCACGCCTCGCGGTGCCGGGCAAGGCGCTCTACACCTGCATGCTCGCCGAGGACGGCGGCGTCCTCGACGATCTGATCGTGTATTTCTTCCGCGAGGATTTCTTCCGCGCCGTGGTGAACGCGTCGACGGCGGACGACGACGTCGCATGGCTGCGGTCCCTGCGCGAGCGCTGGTCGTCGGACGTGGAGATCGAATCGCGCGACGACCTGGCGCTCATCGCGATCCAGGGTCCGCGCGCGCGCGAGCGCTTCTGGCAGGCGATGCCCGAGCTTCGCGCGCCGACCGAGCCGCTCGCGCCCTTCAGCGCGGCGCTCGTCGCGGACGTCATGGTGGCCCGCACCGGATACACGGGCGAAGATGGATTCGAGATCGCGTTGCCGGCCGCGCGGGCGGCGACGCTCTGGAAGGCGCTCGTCACCGCCGGCGCGCGACCCTGCGGGCTCGGAGCGCGCGACACGTTGCGCCTGGAGGCCGGCATGAACCTCTACGGCCAGGACATGGACCGGCACGTGACCCCGCTCGATGCGGGACTGGCGTGGACCGTGGACCTCGCCGGCGCGCGCGACTTCGTCGGAAGATCGGCGCTCCTCGAGCAAGGACAGCGGCGGGAATTCCTCGGCCTGGTCCTGCTCGAGACGGGCGGCGTGCTGCGGGCCCACCAGGAAGTGCTCTGCGATGGGCGGCGCATCGGCGAGATCACGAGCGGTACCTATTCGCCGACCCTCGCCCGCTCGATCGCGCTCGCGCGGCTCGAACGCGGCATCGCGCCCGGCGCGACGGTGCAGGTGGACGTGCGCGGCAAGCGGCTCGCCGCGCGTGTGGTGAAGCCGTCGTTCGTGCGCCGCGGGAAATCCCTCCTCCCAACCAAGGAAGCCCCATGAAACTTCCGCAGGACCTGCGCTACACCGAGTCCCACGAATGGACGCGCCGCGAGGCCGACGGCAGCGTGAGCGTCGGCATCACCGACCACGCCCAGGAGCAGCTGGGCGACATCGTGTTCGTCGAGGCGCCGCAGCCGGGGCGCAAGGTGAAGGCGGGCGAGGCGGTGGGCGTCGTCGAGTCGGTGAAAGCCGCCTCCGACATCTACGCGCCGGTCGCGGGCGAGATCGTGGCCACGAACGCCGAGCTCGCCGCGTCGCCGGAGAAGGTGAACCAGGACGCGTTCGCGGCGTGGATGTACCGCATCAAGCCCGACGATCCTTCCGCGATCGACCGGCTGCTCGACGCGGTCGCGTACGAGAAATCGGCGTCCGCCTGAGCCCGGAGACCTCCATGCCCGACACGCCCGTGCGCCGCGCCGCTTCCACGAGCCTCGAGGCGCTCGAGGATCACGGCGCATTCCGCCGCCGGCACATCGGCCCCGATGCCGCAGAGCGATCGCAGATGCTCGCCGCGTTGGGCTTCCCGTCGATGACCGCGTTGATCGATGCCGCGATCCCACGCGCGATCCGCCGCCGCAATGCGATGACGCTCGGCGCGCCGCGCACCGAGGGCGAGGCGCTCTCGGCGCTGCGCATGATCGCGGAGCAGAACGAGGTCTTCGCGTCGTACATCGGGCAGGGCTACTACGGCACCTATACGCCCACGGTGATCCTGAGGAACGTCTTCCAGAATCCGGCCTGGTACACGGCCTATACGCCGTACCAGCCGGAGATCTCGCAGGGTAGGCTCGAGGCGCTGCTCAACTTCCAGGCGATGGTCGCCGACCTCACCGGCCTGGACGTCGCGAACGCGTCGATGCTCGACGAGGCGACCGCGGCGGCGGAGGCGATGACGCTGTGCCTTCGCTCGACGCGCTCGCCTTCGCGCGTCTTCGCCGTCGCCGACGATGTCTTTCCGCAGACGATCGAGGTCGTGCGCACGCGTGCGGCGCCGCTCGGCATCGAGGTGCGCGTCGCTCCCGCGGGCGAGCTCGCGCGCATCGACGCGTTCGCCGCGCTCGTCCAGTATCCGGGCGTCGAGGGGGAGCTGCGCGACTACGCGGCACTCGCCGCCGCTGTCCATGAGCGCGGCGCATATCTCGTCGCCGCCGCCGATCTCCTCGCGCTCGCCGTGGTGAAGCCGCCGGGCGAATGGGGCGCGGACGTGGCGGTGGGATCGGCGCAGCGCTTCGGCGTGCCGATGGGATTCGGCGGTCCGCACGCCGCGTACTTCGCCGTGCGCGACGCATTGAAGCGCGCGATGCCCGGGCGCCTGGTCGGCGTGAGCGTGGATGCGACCGGCGCGCCCGCCCTGCGGCTCGCGTTGCAGACGCGCGAGCAGCACATCCGCCGCGAGAAGGCGACCTCCAACATCTGCACCGCGCAGGTGCTGCTCGCGGTGATGGCGTCGATGTACGCCGTGTACCACGGTCCCGAAGGGCTCGTGCGCATCGCGCGCCGCATCCATCGTCTCGCCGCGATCCTGCGGGCAGGGCTCGTGAAGCTCGGCTACGTCGTGCGGCCCGAAGCGTTCTTCGACACCCTCACGGTCGAGGTTCCCGGGCGGCTCACGTCGATCGTCGGGCGCGCCGGCGAGGCGCGCATGAACTTCCGGCGCATGGAAGGCGAGCGGCTCGGCATCTCGCTCGACGAGACGACGACGCGCGCCGACGTGGAGGCGATCCTCGGCGTGTTCGCCGTCGCAAGCGAGCCACCGCGCGTGGCCGGCCTCGAGCACGCGCCGGAGGCGATTCCCGCGTCGCTCGTGCGCGAGTCGGCATTCCTCACGCATCCGGTGTTCCATCGGCATCGTTCCGAGACGCAGATGCTGCGCTATCTTCGCCGCCTCGCCGATCGGGACGTCGCGCTCGACCGCGCCATGATCCCGCTGGGCTCCTGCACCATGAAGCTCAACGCGACGAGCGAGATGGTGCCGGTGGGCTGGCGCGAGATCGCGCACATGCATCCCTTCGCGCCCGCCGAGCAATGGCGCGGCTATCGGCGCCTCATCGCGGACCTCGAAGAGCGCCTCGCGATCGCGACCGGCTACGCGGCGGTCTCGCTGCAGCCGAACGCGGGCTCCCAGGGCGAGTACGCGGGACTGCTCGCGATCCGCGCCTGGCACGCGAGCCGCGGCGAGGCGCATCGCGACATCTGCCTCATTCCGAGCTCGGCGCACGGCACGAACCCGGCCTCCGCGCACATGGCGGGACTCGAGGTCGTGGTGGTGGCGTGCGATGCGCGCGGCAACGTCGATCTCGCCGACCTCGAGGACAAGGCGTCCCGGCACGCGCCGCGGCTCGCCGCGCTCATGGTGACCTATCCCTCGACGCACGGCGTGTTCGAGGAAGGCATCGGCAAGGCATGCGAGATCGTGCATCGCCACGGCGGCCAGGTATACGTCGACGGCGCGAACATGAACGCGATGGTGGGCCTGTGCGCGCCGGGCGAGTTCGGCGGCGACGTGTCGCACCTGAACCTGCACAAGACCTTCTGCATCCCGCACGGCGGCGGTGGACCGGGCGTGGGACCGGTGGCCGTCGCCGCGCACCTCGCGCCGTTCCTGCCCGGCGCCGGGGTGGGATCCGTCTCCGCGGCGCCCTACGGCAGCGCCTCGATCCTGCCGATCTCGTGGATGTACATCGAGATGATGGGCGCCGAGGGACTCACCGCGGCGAGCGAGGCCGCGATCCTCTCCGCGAACTACGTCGCGCGGCGCCTCATGGAGCACTATCCGGTGCTCTATACGGGGCCGGGCGGCCTCGTGGCGCACGAATGCATCGTCGACCTGCGTGCGTTGAAGGAGAGCTCCGGCATCACCGTGGACGACGTCGCGAAACGCCTCGTCGACTACGGCTTCCATGCGCCGACGATGTCGTTCCCGGTTCCCGGAACGCTGATGGTCGAGCCGACCGAGAGCGAGTCGAAGGCGGAGCTCGATCGCTTCTGCGACGCGATGATCGCGATCCGCGAGGAGATCCGCGCGGTGGAGGAGGGGCGCTGGCACCGCGAGGACAATCCGCTCAAGAATGCGCCGCACACGGCGGCGATGGTCACCGCGGACCGCTGGACCCATCCGTACCCGCGCGAGACAGCGGCCTATCCGGTCGCCTCGTTGCGCGATGCCAAGTACTGGCCGCCCGTCGCGCGCATCGACAACGCCTACGGCGACCGCAACCTCGTGTGCACCTGTCCGCCGCTCGCCGAGTACGAATAGCGCGGCTTGCGGATACCAAAATCGTTCAGACGCAGGTGTAGCGCAGATGAACGCGGATAAGGCGAGACAAGGGTTTCGTGCCGCATTCGCTCGCTGTGCCAATGTGCACGAAGCCATTCGCGGATTTTCATCCGCGTTCATCTGCGTTTCCTGCCTTTCTCTCGAATCACCCGGCGCCCGTTAAACCCACCGCAGGAAGTTGCCGCGTTCTTCCATCCGGTGGCGGATAGGGCCGGAAGGCCCCGCACGGTATAATTTTTCCGCGCATGCGAATCCTCCTCTCGAACGACGACGGCTATTTCGCGCCCGGCCTCGCCGCGCTCGCCGAGGGGCTGGGCGCGCTGGGCGACATCACCGTGGTCGCGCCCGAGCGCGACCGCAGCGGCGCCTCCAACTCCCTCACGCTCGACCGCCCGCTCATGTTGAGCCGCGCGCCCAACGGCTTCCGCTATGTCAACGGGACGCCGACCGACTGCGTGCACATGGCGGTCACGGGGCTGCTCGATTTCGAGCCCGACGTGGTCGTCTCGGGCATCAATTCCGGCTCCAACATGGGCGACGACACGCTCTACTCGGGCACCGTGGCGGCGGCGACCGAGGGCTACCTGCTCGGCATTCCGTCGATCGCGGTGTCCCTCGTGGGACAGGAGTTCCGCCATTTCGCGACCGCGGCGCGCGTGGCGCGCGATCTCGTGGAGCGACTCGCGCGTGCGCCGCTCGGTGCGCCGATGCTGCTCAACGTGAACGTGCCCGACGTTCCCTACGAACAGGTCGCCGGCATCGAGGTGACGCGCCTCGGGCGCCGCCACAAGGCGCAGCCGGTGGTGCCGGGAAAGAACCCGCGCGGCGAGACCGTGTACTGGGTCGGCGCCGCGGGTCCCGCGCGCGAAGCGGGGCCGGGCACCGACTTCCACGCGCTCGAGCGCGGCGCCGTATCCGTCACGCCGCTGCAGGTCGATCTCACGCACGCGACGCAGATTCCGCGGGTTTCGGAATGGATGCGGCAATGAGCGCGCCCGACGGAATCGGCATGACCTCGGAGCGCACGCGCCTGCGCATGATCGAGGCGCTGCGCAAGGACGGCATCACCGACGAGCGCGTGCTCGCCGCGATGATGGAGATCCCGCGGCATCGCTTCGTCGAGGAAGGGATCGCCTCGCGCGCGTACGAGGACGTCGCGTTGCCGATCGGCCAGGGGCAGACCATCTCCAGCCCCTCGATCGTCGCGCACATGACGCAGCTGCTCTTCGAGAAGCCGCGCCAGAAGGTGCTCGAGATCGGCACCGGCTGCGGCTACCAGACGGCGATCCTCGCGCGCCTGGCGAAGGAGGTCTATACCATCGAGCGCATCGCGGTGCTGATGGACAAGGCGCGGCGCCACTTGCGCGACCTGCGCTTCTACAACGTCCGCTACAAGCACGCGGACGGGCATGCCGGGTACGCCGAGGGCGGACCGTACGACGGCATCCTCATGGCGGCGTCGGCGACGCACGTGCCGGAAGCGCTCAAGCAGCAACTTGCCGTCGGGGGCCGCATGGTGCTGCCCGTCGGGACGGAGGACCAGTGGCTCTACGTGGTGGATCGGAAGGAAAGCGGATTCGTCGAGCAGAAGCGCGACGCGGTGCGGTTCGTGCCGTTGCTGCCGGGGCTCGCGTGAGGAACGCCGCGGCGGTCCTCGTCGTGCTCGCGCTCGCCGGGTGCGCGGCGCCGCGTCCCGCTCCCGTCGTGGAGCGAACGCAGCCCGTACCGGCGCAGCCGCCGTCGGTGCAGCCGCCGAGCGGCGCCGCTCCGGCGCAACCCGCGCCGGAGAAGCCCGTCCCCACGCACACCGTGAAGCGCGGCGACACCCTGGTCAGCATCGCGTTGCAGTACGGCCTCGATTACCGCGAGCTCGCCGCGTGGAACGGCATCACGAATCCCTCGCAGCTGCGCGTGGGGCAAGTGCTGGTGCTCGCCGCGCCGTCGGGCACGGCGCCCAAGGGCACGCCGGAAGCCGCCGGCAATCCGCCCGCCGTCCCGGGCGCCCCCACGCCGTTGGCGAGTGCGCCCGTCGCGACGCCGCTCGTCTCGCCCGGGCCGCCCATCGAGGCGCGCCCGCTCTCCAACACGCCGACGCTCAAGGTCGAGCCGCGCGCCGTGAAGGTGCCTTACTCGGACAAGGCGATGGCCGAATTCTCCGTGCCCGAGCCGCCGGCCGCCCCGGGCGCCGCGAGCGAAGCGCCGCAGCCTCCTGCCGCGAATGCCGCGCCGACGAGCGCGCAGCCCGAGCCCGCGAAAGCGGGAACGCAGAAGGAGGACGTGGACTGGATGTGGCCGGTGAAGGGCAAGGTGATCGCGCCGTTCTCGGAAGCGAGCAAGGGCATCGACATCGCCGGCAAGCGCGGTGCGCCGGTGCTCGCCGCGGCGAGCGGACGCGTGATCTACGCGGACTCGGGACTGCGCGGCCTGGGCAAGCTCGTCATCATTCGCCATAACGACACCTGGCTCTCCGCGTACGCGCACAACGACAAGATCCTGGTGAAGGAGCAGCAGGAGGTGAAGAAGGGCGACAAGATCGCGGAGATGGGCTCGACCGACGC
>Ga0068855_100005319_pt1 | contig 15724 bp, 14 predicted proteins | sample KBSCornC52_FD_66592 | JGI IMG/M metagenome (GOLD analysis project Ga0068855, IMG submission 66592) | Corn rhizosphere microbial communities from Kellogg Biological Station, Michigan, USA - KBS Corn C5-2 | ecosystem: Host-associated > Plants > Roots > Rhizosphere > Soil ...
CGCGATGCGTTGCCGCGCGAAATCGGCAGCGCCCTCAGCCAGGCGGAGTTCAACGAGCAGGTGAACGACGCGCTGGGTTGACTCTTCGAGGCCCCAAGTGCCCTGCCATCAGAGTCCCTAAACACAGGCCAACAGGGCTGGCGAGGCCGGCGGCCGGCAGGGGCCGTTCTCCGGTCACGCTCGCGGGCCGGCGAAGCAGCACGCGAACATGAGTTCGTCAACAGCATGATCGCATCGCCTGCCCTGTAGCGACCGCGAATGGACCTGCGCCCGACCCCTACCGACCACCAGCCTTGCGGAGGGTAGTGACGCTCCACGAAATGCGGGACTGCCCGACTTCCTCTCACGCGCTACATTGTCGCTTGCGGTCGGTGGTCGGGGTGGACGGGCGCAGGTCCATTCGCGTTGTGAGGCGCGCTGCGCGCCGATGCGGTGTTGATGCGACACCCGTGCTTGTTCGGGTGCAGCACCGCGAGCGTGACCGGAGAACGGCCATCCCGGCCGCCGGCCGACGCCCAGGTGCTCGAGCGAAACCGTGGCGCGCTACTTAGAAACTAGGCCGGCGCGCGCAATTCAACGCGCGGCGGCCGCCGGCTTCAAGGCGCGGCGCCCGCCGGCACCCACAGCCGCTTCTCCAGCCGCACCGCATCGACCGCGCCGCGGTAATAGCCCGGCACGGTGCCGGCGCGGCCATAACCTTGCTCGAGGTAGAAAGCGATGGCGTCGGGATTATCGGCTCGCGCTTCGAGCTGCACACGCTCCAGGCCGGCGGTCACGGCGCATTTTTCCAGCCATCCGAGCAGCACGCCACCCAGGCCGCGCTTGCGATGCCCGGCGGCGACACCCAGCAGGACGAGGTGCGCCCGCTCTTCGCCATAACGCATGATGCCGAAGGCGACGACTGACGTGCGGTCCTGCACCACCGCGACATTGGTCGAGTCGTCCTGGATTGCCTTGAGCACCCGGGCCTGCGTCCAGCTCCAGCCCAAGCCGTACTCGATGTACTCGCGCGACATCTCCGCGATGCTGCGGGCGTGCACCGCAGTGGCCAGGCTGATGTGCGGACGGCTGATCAATTGGGGCTCCAGCGCGCAGTATGCGCTTGGCCCCCGCCCGAAGTAAACGGCTGGAACCGAAAATTGCGCGCGTGCGCACCCCGCCCCGCGCCGCCATAATCTCCGCATGAGATTCCTCCACACCATGCTGCGCGTGGGCGACCTGCAGCGCTCGATCGATTTCTACACCCGCGTGCTCGGCATGAAGCTGCTGCGCACCACCGACCGTCCGGAACAGAAATATTCGCTGGCCTTCGTCGGCTACGGATCCAATCCCGACCAGGCCGAAATCGAGCTGACCTATAACTACGGCGTCGACAAGTACGACATGGGCAGCGCCTACGGCCACGTCGCGCTGGGCATGCCGGACATCCACGCCGCCTGCGAAAAAATCCGCACGGCCGGCGGCAACGTCACGCGCGAGCCAGGCCCGGTCAAGGGCGGCAACACGGTGATCGCCTTCGTCACCGACCCGGACGGCTACAAGATCGAACTGATCCAGCGCGCTGAAGAATCGGCCTGACGAGCACTGACTGCGCTCGGCTCAGCCGGGCCGCGACAGAGCCGCGGCTTCGCGCGCCAGCCGCGTGATGCGTGCCCAGTCGGCCTGCGCCACGGCATCGGCCGGCGTCAACCACGAACCGCCGACACAAGCTACGTTCGAGAGTGCCAGGAATTCGCCCGCATTGGCAGCCGACACGCCGCCGGTGGGGCAGAAGCTCACGTCGCCGAACGGTCCTTGCCAAGCCTTGAGCATCGCCGCGCCGCCGGACTGCATCGCCGGAAAGAATTTCAACGCGAGATAGCCGCCTTCCTGCGCGGCCATGACTTCGCTGGCCGTGGCGACGCCGGGTAGCAAGGGCAAGCCCAGTTCATGGCACGCCTTGCCCACGGCATGCGTATAACCGGGACTTACCGCGAATTGCGCGCCTGCCATCGCCGCGGCCTGCGCGTCGGCGGCGCTGCGCACCGTGCCCGCCCCCGCAACGGCTTCGGGCACCTCGCGCGCGATCGCTTCGATGCACGCCAGCGCGACCGGCGTGCGCAAGGTCACCTCGAGCATGCGGATGCCGCCCGCGACCAGCGCTCGCGCGAGCGGCACCGCATGCGCAACCTCCGACAACACGATCACCGGGATCACCGGCGCATCGCGCATGACTTGCAGCGACGTGAATGACTCGCCAGTGGAACGCGGACTTCCTAAAGCCATGTGCAAGCCCCCTCTTCCGCCAGCAGCGCATTGCGCCGAAATCCTGCAAACAGTCCGCGCCCGATGCCCATTGCGTTCGCCGCCTTTAACGTCTCGGGCATCGCTGCCGTTTCGCGCGCAGCCCACTCGCTCTCGGGCACCAGCGCCTGCAAGGTGCCGGCCTGCGCGTCCACGCGCACCACATCGCCATCGTGCAGTTTCGCAAGCGGACCGCCCGCGGCCGCTTCCGGCGAAACGTGGATCGCGGCGGGCACCTTGCCCGACGCGCCGCTCATGCGACCGTCGGTGACCAGTGCCACGCGAAAGCCGCGGCCCTGCAGCACCGCCAGCGGCGGCGTGAGCTTGTGCAATTCGGGCATGCCATTGGCTTTCGGTCCTTGCCAGCGCACGACGCACACCAGGTCGCGTTCGAGTTCGCCGGCCGCGAACGCGCGCAGCAATTCGTCCTGCGCATTGAAGATGCGCGCCGGCGCTTCGATCACAAGCCGATCCGGCGGCACCGACGATGTCTTGATCACGCTGCGCCCGAGGTTGCCGGTCAACAGCTTCAGCCCGCCGGTGGGACTGAAGGGCTGCCCCGCCGGCCGCACCACGTCCATGTCGCGCGAGGGGCCGATGTCATGCCACGCGATGCGCTCGCGCAACTCGGGCTCACGCGTGTACTCGCGAATGCCGCCTTCACGCACCGTCAGCACGTCTTCATGCATCAGGCCGGCGTCGAGCAATTCGCGAATGACGAAGCCGGGTCCGCCCGCCGCCTGGAACTGGTTCACGTCGGCGGTGCCATTCGGGTAGACGCGGCTGAGCAGCGGCACCACCGCCGACAATTCGGCGAAGTCATTCCAGTCGATCGTGATGCCGGCCGAGCGCGCTACCGCGATCCAGTGGATCAGGTGATTGGTCGAGCCGCCGGTCGCGAGCAAGGCCGCCATGGCGTTGACGATCGCACGCTCGTCCACCAGCTTTCCAATCGGCGTGTAATGCCGCGCCTGGATCAGGTTCAACACGGTGCGTACGGCTTCGCGCGTGAGTTCGTCGCGCAGCTCGGTGCCGGGGTTGACGAACGCGGTGCCCGGCACGTGCAGTCCCATCGCTTCCATCAGCATCTGGTTGCTGTTGGCCGTGCCATAGAAGGTGCAGGTGCCCGGCGCGTGATAGGCCTTGGATTCCGCGGCGAGCAACTCGGGGCGACCCACCAATCCTTGCGCCGCCTGTTCGCGCACCTTGGCCTTCTCGGTGTTGGACAAGCCGCTGGACATCGGCCCGCCCGGCACGAACACCGTGGGCAGATGGCCGAAATGCAAGGCGCCGATCAGCAGGCCCGGCACGATCTTGTCGCAGATGCCCAGCATCAGCGCCGCATCGAAGACATCATGGCTGAGCGCCACGGCGGTGCCCATCGCGATCACGTCGCGCGAGAACAGGCTGAGCTCCATGCCCGCGGTGCCTTGCGTCACGCCGTCGCACATGGCAGGCACCCCGCCGGCCACTTGCGCCGTGGCACCGCGCTTGCGGGCCTCATCCTTGATGACATCGGGAAAACGGGCGAACGGCGCGTGCGCGGACAACATGTCGTTGTAGGCGGTCACGATGCCGATGTTGGGCGCCTTTTCCATCACGACCCGGAACTTGTCATTGGCCGGGAGCGCGGCAAAAGCGTGCGCCACGTTGGCGCAGCCCATCCGATCCGCGCCCCTGTCGCGCGCGGCTTCGCGCTCGATCAATTTCAAGTAGGCGCCGCGGCCCGGCGCGCTGCGCTCGCGAATGCGATCGGTCACCGCCTGCACTGCGGGATGAAGTCTCATGGTTCAGTCACGAAGTTCGATCCATCGTACCGCGAAGCCCCGCCGCGAGGGTGCATGGGTTACGGCCCCGTTAGGCATGACAGCGTGGCGCGGCGGTAAAGTTGGGGGATGAGCGAAGTGATCAAGCCGCTGCGCGACCCGGCCCCGATGCTGGATCGGGTATTGAACGAATGGGGAGGGCACGACGATCTTTGGGTATTCGGGTATGGCTCGCTCATCTGGAGGCCGGACTTCGAATTCGCGGAACGCCGGCCCGCCAAAGTGCATGGCTGGCATCGGGCGCTGAAGATGTGGAGCCGCATCAACCGAGGCACACCGGAGCGTCCCGGGCTGGTGTTCGGCATGCTGTCGGGCGGCTCCTGCCAGGGCATGGTGTTTCGCATCCCGAAGCACAGCGGAGGGGAGGTGCTGACACAACTATGGTCGCGCGAAATGACCATGGGCGTGTACGACCCGAAGTGGCTGACTTGCCAGACCAGCCACGGCCCGATCCGCGCGCTGGCGTTCACGTTATCGCGCAAGAGCCCCAGCCACACCGGCACGCTCAGCGAAGACGAGTACCGCAGCATCTTCGCGCAGGCCACCGGCATTTATGGCACGACGCTGGAATACGCGCATCGCACGCTGGAAGAACTGCGCCGCCACAATATCCGCGATCGCCGGCTGGAGCGGCTGCTCAAGGCGATCCAGAACCGCGGCTGATTGCCAGGACCGCCGCCTGCCTCTACAGTGCCTGCCTCGCGACCCCGACGACTACAAGACGCAGCCCACCGGCAACTCCGGTCCGCGGCTGGCTTGTGCGGTGATCACGAAGGCTTGAGTCAGCCGACCCCTGGGCGTACACGTCGCCGCGACGCGGTCACGGCCTGGGCACGGTTCGCTGCGCCAGCAGGCGCTCGGCTTGCGCGAGGTCTTCAACCGTGTCGACATCGGTGACGATGCCGGCGTCGTCCACATCCAGTTGCGCGACGCCGTTCAACGCGCGTTGTGCCTTGACCACCGGCGCGGCGCCTTGCGCGCCCGAGAGCTGCAACAGCGCATCGCGGCAGGACGCCGCGAATCCCACCGGATGTCCTGCGGCACCTTGGTAGCGCGGCACCACCACCGCATGCTGCGCCAATGCGGCAGCCACTTGCTGCAACGTTTGGGGCTGAACCAAAGGCAAGTCGCCGGGCAGGATCAACCAACCATCAGCGTCTTGCGTGGCGCGAACCGCTGCGGCGATCGAATCGCCCATGCCCGCGTGGCCCTGGTCTTCCAGGTGCCAGCGCAGGCCGCTGGCGCGCACCGAGGCCAGCGTGTGGTCGAGCACCGGCTGGCCACCCAGCAGCGCGCGCAGCTTGGAGCCGCCGCCCCCGGATGCGAGAAAGCGCTCGCCACGTCCTGACGCGAGCACCAGCACGACCGGCCAAGCCATGATCAAACTCCGGTATAAACCGGCGCCGGCTGGGAGAAGTAGCCTTCGAGCAGGTGATACACCAGCGCGTAGTTCTTCGAACGCGTGCTGGTGTGCGCGATGCCGGGCATGACGACGAACTGCTTGTCGGGATTGGGCAGCTTCTCGAAGAAATTCGCCAGGTCGCGAAAGCTGGCGATGCCGTCGTACTGGCCGCGCATGATCAGCGTCGGAACGGTGATCTTCTCGGGGTCGCAAACCGGCAAGTTCGCCGACATGTCGATGTAGGTTCCGGTGGGAACCGAGCTGTCCAGCGCCAGCACGGCATCGGCGAAGCTTTCCACCATCGTGAGGTCGCTGGTGCCGGGATGATCGCGCGTGAAGATGCTGCGGATCATGTCGCGGTCGATCGGCCGGCGGTTCGCCGCGCGATAGGCGTCGAGTTTCTTCTTGCGCTCTGCCAGCGTGGGGCTGCCCTCGCCGGTCCACACCATGGCGTCGAGCGCCAGGCGCTGCACCCGCTCGGGATGGCGTTGGGCAAAGAGCGCGGCGCGCAATGCACCGGACGACGACCCGTACAGCAGCAACTTCGGCACGCCGGTGGTCTTGACGATGTAGTCGCTCACCACCTCGATGTCGTCGGCGCCCATCGCCACGTCGGCATTGACCGGCCGCTTCTTGTCCGAGCGCCCGTAGCCTTCGCAGTCGAAGCACCAGGTGTCGTAACCCAGGCGCGCGAACCAATCCATCGTGGACGTGCCGGGGCGCCCTGGAATCTGCAAGTCGAACACCGGCGTGGAGGAAACCGACGAGCCATGCACGAACAGGATGGTGCCCCGGCGCGGCGCTTTGCCCCGCGCGCGCGACTGCTTGCGCCACATGAACAGCCGCACGTCCTCGTTGCCCGCCTTCTTCACGCCCCAGTGTTCGGTGCCCATGATGGCGGCCCCACCGATTTGCAACTGCTGCGCTTGCGCATCGGCCGCCGGCAATGCCGCGCCGGCCATGGTGCTTGCCGCGGCCAGGAAATCCCGACGCGATGAACTCATTTCTCGATCTTCACCAGCGTCAAGGTGTTGACCAGGCTGTTGGCCAGCAGGAAATTGCCGCTCGGCGTCACCGAGGTGTTGCGCACGATGTTGCCGCCGCCCGGGATGGCCCAGGTCTGGAATTTCTGGGTCTTGGGATCGAAGCGCACCACCGTGTTCGGCGTCGTCTCCGATTCGCTGTACCAGATGACATCCTTGATGGTGGAGATGCCGTACGGGCCGGACTTGGCGCCGCTGGGCGACGCCCACTCCGTCACTTTTCCCGTGGCCGGGTCGAGGCGGCCGAGGAAGCCGCGCGAGTAATCCGTGTACCAGACGATGTCGTCGCTGGTGATGGTGATGCGCCGCGGACGCGCCTTTTCATCGGGCAGCTTGTACTCGCGCACTTCCAGCGTCGAAGGATCGACAGCGGCCACGCCGTTGGTGCCGAACTCGGCGATGTAGATCGTGCCCTTCGAACTCACCGTCATGCCGTACGGGCGCGCACCGGCCGTCGGCAACGTGAGCAGCTTCACCTCGTTGGTTTTCGGGTCGATGCGGCCGATGCGGTTCGAGTTCTGCGCCGTGAACCACAGGATGCCTTTGGCGTCGAACACCAATGTGTGCGGATCCTTCACCGGATCGGGCATCGGGTATTCCGTGACGGCGCCGGTCTTGGGATTGAGCTTGCCGATCAGGGCCGCGGTGTTACCCGTGTACCAGATGTTGCCGTCGCGGTCTTCCATCAGGCCGTGCGGCCCGGAGTGGGGTGTCTTGAGCGCAAACTCCTTGACCTTGCCGGTCTTGGGGTCCACCCGGCCCAACACGTTGGCCATCTGGCCGGTGTACCAGTACGCACCGTCGCGCGTCGCCAACGCATCGTGCGGACGTGCGCCCGGCGTGGTCGCTTTCCAGATCTGCATCGAGACTTTGTGCGGCCCCGCAATGATCACGCCGTCCGACTTGCCCTTTTCGGGGAACGCTTTCGCCAGGTAAGGCGCGATCACGGCGACCTCCTGCGCGGTCACCGGCGCGCCGTGGTTGGTCATCATGCGCAGCACCGTGTTCCACCCTTCCTGCGTGTAGCCCGAGCCGATGCGAAGCTCCAGCGGATGGCACAGGCTGCACTTGGCGGCCACGATGTCGCGGCCCTCGCCGGGGGGAAGATCGATGGCGCCCCACGCGCTGAGCGCGGAGCAAAGCAGCCCCGCAGCGGCAAAGGGCGCGAGGCCCGAAACGATAGGGCTGGAATTGGCGCGCATGGCGGTCTCCTTGTGTTGGACCTTGGCTTGCGCAGCCTATGTCGCCCAGCCTGAAAAAGTTCACCGGGATAACCCTGAGCAGCGTGTTTCACCGCGCAATTTCGGCGCCGGCGGATGCCCGCGGCGCCGCTCCCTATACTTGGCTGCATGAGCACGGACATCTCGCAGCTACGCAAGAGCTATGAACGCGCGGAGTTGAGCGAGGAAGCATCGCATGCCGATCCGCTCAAGCAATTCGCGCAATGGCTCACGGAGGCGATCAACGCCCAGCTGCCCGAGCCCAACGCGATGACGCTGGCGACAGTCGCCGGCAACCTGCGTCCGAGCACGCGCATCGTGCTCATCAAGGGCTACGACGAGCGCGGCATCGTCTGGTACACCAACTACAACAGCCGCAAGGGGGAGGAGCTCGCGGGCAATCCGTATGCGGCGCTGCAATTCCATTGGGTGGAGCTGGAACGGGTGGTTCGCATCGAAGGGCGCGTGGAGAAGACCAGTGCCGCCAAAAGCGACGCCTACTTCGCAACCCGACCGCTCGATTCACGGATCGGCGCCTGGGCCAGTCCGCAAAGCCAGGTGATCGCCAACCGCACCGTGCTGGTGGCCAATGCCGCCAAGTACAGCGCGCAGTTCATGCTCAACCCGCCGCGGCCGCCGCACTGGGGCGGCTATCGGCTGCTGCCTGACGAGTGGCAATTCTGGCAAGGCCGCAAGAGCCGCTTGCACGACCGATTGCGATATCGCCTCGACGGCGGCCAGTGGCTGCGCGAGCGGCTAGCGCCTTAAGCGCGGCTTCACAATCCGCCGGTGAGGGCGAGCACCAGCGAAACGGTCGCGAGCGCGAGCACCGTCGACAGGCCCACGCTCGCCGCGATCAGGTCCTCATGCACCTGGTAGCGCTGCGAAAACAGGAATACGTTCGCGCCGATCGGCAGCGAGGCGACCGCGACCATCACCACCAGCGGCAGCCCCGCGAGGCCGAGCAGCCGTCCGGCCACCACCACCAGCAGCGGGTGCAGCAGGTTCTTCACCGCCGTCAACGCGAGCGCGCCGCGCCAGTGCCCGCGCACCGGCGTCGAAGCCACGGTCGCTCCCACCAGGAGCAGCGCCATGGGGCCGAACGCGTTGCCGAGCAGTTCGAGCGGCCGGTCGATGATCGCCGGCACGGTCCAGCCGGTCTGCGCGAACAGCAGTGCGACGATGATCGGCAGCGGCACGGGATGCAATAGCGCGTTGCGCAGGGCTGTGAACACGGTCGACGCGATATGCCGCGGCGGCGCATCACCCGTTGCCGCCGCCTCGCGCATCACGGCCAGCTCCAGCACCAGCGTGGCCGTCGTGAGCAGCACCGTCGTGTGCACTGTGTACAGCGTGAACAAGGTCACCAATCCGGCTTCGCCCCAGGCCAGCGCGACCAGCGGCGTGCCGATCATCACCGTATTGCCGAACGACGCCGCGAGCGCGAGCACCGCGGCGCGCCGGTTGAAGCCACACACCAGCAGCGTGCCGGCGAAGATCGCGATCACGGCCAGGAAGTAGGCCGCCACCGGGCGAAAGTCCAGCTGCTGTACCTGCACCTTGCTCATGGTGCGAAACAGCAGGGCCGGCGTCAGCACCAGGAACACCAGGTTGGACAGGTCCTTCACCGCGCCGGCGCGAATCCATCCGAGCCGCGCCGCGATGAAGCCGGCGGCAATGAGCACCACCACCGGCAGCAGCGAGGAAAGAACAGGCTGGTTCAGTGCGCGCGCCGCGTCAGTTCTTCACCAGCTCGGCGAAGGTCTTGCGGAATTTCGCGACCTTGGGCCCCGCGACGGCGACGCAGTAGCCCTGGTGCGGGTTCTTCTCGAAGAAGTCCTGGTGGTATTCCTCGGCCGGCCAGTAGTTGGACATCGGCAGCACTTCGGTGACGATCGGCCGGCTGAAGATCTTGTCGTCGGTCATCTGCTTGATCAGGGCCTGCGCGACTTCCTTCTGCTCGGGCGTGGTGTAGTAGATGCCGCTGCGATATTGCGTGCCGCTGTCGTTGCCCTGCCGGTTCATGGTGGTCGGGTCGTGGATCACGAAGAAGATCTCGAGGATCTGCCGCGTGCTGATCTGCGCGGAGTCATAGGTGAGCTTGACGACTTCGTTGTGACCCGTGGTACCCGTGCAAACCTGCTCGTAGCTGGGATGGTCGACGCCGCCGTTGCTGTAGCCCGATTCCACGTCGGTGATGCCGCGCACTTTGACGTACACCGCCTCGGTGCACCAGAAGCAGCCGCCGCCGAGGACCAGGGTCTGGGGGGATGAGGGCATCGCGATCTCTCCGGGGAAAAGACGTTGGTCGGCAGGCGGGCCGCCATCTTACTTCCCGGCGGTGCCCACGGCTTGACGGCCCGAGAGTGAAGAGCTACATTACTAACCAGTCAGTCATTAATACGAGCGATGCCCTCTTTATCCCAGCTCATCGGCGTCAAGGCGAAGGACGCACCCGTCAAACGCGAGCGCCGCAAGGAAGCGCGGCCCGGCGAATTGCTGGACGCCGCGTTGGACCTTTTCGTCGAAAAAGGCTTTGCGGCAACCCGGTCCGAGGAAGTCGCCGCGCGCGCGGGCGTGTCCAAAGGCACGCTGTTCCTGTATTTCCCCACCAAGGAAGAATTGTTCAAGGCGGTGGTGCGCGAGAACATCTCGGGGCGCTTCGCACAGTGGAACGACGAATTCCAGAAGTTCGAAGGCACGACCGCGGACATGGTGCGCGATTGCATGAGGGTGTGGTGGGAGCGGCTGGGCTCGACGCGCGCCTCGGGCATCACCAAACTGATCATCAGCGAAGCGCGCAACTTCCCGGAACTCGCGGCCTTCTACCAGAACGAAGTCATCAAGCCCGGGCAGGAGCTCATCCGAAAGATCCTGCAGCGCGGCGTGGATCGCGGCGAGTTCCACGTCATCGACATGGAGTACGCTCTTTTCAGCATCACCGCGCCGATGCTGTTTCTCGTGATGATGAAGCATTCGCTGGGCGCCTGCGTGCCGCAGGACTACCCGCTGGATCCGCAGCGCTATCTCACCTCGCAGGTCGAAACATTGTTGCACGGGCTTTGCGTCCGGCCAGACGATTCGCAGAAAGGCCGGGCCGCCCGATGACCAAGCGCAACTACAAGTGGCTGGCCCTCGGGCTGGTTGTGTTGCTCCTGATCGCGTTCAGCGTGATGCGGGCCGTGTCAGCGCGCAAGGCGCAGCAGGAAGCGGTGGCGCAGGCCAGCGTCGCGCAGTTGCAAACCATCGTCGAACTGGCGCGGACCGACGTCGTCAAGGCGCAGACGCGTGAACTCGCGCAAGGCCTGCCGATCTCGGGATCGCTCAAGGCCGTCAATTCCGCGGTGGTCAAGGCGCGCGCGGCCGGCGAGCTGCAAGGCCTCACGGTGCGCGAAGGCGACACGGTCAAGGCCGGCCAGGTGCTTGCCCGCGTGGATGCCACGGAGTACGTGGCGCGCGTGCAGCAGGCGCAGCAGCAGGCCGATGCGGCGAAGTCGCAGATCGACATCGCGCAGCGCCAGTTCGACAACAACAAGGCGCTGGTCGCGCAGGGCTTCATCTCCAAGACCGCGCTGGATACGTCCCTGAACAGCCTGGACGCGGCCAAGGCCACTTACAAGGCCGCCGTCGCCGCGGTGGACATGAACCGCAAGACGCTGGACGACACCGTGTTGCGCGCGCCGATTTCGGGCGTCATCTCGCAGCGCGTGGCGCAACCGGGCGAGCGCGTCGCGGTGGACGCGAAGGTGGTCGAGATCGTCGACTTGTCGCAACTGGAGCTCGAGGCCACGTTGAGCGGCGCCGATTCGGTGGACGTGCGGGTCGGGCAGGACGCGGTGCTGCAGGTGGAGGGCACCAGCCGTCCGGTGCGCGCCAAAGTGGCCCGCATCAATCCCAGCGCGCAAGCGGGCAGCCGCAGCGTGCTGGCTTATCTGGCCATCGCGGACGCCACCGGCTTGCGCCAGGGATTGTTCGCGCAGGGGACGCTGGCCACGTCGCAGGCTTCGGCGCTCGCGGTGCCGCTGTCGGCGGTGCGCACCGACAAGCCCTCGCCTTATGTGCAGGTGGTCCAGGACAACCAAGTCGCGCACAAGACCGTGCAGATGGGCGCGCGCGGTGAGTCGGACAAGGAAATCATGGTCGCCATTACCGGCGTCGCACCCGGCGCGCTGGTGATCCGCGGCAACACCGGTCCGCTGCGTGAAGGCACGGCGGTGAAATTCACCTCGGCGCCGGCAGCGGCGACCGCGGCCACGTCGCCCAAGACGGCGCCTTAGCGCCCAGCCGCCATGTGGTTCACGCGTGTCAGCCTGAAGAACCCGGTGTTCGCCACCATGGTCATGCTGGCCATCGTGGTGCTGGGGCTGTTTTCCTATCAGCGGCTGAAGGTCGACCAGTTTCCGAACATCGACTTTCCTGTCGTGGTGATCACCACCGAATATCCCGGCGCGTCGCCCGAGATCGTGGAGAGCGAGGTCACCAAGAAGGTGGAGGAAGGCGTCAACTCGATCGCCGGCATCAACGCCCTCACCTCGCGCAGCCTCGAAGGCCAGTCGATCGTCATCATGGAGTTTCAGTTGTACATCGACGGCCGCAAGGCGGCCGAGGACGTGCGCGAGAAGATCGCCAGCATCCGTCCGCTGTTCCGCGATGAAGTGAAGGAGCCGCGCGTGCTGCGCTTCGATCCGGGCGCGCGGGCGATCTGGTCGCTCGCCGTGCTGCCCGATAACAGCAAGGGCAAGGCGATGAACGCGGTGGAGCTCACCAACTGGGCCGACCAGGTGCTCAAGAAGCGGCTGGAAAACGTGCGCGGCGTCGGCTCCGTGACACTGGTGGGCGGCACCAAGCGCGAGATCAACATCTATCTCGAGCCCGCCGCGATGGAAGCGCTGGGCATCACGGCCGACCAGGTGGCCGCGGCGGTGCGCAACGAGAACCAGGACCTGCCACTGGGCGCGATCCGTTCGCTGGCGCAAGACCGCGTGGTGCAGATCGACGCGCGCATGCAAAGGCCCGAGGACTTCGGCAAGATCATCATCGCGCGCAAGGGCGCCGGCACGTCCGGGGCGGCATCGGGCGCGCCGGTTCGGGTCGACCAGGTCGCGCGCATTTCCGATGGCGGCCAGGAAGTGGACAGCCTGGCCCTGTACAACGGCGAGCGCACGCTGGCGCTGACGGTGCAGAAGGCGCAGGACGAGAACACCATCGAGGTGGTTGACGGCCTGGGCAAGACCATCCAGGACATGAAGGCGCAGCTGCCGCCCGGCGTGCGGCTCGAGCCGATCATGGACGCGTCGCGCCCGATCCGCGTCTCGGTGGAAAACGTGCGCCGCACGCTGATCGAAGGCGCCTTGCTGACGGTGCTGATCGTGTTCCTGTTCCTGAACTCCTGGCGCAGCACGGTGATCACCGGCCTGACCTTGCCGATCGCCCTGATCGGCACCTTCCTGTTCATGTACGCGTTCGGCTTCACCGTCAACATGGTCACGTTGATGGCTTTGTCCTTGTGCGTGGGCCTGCTGATCGACGATGCGATCGTGGTGCGCGAGAACATCGTGCGGCACGTGCAGATGGGCAAGTCGCCCTATCAAGGTGCGCTGGACGGCACGCAGGAGATCGGCATGGCGGTGCTGGCCACCACCTTCTCCATCGTGGCGGTGTTCCTGCCGATCGGCTTCATGGGCGGCATCATCGGCAAGTTCTTCCACGAGTTCGGCGTCACCATCGTGGCGGCGGTACTGATCTCGATGTTCGTGAGCTTCACGCTCGACCCGATGCTGTCGTCGATCTGGCATGACCCTCAGATCGATTCGCATGGCAAGACCAGCGCCAATCCCGGCCTGTACGACAAGACGATCGGCCGGGTGACGGGCTGGTTCCACCGCACCACCGACTCGCTGGCGGACGCATACCAGGCGATCTTGCGCTGGGCGTTGGCGCACAAGCTCACCACGCTGGGGCTGGCGGTGGCGGTGTTCGTCGCCAGCGTCTTCATGGTGCCGCTGTTGGGCACCGAGTTCGTCCCCAAGGCGGATTTCTCGGAGACCACGGTCAATTTCTACACGCCGGTGGGCTCATCGCTCGAAGCCACCGAAGCCAAGTCGCGGCAGGTGGAAGCGATCATCCGCGAATTCCCCGAGGTGAGGTACACGCTGACGACCATCAACACCGGGAATGCGCCGGGCAAGATCTACGCGTCGGTGTACGTGCGAATGGTCGACCGCAAGGAGCGCACCCGAAGCGTCGACGAGATGTCGGGCGTGCTGCGCGACCGGCTCAAGCAGGTGCCTGGCATTACCGTCACGCACGTCGGCCTGCTCGACGCGGTGGGCGGCAACAAGCAGATCGAGTTTTCGCTGCAGGGCCCGGACCTGAAGGAACTGGAACGCTTGTCCAGGCTGGTGTCGGACCGCATCCGCAACGTGCCCGGCCTGGTCGACCTGGATTCGAGCGTCAAGCCCGACAAGCCGGTGATCAACGTGGACGTGAAGCGCGACGCGGCATCGGATCTCGGCCTGTCGGTCTCGCAGATCGCCGGTTCGCTGCGCACGCTCGTGGCCGGCCAGACGGTGGGCAACTGGCGCGCCCCCGACGACCAGACTTACGACGTGAACGTGCGGCTTTCTCCCGACGCGCGCAACGCGCCGCAAGACCTGGACCGCCTGCCCTTTGCCACGGGGTCCAACGCCGACGGCAGCTCGCGCATCGTGCGGCTGAACCAGGTGGCGAGCGTCAAGGAATCGACCGGCCCCAACCAGATCAATCGCCGCGACCTCACGCGTGAAGTCGCGATCAACGCCAACACCTTCAATCGCTCCGCCGGCGAGGTGTCGAACGACATCCGCTCGCAGCTGGACAAGGTCAGCTTCCCGCCGGGCTACCAATACCAGTTCAGCGGATCGACCAAGAACATGGCGGAGTCATTCGGCTACGCGATATCGGCCCTCGCGATGGCCATCATCTTCATCTACATGATCCTGGCCAGCCAGTTCAAGAGTTTCTTCCAGCCGCTGGCGTTGATGACGTCGCTGCCGCTGACGCTGATCGGCGTGGTGCTGGCGCTGCTGATGTTCGGATCCACCCTGTCGATCTTCTCGGTGATCGGCGTGGTGATGCTGATGGGCCTGGTCACCAAGAACGCCATCCTGCTGGTGGACTTCGCCATTCGCATGCAGGACCAGGGCATGCCGCGCACCGAGGCGCTGCTGCAGGCGGCGAAGGTGCGGCTGCGGCCGATCCTGATGACGACGCTGGCGATGATCTTCGGCATGGTGCCGCTGGCCTTCGCGCTCAGCGAAGGTTCCGAGCAGCGCGCGCCCATGGGCCAGGCGGTGATCGGCGGCGTGATCACGTCATCGCTATTGACGCTGGTCGTGGTGCCCGTGGTGTACTGCTATCTCGACGACTTCGCGCAGTGGCTGCGGCGCAAGATCATGGGTGGTGCAGCCCCCAGCCTTGTCCTGCCTCAAAGGGGCAGGGAGAAATCCGAGCAAAGCGGCGGCGGTGGGAGCGGCCAGGCTCAGCCAGCCTCTAAAATCGATGACCTGAGCTGAATGCGCCATCCCCGAAAGAACAAACATCATGAACGCCCCCATCGACTTCGAACGCGCCCGCTTCAACATGATCGAGCAGCAGATCCGCCCCTGGGACGTGCTGGACCTGCAGGTGCTGGAACTGCTGTCGCTGGTGCGGCGGGAAGACTTCGTCCCGCTGGCCCACAAGGCGCTGGCCTTCACCGACATGCAGATCCCGCTGCTGCAGCCCACCGACGAGGCGCTGCAGCACGGCCATTGCATGCTGGAGCCGAAAGTGGAAGCGCGCATCCTGCAGGACCTTCAGGTGCGTCCGCACGAGAAGGTGCTGGAGGTGGGCGCGGGCTCCGGCTACATGGCGGCCTTGCTGGCCAGCCGCGCCCAGCGCGTGATCAGCCTGGAGATGCACCCCGAACTC
>Ga0068855_100005320_pt1 | contig 15723 bp, 19 predicted proteins | sample KBSCornC52_FD_66592 | JGI IMG/M metagenome (GOLD analysis project Ga0068855, IMG submission 66592) | Corn rhizosphere microbial communities from Kellogg Biological Station, Michigan, USA - KBS Corn C5-2 | ecosystem: Host-associated > Plants > Roots > Rhizosphere > Soil ...
CCCAGCCGGGATTCAGGCCCCACGGCCCGCCATCCTCATACCAGCACTGGCACCGGTTCCGCCAGGCCGCCCGGATCCTCCGGATCACGCTCATGCCTGTCTCCGGAGCGCGGCCTGGTGGCGCGCCGGCTGCGCCCCGGGCATCCGGTTCACCGCGTGCAGCCGGCGCCCGGCGGGCAGGTACGGCGCGAGCGGGTAGACCTCCCGCGGCTCCCCGCCCAGGCCGAGGATCTCCCAGGGAACCCGGCAATCCGGCTCGTGCACGTCCGCCCAGTCCCTGCCCATCCGGGACCGGTCCGCGGCGATCACCGCCCCGCAGCACTCGGCCCGCTTCCACGGGGACCGCAGAACCGGGGCCGTGCTCCCGGAGAAGGCCCTGCGGCGCTCGGGACCGCCCTGGCGGTACCGCCTGCTCTTGCCCATCTTTCCTCCTGATCGTCGTCCTACCTGGCGTTCAACCACGCGGCTACCCGGACAGCTTCCTTTGCCTCCAGGTGTCCTACCAGGGTGTTGTGGTAGTCGCACAGAATCCCGCGGACGCATTCTCCGCAGCTCCTCCGGCCAGGGCAGCAGGCATGGTCGTGGTCGATGCAGAGTTTCGCCGTCCGACCGGCGCCGTATCCGCAGATTCCGCATCCCCGGTCCACCCAGGCCTGATAGACAGCCCAGGGAACATGGTGCTCGTACGCAGGCAGACACCATCTGCACATCGATCGCTGGCACTTCCCGGAAGGTTTCCGGATCATACGACTCCGATCAGTACTCCCGCACCAGCCGCAGACCCACCGACCGGTAACGAGCCAGGTGACCTGCCCCCGACGTTTGTAGCGCTGCGCTCGCTGGTAATCGACTCCGAGCAGGCCAGCTAGCTGGCGAGCTGTGTAGTAGCCGAAATCGTGAATCATCGGGTCCGTCTTGTTCGCGCTCGTCCTGGTCATTTAGCCGAGACCTCACCCCAGGACTTACCCGGCTTAGAGAGATCGCACAGGATCGGCACGCCCATAGCCGCACCTGGAGGTGTCCAGGTCCACGTCATGGCTTCCTTCAGGATGTGCCCGATTTCCTCCGCTGCCCAGCGCGGGACGGACAGCACGATCTCGTCGTGCACCATGACCCGCAGGAACGGCCATAGCTCGCGCGGCAGCCGGAGCAGCGACTCGCACATGATGTCCCGCGCGCCGCCCTGGCCCATCAGCGCCGGGGCCACGGTGTACGCCCGGGACGGGTCGCACCGCATCCGGCGGCCGAACCCGTTGTCCAGGATCATCCCGGCCTTGCCCGTCTCCCGGATGACCTCGCGCCAGGCGATCAGCCCTGGGAACCGGGCCTCCATCCCGTTGACGAACGTCCAGACCTTCTCGGGGTCCAGGCCCTCGCGGATCATCCGGGCCGGGCCGAGCCCGTAGTTCCATCCGTGCCCGACCGCCTTGGCCGGCTCGCGGGCCAGTCCGACCTGCTCGCCGATCATCGTGTGCGGGTCCAGGGGCTTCCCGTCCGGTCCCCAGCCGAACATGGCCATGTAGGCGGGGTCCTGGCAGTGCCCGGCCATCGCCCGCATGTCGACCTGGCTCAGGTCGCAGCTCAGGATCACCGAGTCCTCGTCGTCGGCGATGAAGATGTCCCGCTCCACGTGCTTGCCGCCGCGCTTGCCGAACACGGTCAGGCCGGGATTGGTGACCGACCAGCGCCCGGACGCCTGGCGCATCGAGACGAACGGGTGCACCCGGCCGTCCGGGGCCAGGCACTCCGTCGCGGTCTGGTAGACCGTCCGGGCCTTGGTGACAACCTCCATCAGGCCCAGCATCTCGCGCAGGCTGGCCGGGCAGGCCGGGTCCTCCAGGATCGGCCGCAATTCGTCCGCCCCGGTGGCCAGGTCCCGGGACTTGGGCGTCCGGGGGGGATCGGGGACCCCGAACCGGGTGAACTGCCCCTCCAGCCAGGCCTTGCCCGGACCGGAGGCGAGCGGCGAGGTGAACGGCTCGAACTCCTCGTGCTTATCCTTGCCCCGGCCGTGCGGGACCATCTTGCCCAGCGGCAGGCCCCAGCCGTCATGCAGGGCCTGGATCGCATCGGCCTTCGCCCGGTCCACGCCGGCCTTGCGCTCAGCCAGCAGCGCGGTGTCCACCCGGAACCCGCTAAGCGACATCTGGCCGGCGATCCGGGCCAGCAGGTGCTCGCGGGGCAGGTACGGGTCGGACTCGTAGTACGGCATGAGATGATCCGAGACCGCGGCCGTGGCCAGCAGGTCACCGTGCAGGTAGTCCCGGTACTCCGGGTCGTCCTGCGGGATCAGGCCGTACCCGCCGTGCTTGCGGGCCAGCCGCTTCAGGTCGTCCGTCTTGCCCGGCAGCCCCATCTCCGCTGCCACGGCGTCCAGCCCGTACTTGTCCTCGCTGTGCCCGGCTTCCCGGCTACGGGGGGGTTTCACCTGCCGGGCGATCAGCTCGGTATCGCGGATCTTCGGCGCCAGCCGGTTCCAGTCCGCCAGCTCCGGGTGATGGTACGCGAGCGCCGGGCCGTCGAAGCCCATCCCGTTGTGCATGTCCACCCGGTCAGCGACGTCCAGCATCGCGATGACATCGGTTACCGGGGCGATCTGCGGATCTCCGCTCGGTCCGATGATCCCGGCCAGCCGGACGAATTCCCCGCGCGGCGCGAGGTACAGCCGGCTGGCGCTGTCGGTCTCCAGGTCGGCCCGGACGACGAGACCCGCGGATGGATCAGATGGATCAGATGGATCTCCCCTACTAGCTCCCCCCCGCGTGCGCGTGTATGCGCGCGCGCCCGCGCGCGTACTTATCTCAGGGGGTAGACATCCATCCCATACATCCGATCCATCCCTTTCCGTAACGTCCCGATCGGCTGGAATCTGGCGGGAATCGGACTCGGGCTGATCCATCCGATCCATCCCTGCCTGCTCAGGCGGTGTGCCGCCGGGACCGTTTTCGCCCGGACCCTGGTCTGCAGGAGATGGATGGATTGGATGGATCGGAGGGATACCTCCAGAGCCGAGTTCCTGGACGACCCAGAGAACCTTGGTTCCGTGGCCGATACCCGCCTTGTGGATGCGGAGCTGCATCCCGCTGGCTGTCCGGAACCACCGGTCGGGGTGACGGCCGTAAGCCTGGCCGAGATTGCGGGTCCAGCCGTCCCGGTTCAGGTCGTCCAGCCGGGGCGGGGCATCCCAGGCTCCCCCGGAGGCCATGGCCCTGGCCCGGACGTCCAGGCAGGTGAACTCCTGGTCGCCGAAGACCGACCGGAGCCAGGCCAGGTGCTCGGCCCAGTAGCCCCCGGTCGTATCCTGCTCGGCCCGGCGGATAGCCAGGGCGCCCAGGAACCCGGAGACCCCGGCGTAACCCAGGATGCCGGACATCATCTTGTCCCAGGCCTCGAACGACCCCATCAGGGTCCCGCGCGAGTGCGGCGGCTGCCCGGCCGCGTACCAGGCCCGGATAACGGTCAGCGCGTCGGAGACCAGGGCCGCCCGGTTCTCCGCTGTCCATCCGCGCAGGTCCGGGATCTCGAAGTCGGATTCCGGCCGGCTCTCCGGGTCCGGGACGTCCGGCCACAGGTCGATGAAGTACGTCCGCCGGGCCATGTCGGCGTTGACCGTCACCTGGTTGCCCAGCGCAATCCAGGTGACCTGGTTCGGGAAGGACGCCATCCGGGTCACGCCGAGGATGCGGTCGGTGTAGGTGATCGCGGTGATCGCCCGGGTCAGCGACGTCCCGCCGATGACATGGGCCTCATCGAAGATGAACAGCTGCGATCCGGCCCGGAAGGCCGAGGTGATCTGCTTGCGGTTCTCGTCGTCATCGTCCGGGAGCCAGGGCAGCGGTGCCTGGGCCTCGCCCGTGGTCACCAGCGAGATGCAGTCGGCCAGCAGGTTCTTGCCGACGCCCGGCTGCAGCCCGGAGACGACCGCCAGCGGCACGAGCGGGACCAGGCCCCGGATGAACGGGGTGAGCACCAGCGCGAGCGCGTTGGCCCGGCTGGGCTCGTCCCGCCAGGGCATGTCGTGCAGCCAGCCGTCCAGCAGCCGCCCGGCCGCGGCCACGGCATCGGCCTGGCTGGGGTGGTCCGGGATCTGGAGGCTGTCCATGCCCGAGTTGCCCATGATCAGCACGGCCTGGCTGTCCGGGTCGTAGCCGTCCTTGTAGCAGATGGTCCCGTCAGTCCGGACGAACGGAGCCCGGCTCAGCCGGCTCATCGGGGCGAACTCCTCGGCGGACGCCAGCAGCGCCCCGATCGTCTGCTGCTCGGGCCAGGCAGCCTCGTAGCTCACCGGGGTGGTCTGGGTGGCCTCCCGCTTCCGGTACGTGGCCACGGCCTCGGCCATCCACCGGGTGAACGAGTCCTTGTCCAGCGGCTCGGTCCGGGCCGCGAGGATGTGGCCGTCCGGGTCCTGGGTAACCCGCAGCCGGGTCAGCACGTCGCCGAAGCAGAATAGCTGGCGGCCGTCGTACTTTTCCTTCATCCGCCACAGGATCTCGCGGATGACCTCCAGCCGGTCCTTGTTGATGATGACCGGATCGCCCCGCCCTCCGGTGTCGGGTCCCGGATCGGGCAGCTTGCGCATGTCTCGTCCGGGCTTGCGGTCAGCCGGCTTCGGCTGGGTGCGGGCCAGCAGCTTGGCCAGCATCTCGGTACGGCGGCCGGGCGGGACGCTGGCGAGGAAGTCATCGATGCCGTCCGTGCCCTGGGCCGGGAGCCGGGTGAACGAGATCTCCGCGGCGCCTTCCAGGTCCAGCAGCTCGGCCAGCTTCTCGCCGCCCTCGTAGACATTCAGGTTCCCGGCCGCGTCGGCGTCCAGCATGATGATGACCCGGCGGCCGGCGAACCGGTCCAGGCCTGCCTGCCCGAGCCGCGCGGACAGCCCGATGTCGCAGCCGGGCATGCCGTAGACCGCGTATTCCCCCGGCGCGTTCGACGCCACGGCCAGGGCCTGCTTGGTGCCCTCTGCGAAGATCACCGGGGCACCCGGCGCCAGGTCCTCCATCGGCCGGATAGCCCAGAGCTGCGGCCGGGAGTTCGCCGGCCAGAGGTACTTCGGCGCCCCCTCGGGCATGCCGTCTTCCGGCTCGGGCCACATCCGGGCCTGCGGGGTCTCCAGGTCACCGTCCCTCCAGGGGAAGATGATCTGCCCGCCCGCGCTGAAAATGCCCGTGCGCGTGATGATCTCGTCACTGATGGCGTGACCGGCCAGGTAGTCATGGTGGACCTGGCTCAGTCCGTCTGTCGTTCTCTGATCGTTCATGCGGTCCCCTGGGTCTGGCAGGAGTAGCTGGCAGTCCCGCGGGGTATCGTGGAGATGCCTGATCCCGCACGGGAGGAGTTCCATCCGGGTAGCTGGCGACCGGGACCTGCTGAACGGGTTCGTGATCTCACCGCTCCAGCGCCATTGGCAGTGGCTCCAGGTCCCGGCCGCCTAGCCCGGCCCGGCTCGCACGTCATTACCCGGTCCCCGGTCTGACCACTGTGATCCTTCGCTGTAGTAGCACGCCTGGCAGTTGAGTTCCTCGTCGTGCTTGTGGGCGATCGCGCTCAGCGGATCGGGGAGCCCGGCCTGGCAGGCTGTGAATAGAAGATGCCGGCCCGCGTCCTTCACGTGCGGCGAGGAGCCCGCCAGCAGCAGCAGGCTCGCCTCATCCAGCCTTTTATCGGTGGCCCACGGCTTGACCGTCCCGGCCGGCCGCGCGATGACGGGGATGCCGTAGCCGGCCAGGACCCCGGTCAGCTCGCTCACCTGGGCCACGATGTGGTTCGCCCGGACCCCGTGCAGCTTCACCGACTTACGCCGGGCGACGAAGGCCTCGATCCCGGCGGCGCGGACCGGGAAGCCGTCCTCGTGCCCGCGCAGCATCCCGCGCAGGACCGCTGCCGCGTCCGCCGCCGCGCATTCCCGCGCGATGCAGTGCTCCAGCGTCCAGCCCTCCCGCCCGTCAGGCAGGGGCCGCGGGTCCCACCAGGCGGCGTACAGGCCGGTGTGCGGCCCGGGGTCGATGCCGAGGAACCCCCGCAGGGCGGTCCCGGCGCTCACCGCTTCCACGCCCTGGCTACCCCGGCGGCCATCAGGAGCAGCCCGGGGAGGAGGAGCACGGAGTACCCGGACAGCGCCGCGCCCGTGAGAAAGCACCCGAGCGCGGTCACCAGGATAGTGAGCACAGCGGAGACGGCGGCTGCCGCGGCTCCCCGGGCCGGCTTGCGCGGCTTCTCCCTGGCTACCTGCTGCGCTAGCAGGCACCAGTAGCACAGGCTGTCCCGCATGGCATCGCCCAGGTGGCACTCCCGGCATTTCCCGGTCGGGTGCTGGCCCGGGAGCAGGCACAGCTCCGGCGGGTAGACCGGGCCGTTCAGCCGCCAGGTGTCGTATTCCGCGAGCGCGGCCCGGATCTCCTGCACGGGGTCGGTAAATGGCAGGCCCTGCTCGTCATTGGCCAGGGCGGGAGGAGCCGTGCAGTCCCGGCAGCCGCACCGGGTGAACTCGTCCTTCACGCAGATCTCCCTGGCTATCCGGGCCGCGGGCCTTCCGGGCTTTTCCTGCCGGGCCTTCCGGGCCGCCTCCGCGCACAACCTGGCCCGCATCGGGCAGTCCACGTTGTGCGCCGCCCAGTACGGGGAGCCGGGATTCCAGGCCGGCGGGCGGCAGGTGCAGCCGGTGCCCCGGCTATGGACGGCGCCGTCCAGGAACTCCTGCGCGGCCTCGCGGGCGACACGGTAGGGGTAGGCACCGTAGCCAGCCATCTCGCGGGTGACCTCGGCACGGGCGTCAGCCTCCCGGCGCCTCTGGGCGGTGATCTCCTGACCGGCGGCGATCCGGCCCCGCTCTCTCGTTTCCATGACCGCCGCGATGTCCTCATCCATCCGGCTGCCCCCCACGGCGGCGCGGATCTCCGTGCACTCCGGGCACAGGCAGCCGATGTGGTGGTAGACCCCGGGGCTCAGCTGCCGGGCGACGACCTCGGTCTCCGGGCCGATCCGCAGCAGGGCCATGTCGGTGTACCAGTGGCGGCTCATGGCTGCACCAGCTTTCCGTGATCGAGGTGCCATTGACGGTACGCGGCCATCGCCTCCGCGAGGGGGAACGGCATCCGGGTCTCGATCGGGACGTGCCGCGGCCGGCCCCCGCGCAGGCTGGCTTCCGTGTACGGGGCGCAGGTGCAGGACAGGGCGATCGCCAGGCCTGACCGGTTCGGCCGGGTGTCCGGGGCCAGCCGCAGCACGACCTGGTGCGCGATCACGGCGTCACCTCCCCGCACCGCAGCCTGAACTCCTGGTAGGCCTGCTCGTCCAGGTCGTCCTGCTCCTCCTCGGTCAGGTCCCGGATGACGGCCCCGTCCGCGGTGATGCGGTCGCAGGTGACCGTGCGCAGCTCCCCGGACCAGGAGATCGTGATCAGGTCCCGGGGCTTCAGGGTGAACAGCTCGCTCACGGCAGCCTCCGGCCGTTCTCGTCAGAGGTAAGCCCGTCCATGAACGGCCCTGCCTGCTCGGTCATCCCGGGCTCAGGGGGGAACGGCGATTCTCCCGGCACCCGGCTCATCGCCTTGGCCAGGGCCTCGGTGATGACCGCCCAGGTGGCATCCGCGTCCTTGGTGAAGTGCTGGATGGCGAACAGCCCGGTGCACACGACGTCGCCCAGCTCTTTCAGCAGGGCCGTCTGGGTACTGTGCACGCCCTTGCGCGGGTTCTGCCCGGTGATGGCGATCAGCTCCGAGATAGCCTCGCCGGCCTCCTCGGTCACCTTGGCGGTCCTGGCCCAGTCCTGGGCGAGCGGCTGGCTCCGGTACGTCTCCGCGACGGCGCTGTCCAGGTGCGCGTCGACCAGCTCGATGACGTGCAGGATCCCGTCCAGGCTGGTGAACCGGGACGAGGCAGGCGCCTTCAGGCCGTCCGCGCTGTCGCCCGTCCAGGGCAGCGGCGTGATCCGGAACCCGCCCTGGCCACCGTCGTGGCTGTAGCTGACCCGGTGCCGCCCGAGCGCATACTCGCCGTCTTGTACCGCCCGGTTCATGGCCAGGTCAGCCTGGCCGGGGCTGTACCCGCGCTTCCGCAGGCCGGCCGCGGTCTCGGTGTTGTTCATGATCGTTCCTCCTGATCGTTGTTCCCGTGATTCTTCCGGTTCCTGGACCGCAGCACGACCAGGACCACGACGACGGGCAGCAGCCGGCGGGTCCTGCGCTGCACCATCCGCGCGTACGCGGCCACCGCTTCCTCGCCGTGGGCGGGCCGGGGGAGCGGTGCCGGCCCGGGGCGGTACCGGGACGGCTTCCGGGAACGGCGGTCGTGCCTCACCTGATCCCCCCGAAAAGGCCGGTCAGTATCCGACGATCTTTCACCAATTGGGCCAACATTCCGGCTTTCTCCCGGAGCCGCTGCCGCACCCGGTCCTCGACCGTCCCGCGCGCGATCACGTCGATGATGTCGATGGAGCTGTGCGTGTTGCCGATCCGCTGCAGCCGGTCCTCGGGCTGGGTGCCGTGGTCCAGCTCATAGTCTCGCTGCAGGAACACCGCCGTGTCACTGGCGGTCAGCGTGATCCCGGTGCCGCCGGCCTTGGCCGTGCAGATCATCATGTCTAGCTTGCCGGCCTGGAACGCGTCCAGGTCCCGCTGGCGGGTAGTCCAGGTGATGCCGTCGCCGACCCCGGTGATGTACCCGGTGCGCAGCCCGGCCGGCTCGCAGTACTCCCGCCCGGTGATCAGGGCCAGCTGGCGGGACGCGGTGAAGCACACGATAGGAGAGCCCTGCCGCTCGGCGGCGATCTCCAGCAGCGACTCGGCTTTCCAGCTGGGCGCCTTCAGCGTGACGTCGTACTTCGGCACCTCCATGCCCAGCACCTCGTCGTACTCCATCCGGACTTTCACGTCGGCCGCGCAGGACGCCAGCTGGGACAGCCGCATCATCTGGATCAGCACGGTCATCACCGGCAGCTCGGAGCCGTCCGGGAACCGGGCCAGCATGTCCGCGGCCAGGGTGTCGTAGGCCTTCACCCACTCGTCCGGGATGTCGGGCTTGCGCTCGGAGTAGACCTTCGGCGGCAGCTCGGGCAGCACGTCGGCCTTGGACACCCGGTGCATCTGCCGGCCGAAGATGGCGAAGAACTCCTCGGTGGCGGCCGGGTTGAGCCCGACGATCCGCTCGCCGTAATCGTCCTCGATCGTCGCGCAGAACCTGCTCACGAACCTGCCCTTGTCCGGGACGGCGCGCGGCATGATCGCGTCCAGCATCGGGTGGACATCGCCCGTGTCGTGCTTGATCGCGGTCCCGGACAGGCCGGCCAGGTTCGGCGCGATCTTCGCGATCCGGCCCAGCGCTTTCGTCTGCTTCGCGTCGCCGTTTTTCGCCAGGTGCAGCTCATCAGCTATTACGGTCTCCGGCCGCAGCCGCACCAGCGAGCCGCGCATGTCGGCGGCGTCCGCGCGCAGCGTGGCGTACGTCGTTATCAGCACGTAGTCCCGGTGGCACCGGGCTTTCAGGTCCGCCAGGGTCACGGCCCGCTTCGGCCCCTTGTGCATGACCGGCTCCGGCCAGTCCAGCTCCCAGGCGGTGATCTCGTCGGCCCAGGCGCGGCCCACTTCCCAGGACGGCACGACGATGATCATCGGGAAGATCCCGGTGCCGGCCTGGCGCCTGGCTTCCAGCCCGAGCAGGGCCGAGGCTGTCTTGCCGCAGCCCGGGTCGTCCAGGATAAGCATCTTGCCCTCGGCGGCGAGCTGCGCGGCGCCGGCCAGCTGCCAGGACCGGGGCTGCCGCTTCACCCACGGCGGGAGCAGGTCATCCGGCAGCGGCGGCACGGGTGAGGTGCGGCGGATCGTCTCGGCTGCGGACCACTCGTTCAGCCGCTCCTGCGGCACCCAGGCGAACCCGGGGAACCCGTTGAGGCTGAAGCCGAGTTCGACCACGGTGGCCCAGGTGGCGGGCACCTTCAGCGCGTCGGTGTACCGGCTCCAGTCGCCCTCGCGGACCGGGTTGCCGTCGACGTCGACCGGCGTGACGTCCATGGTGAGCATGCCGAGCCGGGCCTGGAGCTGATCTAGTTCCCAGTCATTGCCCTGCCCGACCAGGACGATATCCCGGTTGTCGCTCGTCAGCTCGCCGAACAGGGTGGCGGTCACGACGGGCTCCGGGTCAGCCACATCATGACGACGGAGCGGTCAGCGCACTCGCGGATGAGAATGCCGCCGGCCCGCAGGAAAGAGATCTCCTCGGGGCGCAGCGGCCCGGTAGCACGGTTAAGCATGGCTACGGTCTACCTCTCCGGCTCTCCCTGACGGGTCATGGTGATCTCTCCTGGCAGTGGCTCAGATTGTCACGGAGATGGTTCCGGCCGGGAGCCGTGGACCCCCGGCCGGAACGCGTTCTACTGCTGCTGGCCCGGGTTCGTGGTCAGCCGGTTCAGCAGCGCCTGCCGCTCAGCCGACATCTGCGGCTGGCCCTGGGGCGGACCCTGCTGGAACTGGCCGCCCTGATCAGCGGGCTGCTGGTAGGACGGCTGGCCCTGCGGGGGACCCTGGGTGAACTGGCCCTGGTCCTGGGGCGGACCCTGCTGCCCGAGCGGCTGGCCGGCGAAACCCGTCGCCTGCGGCTGCCACTGCTGGTCCTGCGCGGCGCCCTGGACACCCGCGTACTGCTGAGCGACCTGGGCCGGAACCTGCGCGACCGGGCCGTGGCCCTGGCCTTGCGCCGGCATCTGGTACTCGTTCTGCGGGTTATCCCAGTTCCCCGGGACTCCCCGGTCCTGGTAGCCCTGCGGCTCATACTGCGCGTGCTGCGGACCCTGGGGTGCACCCGCCATGGCCATCTGCTCCTGCTGGGGCGGACCCTGCTGGGCGAGCGCGTTCCCGTTCGGGTGCTGGCCGCTGGCGACGGCATTCGGCCGCCGGTAGGTGATCTCGTACTGCTTGGCCGCGTTCATCCCGGGAACCTGCCGGTAACCGGTGAACCGGATCAGGATCCAGGCGCCGGCCTCGGGCACCAGGTTCCCGTCCTCGTCCGGCGGGACCCCGGCTTCCGTCATGGCCCTGGCCAGCTCGTCCTTCGCCTGGCCCTTGACGTACCAGGCCGCCTTCCCCTCGGGGAACAGCTGGGACTGCTGGACCAGGAGCGGCACGATCATGTGCCACTTGATGCTGCCGTCCTTGAAGGTCTGGATCTGGCCCGTCTGCATGTTGGTCTGCGGCCGGACATCGGCGTGGGTGAGCGGGCGGGCGACGATCCCGGCGATCTCCTGGCCCGGGTTGGTGAAGAACTTCCCGAGCGAGCTGCCGGATGCGGTGGGCTGGCTGAAGAACGCCCCGAGTGAGCCCCTCGGCTGAGGGGGCTGGGCCTGGGGCGCCCCGTAGCCGGGACCGTAGCCCTGGCCCTGGGGAGCCCCGTAGCCCGGCTGTGGCTGCTGGTAGCCCTGCTGCTGCCCGTAGCCGGGGCCGTAGCCGGGCTGTGCCGGGCCGTAGCCCTGACCGCCCTGCTGGTAACCCTGGCCCTGCTGCTGGCCGTAATCCTGCTGCGGCTGCTGGTTCTGGTAACCCTGGCTGGGGTAACCCATGAAACTCCTCCTGCGACTTGAACTGAGACTGGGAATGTGACCCGTGCCGTCCGTGCCCGCAGTAGCGAGTGACACATGGGATCTCAACTATACATGAGCCTGCGTTATTTCAGACGGCAGCGCCCGGCGTAATACAGTTTTTAATTCTGGATAGGGGAGTGTCCCGGGCACCCGGGGTTGTAGTCCCGGGCTGATTCGGGCCGGTAGAACGGGCACCAGATGCAGTAGTCGGTAGGCGTGATCGGGACATCGCCGATATTGATCTGACCGGCCAGGACACGCTGCGCCATCTCGCGGCGGAACGCGGTCTCGTCCAGGACGTCGGCGATGAGAGCGTCGTCTTCCGGGCTGCACTCGTGCATCCAGAGGTACATGGAGTCCAGGCTGGGCGATGTCCGGGGCAGGGCAGCCAGGCATACACGTCGCACGGGCAGCCCGAGGTTCCGGTACCCGGCTGCGTACAGCAGCAGCTGGACCTGGTAATGACGCGGCGGCCCGGCCGGGCTCATCACCTTGGCAATCGACGTCGGGCCGAGGATCTTCCAGTCGCAGACGGTCTCGGTCACCCCGTCGTACAGGTCGGCGGTGCCCGGGTAGAGCGGGTGCGGGCTGACGCGCAGCTCGGGTACCCAGCGGGTGAAGCCGTTCAGCCGGTTCTCGTTGCCGAAGAACTCCGCCAGCTTGGCATGTACCGCGGTGCCGACCACCGAGGCCCACGGATCGCCGACGTTGTTGGTCAGGGGCTCGCCGGCGAACTTGCCGACCACCTGCCGGTCGCAGACGGCACCCAGCTCGGACGGGCCGAGATGCCGCTGGACGTTCCGCGGCTGGCGGCGGGCCTGGCGGATGATCACCTCGCGCAGCTCGCGGGCGTACCGTGCCCCCGCCGCGGTGTTGCTGCCGCTCATCACGGCCGTGGTCCCCATGAAGCGGCCGGGGCTCATCTGCTCGGTCATGCTGCCACGCTAGCCGGGGGGTACGGCAAAACGGCGGGACGCACGTGGCCGGCCTTGTCGTACCGCCACCGGTTCTGGCGGCTGCGCTGGCGCTCGGCGTCCATGGAGGCCCTGCTCATGTGCCGGACAGGCCGGCCCGCGGCCAGGTCGCGCTCGGCGTGCCCCGGCGGCCGGTGGCAGGACGGGAACAGGTCGTTGCGCTCCCGGGCCAGCTCGTAGAACTTCATCGGGTGGCCCCGTACAGGCCCATCACAGGCCCCGGGCCGGGCGCAGCTCCCACCGTCCGCCGAACTGGGCGTACTCCACGTACAGGAGAGGCTGCTCGGCCTTGAGCCGCTTCGTGTCCAGCTGGACCGTGCGCACCCAGGTCAGGGTCTTGGCCGGGCGGTGCGGGGTGCCGGCGATATCGAACTTCTCCACGCCGGGGTGGGCCAGGGTCAGCTCGGCCTTGATCCGGTCGCGCAGGCCCTTGAGCCGGTCGGCGGCTTCCTTCTGGGCAGCCTCGGCGGCAGCTTCCTGGGCGAGCAGGTCTTCGAGCATGCTCCCCGGGAGGGCCGCGACAGGCAGGCGGTGCTGATCCGGGGCAGTGGCATTCGACTGAGAGCCCATCTGTGTTCTCCTGATCGTAGGACAGGTCCCGCTGCCGTCCAGGATAGCCGGGCGCGGGTACCCTGTCAGATACGGGACGAAGACCAGGAAAGACAGGATGAGACGTGGAACTGGTGCAGATCGAGGACGAGGCCGTCGTCTACGAGTTCGAGGCAGAGCGCATCGCCGGGCCGGTCAGCACCAGGCTGGACCCGAGGAACCGGCAGCGCGCCCGGTGGATGACGGCCACCCTGTGGCGCAAGCCTGACAACACGTATGTTTTCGCCCAGGAGAGCATCAGCACGGTGTGGCACCTCCCGGCCGGCGCCAGCCATGTCCGCAAGCCGGCGACCGTCGCGGGGGCTGACCTGCCGGACCGGGCGGTGTACTGCGGGGTGCTCCCCATCCGCGGCGACCGCGGGCACTGCCCGCCGATGACCCTGGAGGAATCCCGGGACCCGCGGAACATCCCGGACGTCGTGGTCACCGAGGAGACCCAGCGGCGGGTGTGGGCCTGCCCGGACCGGGACGCTGTGATCGCGCGGATGACCGTGGCCCACCACCGGAGCGACGGGGCCAGGTCCGCGGCCGTGTCCGGGCCGATGAGCCTGCTGCTCGACCAGGCCGCGGAGAACGACCCCGCGTTCCGCACCGCCGGGAAGCCGATCGTGCAGATTTAGGGCAGCCGCGCTGCGATCCGCAGGAATAGTTCTCGGGTAAACTGTATTACAAGACGGCAAGAGACAATCTCAGGGACCCACGATCAGGAGAACCCGATGTCAGCTACTGCCAGGGACACCACGGAGAAGATTCACGCCGCCATCGCCGAGGGCGACAGGCCGGGGGTGACGGAGCCGAAGGTAACTGAGGCCGCAAGCCCGCCCCGCAAGGGCCGCAAGGTAAAGAAGATCACCCGCAGGGTCCTGACTGAGCGGCTGGGCGCCGAGGTCGTGACGTACCTGGACGGCCTTACCCTGCAGCAGCTGCTGTGCCTGGCCTACGGTCACATCTGGCCGGTGCTCGTTCCCGGCCGCGGCCGGCCGAAGGGCTGGCGGGCGAACCTGGCACCGCAGATGGAGGGCGTGTTCCTCATCACCGAGTCCTGCATCCGCGACGAGGATGACTCCGGCCGCACCTGCGGATCTGACCGCACTACCTACACGGGCGAGCGCGGGATCTTCATGGAGCGCGGCCGGCACCGCAGCTACAAACGCGACAAGGACATCTGGCAGATCCGGCCCGAGGGCTCGCGGATCAGCCGCATCGACGTCCTGGACTACATCTTCTACCTGATGGGCGCGGAGCTGTTCACCGACGTCGGCGAGGGCGACGGGGGCCTGGCATGAGCGAGAACCTGAAGCGGTTCAGGGTGAGGTACCGCACCGAGCGCGGCGATTTCCGGAACATCCACTTCCACCGGGCTAGCCGGGACGAGGCTATCTTCGCGGCTGGATCGTACATCGGCGATCCGGAGTGCGTATTCATCAGCGCGACGGAAGTGGGTTCCCTGCGCGGGGATGCTGAGCCCGTGATGATGACAGAGGAGAAGCCATGACCACTCCTGAGACCCGGCTCCCGCACGACCTGCAGGCCCGGCTGGACGTCATTCTCGCCAAGCCGCGGCTGCACCGGGCTCCGATGCTCTCGGCGTCGATCGCCGCGCTGGTGCGCAGTGCCTACGAGCGGGAGCCGCACCCGGTCCTGACCGCAGAGGAGACCCGCGGGATCCTGGACCGGTTCGAGCAGGCCTACCCCGCATTCGCCGCCTTCCGGGAGCAGCTGGCCGCGGGTGAGCAGAAGGACGGGGTGCTGTGAAGATCCGCATCACGATGAACGTGGACCCCGAGTACGCCGACGCCGGCCACCCGACGGGCGTGACCGAGGAAGGCTACGAAAAGATCACCGGCCTGCTGGGCCAGGTGGGAGAGAACATCGACGTGGAGGCTGAGCCCGGTGACTGACCTGGTACCGGGTCCCCGGCCCTGGCTGCGCGTTACCGTCCCGCCGCGCGTAGCCCGGTTCCTGATCGCCGTCGGCGCCCGCCCCGGCCCGTCATCTCGCGGAGGCCTGATGACCATCACCGGGTACCTGGAACAGCACCGCGGCGAGGTCGTCACCGCGGAGCAGGTCGCCGCCGCGACCGGGGAGACCGTGCAGTTCGCCCGGGTCTTCCTGCGGGAGGCCAGCGACCGGGACTGGGCCGAGCGCGTGCCCGGAGGATGGAGAATCTGATGAAGTACGTCCAGATCATCGCCGCGTGCGACATGACCAGGGAGCAGGACGGCAAGGTCGTGGAGGCCGCCGAGACCGTCTACCTCGCGTTCGGCAGCGACCCTAAGAACCTCAAGGTCCGCGAGCTGGACCTGGCGGAAGGCTACTCGAAGGACCTGCGCGAGTTCCTGCTGCCGTACCTGGACGCCAGCCACGATCCCGGCGATCTGGTCACCCCGGGCGGGAGCGACCACCCGGCTGATGACGGCCCGGCGGGCACGCGGGAGTTCAACAAGGCCCGGGTGGAGTGGGCGCATGCTCACGGGTACAAGGTCACGAAGATGGTCCGCGGCGGGCACTACGTCCCGGTCAGGACGAAGCAGGCCTACGCCCACCACCTGGCCGGGAACGATCACCTGCTCAC
>Ga0068855_100005321_pt1 | contig 15722 bp, 15 predicted proteins | sample KBSCornC52_FD_66592 | JGI IMG/M metagenome (GOLD analysis project Ga0068855, IMG submission 66592) | Corn rhizosphere microbial communities from Kellogg Biological Station, Michigan, USA - KBS Corn C5-2 | ecosystem: Host-associated > Plants > Roots > Rhizosphere > Soil ...
AGCGGGCGCCACGTCCAGTGGGACGGCGTCGACGTCTACCGCCTGAGCCACGGCAAGATCAGCAACATCTGGGCCGGCGACGACTGGACCGCGATCCTCAACGACACGGGCACGTACAAGGCACCATGGATCCCCTGACTCCCATCCGTTCGGGCGTGCTGCCTACCCTGCACCGCTTCAAATACATGGGGATGGGTCGCGGCCTTCGCTGACGACGGCACGGTCACCAACGCGTCCATCTCTGTCAGCCGGCACGGCCCGTGACCAACTCCGCGGATACCAGGGAAGGGGGCTTCCGTGTGCTGCGATCGGCGAGCGTCACAACCCGTCGTTCGTGCCGATCGCTGACCTGGCAACCTGCATAACGTAAGGAGATTGGCATGCCCGAGACCGCTGACGTGGTCATCGTCGGGGCGGCTCCGCGGGCGCTGGCGGCCCCTTGAGCCAGGATCCGCGCAGTCGGTGCTGCTGCTGGAGGCCGGGCACGCCTAGGCGCCGGACGCGTTCCCGCGCGAGGTGCTGGACGCCGGCATCCTCGCCGACCCGGAGCACAACTGGGGGTATACCGCCCGGGCCATCGACCAGTCGCCGGGCATACCGACGCGCGGGCAAGTGCTCGACGGCAGCTCGGCGGTGAACGCGGCGGTCACGATCCGGCCGCGGCCCGCTGATTTCGCCAAGTGAGGCGCGCACGGCGCCGACGGCTAAGCCTTCGCCGCCGTGCTGCTGGCGTTCACGCTCCCGGAGAATACGTCCACCGGGAGGACGCCTTTCACGGCCGGACCGGGCCGCTGCCGGCGCGCCAGCGCAGAACACGGAGAAGCCGTACCTAACCGCCGAGGTCCATCGCCGGGCCAACCTGACGAGGGGCTCGGTTCCGACGAAGCGGCGGCCGAGAGACGAATTTTCGAGTATCCGGGGCAGCAGACGCCTCGGTGTACCGGGAGACACCAAAGTCCAGTTCACCGTCCACAGGGCCGGTAATCCGGACAAACTGCCCAGCACGCCCAGCCCTATGCGTCACCGCAACGCTTGCGGCCATGGGTGTTGCGCTGATACGGACAGTAGGGATTATGTTTCGATGAGTGTGAACTGAGCGATTCGCCGCCGCCCGGCGTCAAGGAGGAACCCGGCGATGGCACAACCCGCTGACGCCGACCTTCATCGCATGCTGACGGCCGCCGAGCTACAGGCCGTCACGTTTCACGAGACCCGCCGCCTCACCGCCGGATACAACGAAGACGAAGTCGACGATTTCATCGACCGGGTAGCGGGTGCGGTGCAGGCAATGCACGAGCGGATGACGGAGCTTGAGGCCGAGAACACCCGGTTGCGAGAGCAGCATGACCTGATCATCGAGCAGGCCCAAGTGAACGCAGCGTCGGCAGCGGCGGGTGCCGCCCAACCCGCCGAGCTCGAACAGCACATCGCGTACCTCACCGAACTCCGCGACACCACCAAGCTTGAGGTCCGCGCATTTATCCAGTCGCTTATCGACCACCTCGACCGGATCGCGGGCACCGAGTCACGCCCGACAGACGGACCGATCACATGACCCACGACCCGAGCGGGCCGCTGCGCGGCCAGTGCCGTCATGCGATCGCCGGCCGGTGGATTGGGCAGTCGGACCTCAGATCGGTTTCACACTGAAGCCGCCCGTCTGGTGACCGTCGCGTGGCCCGGTGTCTCCTCCCGAGCGCCGGGCTCGCATTTCCGGCCGCCGCGTGTGTCATCGCCCAGTTCTGTCCAGCCCGCCGGAAAGTGGCATCGGCGGCGGTGCGTCGTGGCTGTTCGGCGGTTCCGCTTCCTTTCGTAGACGGGTCGGCCGGTGGAGTGGAACTACCGGGCCTTTCCATCTCGGGGGCGGTGATCTCGTGTTGCTTTCTGGTGTCAACCGCGGAAGGCCCTACCGAACAAAGGACGACCAGCTGAACACGGGGGATTCACCAGTAAGGGGAACCGTCCGTGACTGGGGTAGCTCGAGTCACCTGGATGTGCGAGGCGACAGGGGCGTCGGGTAAGGAGGCCAACGCAGCGTTCGGGTCGACGCCACCCCGAGGTTCGCCCGTTACGCCTACTCGTCCGGAAGCTCGGCGGTGGGGATAACGACGACCGGGCACCGGGCCAGCGCCACAACATGTTGGGTTATCGAGCCGATCCGGGCGCCCACCAATCCACCGTGCCCATGCGCTCCAAGAACCAGCAGGTCGGATTCGCCGGCCGAGTCGACCAGCACCTTCGCGGCGTGTCCCTGAATCACCTCGCTCGTGATGATCACTGGTTGTCGTCCGCTTCGGGCGTCTTCCGCGAGGGCCTCCTCGACAGCCCGACTCAGGACGTCGTCGACCGCACCCTGAGCGGCCTCGTCCACGACCGGAATTTCTTCTGGCGGAGGGGTGAAGGTCGCGCTCAATTCGCCCGGAAGCGGGCCCCCGGACGGCTGGTACCCAGGAGGAAACATGCCACCCATGCCGGAATAGCCCCAGTTCGGGTGATGGACCCAGCCCAACACCGCGTGCACGGTGGAGCCGCGCAATCGTGCTTCAACCATGGCCCATTTCAACGCCGCGAGCGATCCGGCCGAACCGTCGACGCCTACGACGATCCGGCCATCCGGCTGCGCATTCCGTACGTCACCGTGCTCGAAGACCGGGGCGGTATCTGCCATGCCGCTAGTTTGTCGGATTGCCTATCGATCTGGGTAGGCCCGCATCGCTCGCGATTACCCGGTGACTTCCGTCGGAAGCTCGGTGAGGAGGAACACGCCGCTTCCGGCGTATCCCGTAACGTCCACGGTCTTGCCCGCCCACAGAGCTAGCTCGTCGTCCACCCCGAAGGGCGGTCCGCCAACGCGACGCAGTACCCAGCTGCGCTCCGACGTTTGCAGTACGACGGCCGGCTGCTCGCTCTTGGAGCCGCGGGCTACCCGCTGCAGGGAAACCACGCCGCGCACGTGCTGGGTCATTACTTGCGCTCCACGACACGCACTTCGGGCTCAGCGCCGGCCTCCCTTACGACCACCAACGACGGTGGCCGAGTGCCGGCTCGTGCTACGTACGCGACGTGCGCACGCGGTGAGGTGCCAGCGGTGTCGACGATCGCCTGTGCCTCTGGCGGTGGCTTCGAAGGCGTCTCGGCGTCGAACGTGCGTATTGTCGTGCGTCCGGGCAGCGCGCGTCCGAGGAGCCCGGCCAGTGCCGTGACCGTGAGCCCGGCCCGCCGCCGCGGGAGGTCGGCGCAGGCGAACGTCGATCGGGCCAACGCGGCGCCGATGCTCGCTAGCTGGCCGCGGCGCATGAGCACGACCGGAGACGTGGCCGGTGTCGGAATCGACTTCGGGGCAGCCACGCGCCGACTCCCCGGGAGAGCGGGAGCGGCGGGCAGCGGGGTGACGAATGCCACCGCGGCCGGGTCGCCGAGCAGATTGAACTGAGCCAGCGTCTTCAGATCCGTGGGATCGAGGAACGACTGCGCCTGGACGAACTGTTGTCTAGCCACGAGGACGGCTCGGCCCAAGGAGGCGCCGTTAAGGACCTCGGCGACGAACATCCGGCAGATAACGTCGGCATATGCGTTCGACGCCGCGGGACCGTAGGCCACCGTCGACGCACCGAACACGCCGGCCGCGCCTTCTCGCAAATAGGTCGTCGCGACACTCGCCTGACCCTGCGCGGCGGATGGTGGCCAGTGCGACGTCCCGTAGCAGCATTCGGAGGCGACGACAGCGCCTCGAGGCACCAAGCCGGGAAGCCCGCTCGCGGCGATGGCGATCGGCAGGTTCCAGTTGTTGGGACTCTGCTGGCCGTACCAGTTCGGGTCGAACTCGGCGCCGTGGCAGTTGACGAAGTGGATCGCCGGCGCCATGTCCCCGGCGGTCCACATCGGCCCGTCGGGTGGTGACATATGCACGTCGCAGCTGGTGTCTGGTAGGCCGGCGACTGACAGCTGAGTGGAGCGCTGCCACACCTTCGCGCTCACTGTGAACACTGGCTCTGGCGATGTGCGCAGGAGCGATTTCCCTTGTGCGGCGAAGGAAAGATTATCGACAAACGCCGCCAGATCGGTGTCGCCCACCAGGTCTGGTATTCGACCGACAACACGAGTCGGGCCGCGGTAGTCCGCCGGCGAGAGCGTCAACGGACCATCGCAGGCGTAGGGGAGATCGCTCGGGATGAACTGGTCCGGATCATCCGCCGGGTTACCCGTCCACAACGGGTTGGTGAGGTTGACCGTCGCGACAAGATCCGGGCCGCCGAGCAGCACGATGTAGGCGGGCTGCCAGAACGTGCTGATCTGGTCGATCGCGGCCTTGATCGCCGCGACGTCCGTCGGGGCGATCACCGCCTGCCCGTGTACCTTCTTGGCGTCTGAGGTGGAATCCAGCGCAAACAGGCGGGTCGTGATCCCTCGCGTTCGGTCCGCCTTGATCAAGGCCGTCGCCGCGTGCCGGATTTTGGTCCAGCCCGCACGCCCGTACTTGGCTCGCGCTGCCTCCTGGTGGGTAACCAAGACCTTTATTACCGGCACGCTCGGCATCGTCTCGGCTCCTCGATTTGTGCCCTGCCGCGACTGTAGCGCCCACCGCGGATCGATGTGGTCTCGTCCAGCGGTGCGCTACTGCCGCGAGATCCCCGCGGGATTTCCAGCCCCGCGGGCCGCGCCGTCAGCTGTACAGGCAGAAGGGGTGGCCAGCCGGGTCGAAGAGAACCCGCACTTGCTGCTGCGGCTGTACCGGCGCCATCGAAGCGCCGGTGCTGACGGCGTGCTCGACCGCCGCGTCGAGATCGCTGACCCGAATATCAAGGTGCTGGGTGGCGTGCTGCTCGCCGGGCTCGCTCGGCCAAGTTGGCGGCGTCCACTGCTTCTCGTACTCGAAGTTAAGTGTCAGCCCGCGGCTGCCGTCCGTTGACCGAATCTGGGCCCAGCCCGCTGTCGATGACTCACCCGGCCGGGGACCAGCCTCCGCAGTCACAGGCCGATCGAGTAGGCGAGCGTAAAAAGCGGCCAAAGACAGTGGATCCGGCGTCGTGATCGTCACCGATGTGACCTGCAGTTGCACATCGCCCATTCGGCGAGCCTACTTCTGCTCACGCGCTCCCTCATCGGACGACGCCGCGATGGTGGTCGGATCGGGTAGGTGGCGGAGCCAGCTGCGGGTTCCGAAGAACCCGCACTTGGTCGACGCGATCTCACATGCGGCGTGGATAGGGCCGACGATGCCAGCGTGGCCGGTTCGGACCGCGAAGTAACAGTAAGCGCCATGGAACACATCCCCGGCGCCGCTCGTGTCGACGGCGTGAACCGCGGGCGGTCTGACCGAACCGGACTGGTCACCGTGCCACCAGTGCACCGGATCAGCGCCGTGCGTGACCATAACGGTCGGAATCCCGAGGCGAACGAGCGCTCGAGCTGACGAATCGGAATCGGCGGTTCCTTGATAGCGAAAGTCGGCCGAGCAGATCACCGTTTGCGCTCCCGGCATGACTTGGCCCAGAACCGGTTTCCATCGCCCGGCGTCGATCACGAGCGGTATCGATGCCGCCTTCGCGGTCTGACTGGCCGCCTCGGCCAGCACCGGATGATGTCCGTCGATCAGCACGACGTCGGCGCCGACCAGGACCGGGCTCAGGTCGGGGACGTCGGTGACTTCGGCCGTACCTGCGTCAATCGAGACCACCGAGCGCTCCGCCGTGCCCCGCAGCACGGCGATCGACGAGACCGCCGCGCGATCCACCTGCTCGGACGCGACGTCGATGACGCGGATCCGGCACGCGTGGAGGTCGGAGCGGATCAGTTCGGCCACCGCGCCTTGACCGAGTGCGGTAACCAGTACTGCCTCTCCTCCCAACGCGGAGAAGGTGACGGCAGCATTCGTGGCCGGCCCGCCGGCGGCAATCGCCTGCGCGCTGGCAGTGACCTTCTGGTTGACAGCTGGTGCGGCGTCGACTTGGTGCACGACGTCCAACGTGCTCAGACCGACGAAGACGCCAACCGGTACTCGGCGGGTGTCAGGGCCGCGACCCGATATGTCGATCACCTACCGACGGCAGCGTGGTGAACGGCAAGGTCTTGGCCGGTCTGCGGTCCAAGCCGAGCATCCGTGTGCTGGGATCAGTGCGATTGCGGCCGACCCAGTCGCGACTTGGTCTGCTCGACATCCATGCCGTGTAGCCGAAGGAGGTTCTCGCCGAGGATCTTGCGCTTGGCCTGGTCGGTGAGCTGCGGGTAGCCGTAGCCGTCGCACAAGTCCTGCGGAATCTCGAAGTCCATGAACGCCCTGATTGCCCACTGGGGGTGAAAGAGCGGGGCCTCCGAGCCAAAGATGATCTTGTCCTCGCCGCACCAGAACAGCAGCTTGCCGAGGATCTCGGCGAACATGCGCGGCGCCCGAACGATGAAGTTGACGGTTGCGGCGAGCGATGCGTAGAGGTTCGGATAGCGGATCAGTTGCCAGCACGTCTCGTCGATGAAGGGAAGGCCGACGTGGAAGATGACGAAGTTGATGTCGGGGAAGTTGGCGGCGGCTCCGTCCATGTCCCAGGTCTGCGTGTGTTCGATCGGCTGCGGTCCCAGCGGTACGCCCTTGTGGACGCCGATCAGGTTGATACCCAACTCCTGCGCCTTCTCGAACACCGGGAAGGCGATACGCGGGTCGTCCATGCGCCACGGGAACGGCTGGCCGTAGTCGTAGCGCACGTTGTAGAACTTCAACGCCTTCGCGCCGAACTCCTTGACCTGACGTTCCATGAGATCGAGCGCGCGGCGGCCTTCCAGCGGGTTCACCGAGCCCCAGAAGACCGTGCGGTCCGGGTCACGCGAGGCGAGCTCGGCGCATTCCTCCCAGGGTGACAGGCCATCTCGATACAGGTCGGTGAGCGGCAAGGGCATCGCCACGAGCATGTCCACATCGGACTCGTCGAAGACCATCTGGTGGATATCGGCGGGCGTCCAGTCCTTCAGGAACTCCTCGGCCGAAAGCGTTGTCGCCGAGTCAGGGGTCAGCGCGCTGTGGAACGCGTAGAGGTGGTTGGAGAACATCTCCCCAGGCCGGCCGAACGCGTTCTTCGGAGTGAAGTTGAACGGATGCGCAACTCCGTCGAATACGAACGCATCACCTAGCATCGGCTTGCCTCCTCGGCCGGTTGAGGTGGTGTCCGGTGCGCCGCGAGGTATCCGTCGCGGTCCGGAACTGATATCGGATCGGGCAGGAAGCGCAGCTTGCGCGCCGCCGACGGGCTGAGCCGGTCGGTAGTCCACGCTTCATCCCAGACCACCGCCACTTCGGCGGTGGCCACGCCCGGCGCGCCAACGACCGCCCGCTCGACCTCGTCAAGAACCCGCGAGGCAAATGGGCACCAACCCGTGGTAAGCAGCAACTCCACTCGAGCATGCCCATCCGCGACCGCAACGGACTTGACCAGGCCCATCTCCACCACGGAGATGCCCTTCTCTCGGCAACACGGGTCGTATACGTCCGACAGGGCGTCAAGAGCCCACTTGGGTACCGGCGCCGCCATGACCCGATTGTGCTCGACCGATGTCGTCGTTGGAAGGCCACGACAGCGAGTCTGGGGATTTGCCCTTGTGGCGCAAGGGTCTGGGTCGAATGCCTGTTGAAACCCCTTGCGGTACGCGCGTGGCCGTCGTGACACTCGCTACGACCAGCCATCGATCGTGAACATCGGTAAAGGAAAGGGATCGCCGTGCAGGGCTTTGATCCATCGCAAAGCTTCGGCCCTGACGTGGCCGCGCGGTACGACGAGGACGCGCGTGGTGACGAGCCGGAGACAGTCGGGTTCCTCGCCGAGCTCGCCGGCGACGGGCCGGTCCTCGAGTTCGCCATCGGCACCGGCCGGATCGCGCTGCCGCTCGCGGGAAAAGGGCCCCGAGTCGACGGCATCGAGCAGTCCAGTGCCATGGTGGACGTGTTACGGACGAAGCCTGGGGGAGCTGAGCTGGCGGTGACTGTCGGTGACATGTCAACGGTTGCGCTTCCGGACCGCTACTCACTCGTCTATCTCATCTTCAACACGATCCACAACCTGCTCACGCAGGACGGACAAGTCCGGTGCTTCGAGAACGCGGCCCGCCATCTCAGTGAAAATGGCGTTTTCGTCCTCGAGACCGGAGTCCCGTGGGATCGGCCGCGCACGCGGGGCTATGTCGATGTGATCAAGCTCGGACTGGAGGAGGTGCGCCTAAGTGCGTATCAGTACGACGCGATGACCCAGATCCTCGACACGAACCACATGCGGCTGACGACCAGCGGCATTCAGATGTCACCAATCTCCTTGCGCCTTGTTTATCCGGGCGAGCTCGACCTCATGGCCCGTATCGCAGGTCTGCAGCTGCTCCATCGGTGGGGTGGCTGGCGGCGGGAGCCGTTCACGGTTGACAGTCGCAGGCACGTGAGCGTTTACGGCCCACGCGTGCTGTAGGGTCCGGTGCCCGTCCCAGGAGCCGAAATGGTTTGGCGGTCGATCGCGGCGGTGAGATCGTGGCGACGTGCAACACCTGAGCAGCGCCGAGCTGGAGGCCGGCCTTGACTACGTACGCGATTCGCCGCCGGACGAAGGCATCGTCGCGCTGATCGTGAGTCGCCCGGCGGTCGACGAACGCGAGGTTCTCGCGGAGGCCACTCTGGCGGCCGGCGCCGGCTTGATCGGCGACACGTGGCCCGTGCGGCCCGGAAAGTCCTCGCCAGACCCGGACCGGCAGCTGACCGTAATGAACAACCGGGCGGCCTTGCTTGTGGCCGATGAACCGCATCGACGGCAGCTAGCCGGGGATCAGCTGTACGTCGATCTGGATTTGAGTCCGGCCAACCTGCCGGCCGGTACCCGTCTCGAAGTCGGTTCGGCCGTGATCGAGGTGACCAGTCCGCCCCATCTAGGTTGCGTCAAGTTCGCTGCACGTTTCGGACAGGACGCGTGGCGATTCGTCAATTCCCGGGTCGGCCGCGAGCTGCGCCTCCGCGGACTCAATGCGCGGATTGTCCGCTCGGGAACGGTCCGCGAAGGCGACCCGATTCGCAAACTGCCCGCCGATTGAGAACCGTCCCGGGAGATCGCCTACCCGGACGCCGCTTCGCGACTACGGCGGAGGTTGCCGTGGTTCGCCGCGGTAAGTGCCGAAGGACCACCGGTTACCTTCGGGATCGCGAATCGCAAAGTCGCGCGAGCCGTAGTCGGTGGTGTGCAGCCCATCGGTGATCTCAGCGCCGCCGGCCCGCACCCGTTCGAAGAGCGCGTCCGGATCGTCCACAACGACGTAGCCGCCGAAGGTTCCAGGCCGCAACGGCCATCGGTCCGCGTCGTCCTGCGCACGGGCGGAGCCCAGCATGATCCCGCCGCCAAGCGGCCACGACAGCTGGGCATGATGGACGACCTCGGCGTCGCCGTACACCACCGTCTCCTCGAAGCCGACGACGTCGACCAGGAATCGGATCAGCGCATGTGCATCACGGGCGCGCAGGGTCGGCCAGACTTGTGGGGGAGGTGTCTTATCGCGATCGGTCATGTCGCCAAGTCTGGCTCGTTCGGCCCGGCGCTGACTTGAAGATTTCCGACCTCCTCGGCCAGCCAACGAGTGGGGCTCAGGCCGGTAAACGAAACGAACTCGCGGATGAGATGGGCCTGGTCGGCATAACCACATTCCGCCGCGACTACCGCGCCGCCGTGGCGCGGGAGCAGCCGGCGGGCGCGATCGAATCGGATAACCCGGGCCGCGGCCTTGGGGGTCAGTCCGATCTCGCGCCGAAACCCGCGCGAGAGGTGGCGGTCGCTCCAACCCACCTCTCGGGCGACCTGCGCGATGCTGACGGTTCCCGACGAGGCGCGCAGCATTCGCCAGGCTTGGCACACCTCGGCGGGTGGACGGCGGAACTCGGCGAGCTGACGGCCCAACTCGCGATCTAGTACCTGAAACCGCCTTGGCCAGCTTGCCGCTTCGCACAGCTGCTCGCGCACCGCTGATGCTCTCGCACCGAGTAGGTCGGTTCCACACACGTCGATGCCGGCGAGCACGCCGGCAGGGACACCGAACAGCGCGCGCGCCCCGAGCGGGCTCAGTTGCAGCTGGATACCGGACTGCGCCCCATCGTGCTCGATGACGGCCGGAGAGGTATGCAGACCGCCGACCAGCGTCTCGTACGCGGCGGGTGGCTGGGCCGGATCGACGTGCTGCGCAATGCGGAGCGGTTCATCCAGCGTGAAGATCACCGTGAGAAACGGTGACGGCAGGCCCAAATGCCGCCCCGGGGCGACCCCGCGCTGCCGATAGCCGTGGTGCTCACCAACGACAGCCCCTAGCGGCCCAGTCGCCCGGATCGCGACCGCCTCCGAGAGCACGTCAGCCACGTCGCCATGATCCCACTGCGCGGCCAATGCAACAGACTTCGGCCGTCTGGCAGTATCCAGTGAGGCCGGTGTCGTCCGCTGCCGGACCCCGTCTCGGCGTCGAACTCAGAAGTCCCTGGCCTCCCTATCGTGCCGCCGATTGGATCACCAGTGGAATATCGAAGCTTGGGTCGGACCGGACTTCAGGTGAGCACGTTGACGATGGGAAGCATGCTGCTGCATGAGATTCCGGATGCCGCCGATGCCGCCCGGCTGTTGGATGGGGCGCTGGACCAAGGCGTCAACTCCATTGACACGGCGAATGTCTACGGCCGTGGGGCGAGTGAGGAACGGCTAGGACAACTGCTCGATCGCAACGGGCGAAGGAACCGCTTGGTGTTGGCGACCAAGTTCCATGCTCGGATGGACGATGACGATCCGAACGCCGCCGGCAGCTCTCGTCGGCACGTTATCGATGCGTGCCATGAATCGTTACGGCGCTTGCGGACCGACCACCTCGACATCTACTACATGCACAGACCAACGAGCCGGGTGCCGATAGACGAGACGCTCGGCGCGCTCGATGATCTCGTTCGCGCCGGCAAGATTCGTTATGTCGGCACAAGCAGTTTCGCGGCTTGGCAACTCATCGAGTCCCTGTGGGTGTCGAAGGAGTTCCACCTGTCCCGGGTCGTGGTGGAGCAGTCGCCCTATTCGCTGGTCGATCGTCGGGTCGAACGCGAGCTCCTTCCGATGGCCCGAACGTACGGAATCGGGATCACCGTCTGGTCTCCGCTCGCCGGCGGTCTGCTCACCGGAAAGTACTCGGCCGAGAATTGGCCGCAGGACGCTCGCTTCACCAGCACCCCGGCCAGCTTGTGGGAACAGCGACATTTCACTCCGAGCGCGAAGGCACTCGTCGATGTGGTGATCGATCTCGCCGCGCAAAAGCAGTGCTCCCCGACGCAGCTCTCGATCGGCTGGATCCTGCGCCGACCGGGCGTGAGCAGCGTCGTGCTCGGAGTACGCAATTCTCAGCAGCTTCAGGATCAATTGGGCGCCGTTGCCGTCGAGTTCACCGACGAAGAACTCGCCCGCCTGGACGACATCGCACCTCCTGGCCGCGCTACCGTGCCGTATTACCTCGACGATGATTTCGCCGATTGGTCACCAGCGCTGCATCGCTGGTGAGTGCGGCGTCGACAGATACCGATCGTCGGAGGAAACATGCGAGCGATGGACTGGGCGGAGGCAAGCCAGTTCCTTCTTGCCGGGCGGCGCACCGCGACCATAGCCACCATCGGTCGGGACGGGCACCCGCACGTCGTGCCGGTCTGGTTCGTCCTCGACGGGCACGACGTGGTTTTTTCGACCTCCAGTGCGAGTGCGAAGGCAAGGAACCTGCAGCGCGACCAGCGAGTGGCGCTTTGCGTGGATGATGACGCGCCGCCATTCGGATTCGTCACCATCAAAGGGCAGGCTCAGCTCATTCCACATCCGGCCGACTTTCTCGCCTGGACGACGCGAATCGCAGGCCGCTATGTAGGCCCTGAGCGCGCCGGGGAAATGGGCACGCGGAACGCCGAGATGGACGACACGCTAGTACGAATCCGGGTCGACTCGTTCATCGCATACACCGACATCGTGACGTGAAATGGTCACCGAGCGCGGCTCAGGCGTGTTCGACGCCGCCGCCGGCCCGGGCAGCCAGTCCATTGCGGCTGCGCGCCGGGTCGGCGCCGATGGTGCGGTGCTGGCTACTGACATCTCGCCCAGCGTCCTAGCCTTACCCGGTCGGAAGCGCCCGGGTCGGCTTGTCCAACGTCGTAGTGGCCGAGATGGACGGTGCGAGCCTCGACATCGACCGTGAGCCGTACGACGGGGTGGTCTCGCGTCGTAGGACTTACTTGCGGAAGGCATCCGGCCGATATCGGTGGACGCGCTCCGCGCCTTCAGCCCGGGGATGCGCATACGATCTCGACCGTGGTGGACGCGCGCCGCGCGGCAGAAACCGGCGACGAACCCGACGCGCCGGACTCGTCGGCTGAGCCACAGGAAGCTGAAGCCCATCGGTCCCGCCGCGGAAAGGTGCGCGTACAGCTTGAACGGATAGTGCACTTCGCGCGGGTCGTAGCGAATGCGGATGCGGATGAGATAGAAGCGGCCGCTCAGAGGCTTGGTGAGTCGAGGCGCTACTTGGCTCCGGTGGCATGGGCTGCCGGCGCTATCGTGCTCGTGATCCGTGGGATCAAGCTACTCATCTTGAACTGGCGGCTCACCCTCATCCAGGTGATCCCGGCCCTCTGGGTGTGGCTGGTGCTGTGGGATCTCAAGGCGCACACGCTGCGGGCTGTCCCGTTTCGACAGATCACAGTTGGCGGGATGATCGTCCTGATTGTTCTGGCAGTCGCGCTGAGCATCGCTGCGTTCTGGTGCAACACGGTGTTCGGCTTCGCCATCGACGGCGAGAAGCCGAGAATCGCTCCAGCCGCGCGACAGGCGAACGCGCATCTTGGAATCGTCGTGGTGGCGGGCGTCGCCGTCGGATTGCTCCTGGCCTTCGCCGTAATCGTCGTCCCACGAATTGGCTCGACGTGGCTTTATGCCTCCGCCCTCGGTGGGGTCTGGAGCGTCATGCTCATCAGCTTCGTCGCGATCCCGGCGCGGATCATTGGTGCCAAACGGAAAAAACTTCCGCCACGGCAAGCGGTCGGCAGCTGGGCCACCGGAGGGGCATTGAGCGCGGTGGCCATGACGCCTGGATTCCTGCTAGATCGCCTCGGGCTCATTCTGCTATCCCAGCCCGGGTGGGACATTCTCGGACTGGTCATGCTGTCGGCCGGAACCGCCTTATATGCCGCCGGCATGTCATCGGTAAGGGCCGTGAAACTGAGCATGAAGCTGGTCACGCCCGGTTAGATACGCCGTACATCCGCGGGACAGGGAAGGACAACGATGGCGGGCACTGTGAGCGACCTCTCGCAGGACGTGCGTGTCGCTGTTGCGATGACCGGCGGGGTAAGCCTCGCGGTCTGGATGGGTGGAATCGCCCGCGAGATCAATCTGCTGCAGCAAGCCAGCAACCTGCGCCCGCGGCCGGCGACGACGCCGGGCCCTACTGCGGTGCCCGGCCCGGGGGCGCGGGATCTGGCGAACTCATCGTCGGATCTGCACGCCCGCGACCTTTACCTGCGCCTGCTTGACGTTCTGGATGTCACCGTCACCGTCGACGTGCTGTCGGGCACGAGCGCGGGTGGGATCAACGCCGCGATGCTGGGGTTGTCCAGTGCCGCGGGCGTCGATCTCGCCGGCCTGCGGGACTTGTGGCTCACCGCGGGCTCGCTGGATGTCCTGTTGCGCGACCCGGGGGAGAAGAACCCGTCGGCGCTGATGCAGGGCGACAAGGTCCTCTATATGCAATTGGCCCGGGGAATTGAGAAGTTCTACCGGGAGCGCGACTCCGCGCCGCGGCCTCCGCAAGGCGTCGACACAACCGTGTACATCACCACCACGTTGCTGGCGGGGGAAACGAGCCGATTCACCGACGACTACGGCACGCTCGTCGCGGACGTCGATCATCACGGGTTGTTCACATTCACGCAGGCCGCGCTGACGCCTCCCGATGGTGACGCCGCCTCGCTGACAGCGCTGGCGTTGGCCGCGCGAAGCAGCGCATCCTTCCCGGCGGCGTTCGAACCGTCCTTTGTGCCGTTCAACGAACAAATTCCGGCCGAATCGGGAATCCCGCTCCGGCCGGACATGGCGCAATACGCAAACATCACCCGGAGCCACTGGACCGCAGACGGCGGGATTCTCGCCAATCGGCCGTTGGCGCCGTTAATGGGCGCGATATTTGCGCGTCCCGCTTCCCCGGAGGGGCGAGAGGTGCGGCGAGTGCTCGCTTATGTCGTTCCAGACGGAGGTGGCACCGCCAATCCCCAAGACGTCCCCGACAAGGCCAAATGGGCGAATGCACCGACGATGATCGCGGCATTGAAGGCAGACCTGAGCGCTCAGTTGACGCAGTCGATCGCGGGCGACCTGGAAGCGATCCGCAAGCACAACGACCAGATCAGAACTGACCATGATCTGCGACGGACACTGGCGGAAATCGGGGTGCGGCTACCCGATCATCGGCTGGTCACGCCTCGAGTGTTCCGCGATTTCGAACGACAGCAGGGCAAAGGACTGGCCGAGCCGCTCGTGGACGAGCTCATGCGGGAACTCTCGACGATCGATCTCCCCGAGCGATGGGCGGCGGAGTTCGCGCCAGGAAGGCGTTCCACCGAAGCCCGGATCGCGGACGAGATGATGGCCGTGCTTGGCCGCGGCTGGCGCGGGGGGCAGACCGACGGCGGCGCGCCGCCGGTCGGCGAGGGTGATGGCCTGACCGACCAGATTCCGGAGTCTCAGATACATATCCACGCGGCCCGATTTGGCCTGCCGGCGTTTCACGCTGCTCGGTCCACTGCCGTGCGGATGGTCAAGTGGGCGAACCAGCAGGCGGTTGACCCTGATCAACGGCGGGAAATTGCCGAAATGCGGGCCCGGCTGGAAGAGGCATTCGCTCCCCCGGAGACGTGGAACACGCAGCAAGACCGAGTCCGGAGCCTCGTCGACGCCGCGATCAGGTCGGCGCAGGGCAGCACGACCTTGCTGCAACTCGCTCACGATCTCGCCGACGCGCGGCGCGAGGAGCTACTCATCGGCGTCTCGTCGACTTCGACGCTGGCGACGGGCTGGCTGCTCGTCGCAACCGTCGTGGCCGATCTTGTCGCGACGCTACGGAAGCCGGCCACCACGACAGCGCGGCCGTCCCGCCTCGACGTGCGAGACACGCTGCAGCCATATCTGGACTATTTCGACGGGTCGGCCGAGCCGGGTCGCGTGTGCGACCGGTTGCTGAACCTCGTTGTCGCTGAGCGCGCGCTGCATCCGGCTGAGCCCAACGTCGATCAGCCGGTCGAGTTCATCCAGGTCAGTGCGAACACCCGAACGCTCCTGGCGCCAACTGAACAATCCGTCCCGCCCAGCCAACAGCTCGACTGCGTGGACAAGCTCCGGGGCGTGGAGTTTCACCACTTCGCCGCGTTCTACAAGAGCTCCTGGCGGGCGTGGGACTGGATGTGGGGGCGGCTGGACGGCGCCGGATGGCTGGTTCACATTCTGCTCGATCCGCGCCGCATCTTGCCCGTGCTCGAAAACGACCCAAACATGGCACCGCCTGGCGGTCGCGCGAAACAATTTGCCAACCGCCTTCGAGCTGAACTCGGTTTGCCGGCCGACCTCCCCGATGATTGCCTGGAAACAGATCTGGCGTTCCTCGACGTTGCCGGGGCGCAGCTACCGGATAGCCTCCCCAACTCGGCGATGTTTCTCGCCAAG
>Ga0068855_100005326_pt1 | contig 15714 bp, 14 predicted proteins | sample KBSCornC52_FD_66592 | JGI IMG/M metagenome (GOLD analysis project Ga0068855, IMG submission 66592) | Corn rhizosphere microbial communities from Kellogg Biological Station, Michigan, USA - KBS Corn C5-2 | ecosystem: Host-associated > Plants > Roots > Rhizosphere > Soil ...
GAATGACAACACTGCAAGTTCATCGGGTGATCTTGAAGGTGGTGGAGAAGCATCAGCTGAAGCAACATTAGCTCCGTAGCCAGTGGTTGCCAAAGTAACCATTCTTGACACCCCAACAGGATTTCTCAGAGTTCGTGCAGAACCGAATCTCGGAAGTGCGGAAGTTGAGGAAGTGAAACCAGGTGATAGCTTGTATTATATAGATGAACAAGATGGGTGGTATCAAGTGAAATTACCGGATAGTAAAATTGGCTGGATTAGTACGCAGTACGCAAAAAAGAATTAAGAATTACGAATCAAGAATTAATGATGAATTATTCTTATTTGAGGTTATATATTCGAGAATATTTTTCTGTTAGATAATTGAGAAAAAACGTATAATCTAATTTTTCTCCAGTTACTTTCTTAATCAATTCTTTTGGAAAGTAAAGACTGCCATATTGATGAATATTTGTATCAAGCCATTCTTTAATTAGTAATAAATCACCTTTGGCAAGGACAGCATCAAAATCAACTTTCTTCTTCATTGTCGCTAAGAATTGTGCTCCATATAAATTGCCCATTGCATACGATGGGAAATAACCAAAAGACCCATATGCCCAATGCACGTCTTGTAAAATTCCTTCAGCATCAGTTGCTGAAGCAACGCCTAATAATTTTTTAGATTTTTCTCTCCAAACTTCGGCAGCATCTTTGATTTGGATGTTGCCATTGATTAATTCATTCTCCATTTCAAAGCGAAGAATAATATGTAATGAGTAGGTCACTTCATCAGCATTAATACGAATGAGACTTGGCTGTACTGTGTTAAAGGATTGGATAAGACTTTTTTCATCAACTGCATGTAATTGTTTCTGATAAAAACTTTTAAAAATTGGCGAGACTGAATGGAGAAAGATTGGATTTTTCCCAACCATATTTTCCCAAAATCGTGATAAGGACTCATGAATCCCTAGTGAAACACCACTTGCTAAGGGTGTTCCATCGTAGTCTGGATTTACTCCCTGTTCATATAATGCATGTCCTGTTTCATGCATTGTTGAAGTAAATGATTCACGAAAATCTGTTTCTTTATAATTCGTTGTTATTCGGATATCGTGTCGAGAGAGCTCTGTCGTGAAAGGATGAGCTGATATATCGACTCTTCCAGCTTGAGAATTAAATCCCATATGTTGCATGATGTAATGGACAATCCGTTCTTGATCAGGTGTTGGATAATGATTGCTTGCACCGACAAACGAGACAGTATTTGAATAATCTTTGCTTTTCGTAATTTTCTTCACAAGTGGCACGAGTTCCTTTTTTAGTCCATTAAATAACCGTTCGCACTCTGCTGCAGTTAATTCTGGTTCGTATAAATCTAATAGTGCATCGTAAGGATTATCTTTATATCCCAAATGTCTAGCAATTGTTTTGTCAAAATCAATGAGTTTGGTTAATGATGGGAGAAACTTTTTATAATTATTTTCTTCTCTTGCTTGTCGCCAAATGATAAACGCCTCAGATGCAGTTTTATCTTTTTCGATAATAATATCTTTTGGAACATTATAATAGTATTTTGCGCCATAACCAAGATTTCGTATAATTGCCTTTTCTTCAACGGTTGTAAGCTTTTCGGTGACTGCTTTTTCATAGAGCGAGCGAAATTTTGTATCTAACCATTTGTTTGTAATCATTTCCGAAAGATAGGAAGATTGTATGGCGCGAGTCTCCGATCCTAGCGGTGGAAGATTGACATTTAAATCCCAATCAAGGGTTGCTTTGATATGAGAAAGTAAAGAAATTTCTCGATATTTTTTCAGCACTTTTTTTAATGTACTATTTTCAATTTTCATTTTTATTTATCATGTCGTCCTGGTTAACCGCCATGCACCTAGGATTCGAATAGATTCTAGACTCTGGACAAGCCAGAATAACGAGTATTGGGTACACAATATCATATTCAAGAAACTTATACAAATTGTTCTATAAGTTTCTTTATGTGCTGTTTTTTTTCTTCTGTTACAGTTATAGCAATTGCTCCAATATCTTTTTGTCCATACAGAACAATTGCCTGCAATGGTGAAAGTAAAACTGAGGGAAGTGTTAAAAGATCTTCTTCTCCCTGTATGGATATAGATTGCTTTTCATTTGTTTGTAGATATACATCTAATGCTTTTTGCAGAGTTACCACTACATCTTTTTGAATCGTTCCTGGTTTATTTTCTCCAGTATGTTGTGGAGTTGGTAACTTATCTATAATATTTTTATCTATAATTTCTTCTCGTTCTGACCTAAAATCAAAAATACTTATCGCAGGTTGTATCCCTATCTTTTGTAATGAAACAGTCATAATATCTCCAATGCTAATAATAGTTTTATTTTCTAGTAAGGTAATAATTTCTGATTTTATTTCTATAACTTCTCCTAAAGGAATTCGTAATGTATTACGTAACAATTCTGGTAAAGAATATACGTTCTTGTATAAAAAAAGTGACAAATATGTATTTCCTTCTCTGTCTATCTCTCCTTTACGTATTCTGGCTGATGCAATGACATTTCCGTCAGTTCCTTTTTTCAATGGGACAACAATTATTTGCATAGGTTTCCAACCCTTTTGTTGTCTTTCCTGATTTATTTTTTCAGCCGTTTTTTCAGTATCAGGCGTAACGAAAATTACATCAATATCTTCTTTTTCTAAACTGTTTCCATATATATTATAGAGCGGAATTATGTTTGTTTTTTCTGAACTGTTCTGTGAATGGATAAAATTTTTAATATTCTCTTCACGTGTTGGATAATGCTCTATTATATATGGGAAAAGTTTGTGTCCATAAAGTTTTTCCGTTGTAAGACCAATCTCGAGATATTCTGTTTGAGAAATTGCGGCTGTTAGAAAATGTTTATGTCCAGCATGGAAGTGATCAAATGTGCCTCCAAGAATTGCATGAGTAAATTTCTTTTGCATGAAATTTATAGCCTGAAGTTATGTAGTTTTTTTAGATATTTTTTCAAAGTTTTTTTCTATTTGTTCTGCAAATATTTTTTTATCTTCAATTTTTTTCTCTAGACGTACTTGATCAGCACTTTCTTTATCTTTTTGCAATTTTACTCGTTTTGCTGTTTGTTTATCGCGTTCATCTTGACATACTTGATTTGAACAGCGATAGGTTGAAGTTGTTTGCGGAAAGCGCGACCCGTCTATATATTCTGTTACTTGATCAACGAGAATAAGAGGAGAACCGCATTGAGAACATGTATGAATAATAGGTGTATTTTGATTCAAGATACTACTATTCTATCACATTTGTGGTAAGATTGCCAAATTTTAGTATTTTTCTTGTAATCCATAAATGACGCCGATGGTGAGTAAAAACCAGATGATAACTGTAGCAAGTAATTGTTTATCGCTAAATAGTACCTTTTCAGGACTTTCTCCTTCATGTTTTTCATAAATATCCTGTAGATAACGCATTAGCCCATATACAACAGGGAGGATAGTGAGCATTAACCATTTTCGTTGTAGTTGTACAGGTAAATAGTCAGGCAACAAAAGATCGTTATTGATTTGCGAACTTCCTAGAAACGTAAAGAGTGAATAAAAGATAAATCCGGTTGTTGCAAAGATCGCTGCATACATATCTAAGAGTCCTTCTGAATAGTGTGATAATGATTTACGAACCGCAGCAATTTGGGCAGAGGAATATTGTGAAATAAGGGTTAACTCGCGTCTACGCTTTCCAACAGCCAAGAAAAGAGATAACGAGACAGTAGTTAAAAGTAACCAGACGGAAATATGAAAACCAGTGATGAATTCTCCTGCATAGACACGAATAATATACCCCATAGCTAAGGTTAAGATATCAATAATGGCAATATGTTTGAGATAGAGTGAGTAGAGGAATTGCATAATAATAAACGCAAGAGTAGTGAGGAGGAAAATGAGGGAAATATTCGCGCTAATAAAAAGTCCTACTAATGCTAAAACAATAGCAAGACCGATGCCAAATGTTACTGACAGTTCTTTGTTGGCGAGGGGACGAAAACGCTTAAATGGATGCAGGCGGTCTTTTGGAATATCAACAATATCATTAAATATATATATTGCACTGGAGACTGCGCAAAAGACAATAAAACCAAGTGTTACTGTCTGAAACGTAGATGGATCGAATAATTGGCCAGAAAAAATAAGCGAGGCAAAAATAGCAAAATTTTTTACCCACTGACGTGGGCGCACCAATCGCAATGAATTACGAAGAAAGTTTATCATGATCTCTCTGTGTTATATAATGCAAAAACAAAAGCCCTCCTCCAACGATGACAACTAACATAATAAGAGCAAATATTTTATCCGTACTCTGTATGGATAAAGCGATTATACCTAATATAGCAGAAATAACCCAGTAAAACAATGCAATTTGTCTTTGTGAATAGCCAAGCCGTAAAAGGAGATGATGTAAATGCTGTTTGTCATGGAGAAAAGGCGATTGCTTTCTCAGAAGTCTTCGTATAATAGTAAATACGCCATCTACAAGTGGGACTCCCATTACCAAAATTGCTGTTGCTAGTTTGGCACTAGAAAGTATGGAAACAACTGCGAGAAGAAGATATACAGACGTCGCGCCATATCCTGGGAAAATCTTTGCTGGATGAAAATTATATAATAAGAATCCAAGACTTGCACCCGCGATAAGGAATGATAATGTTGTGTCAATAATGGTTGTCTGATCTAAAACAGCAAAGCGTAAACTTAATATACCAATGACAATGGCAGCAATTGCAATAATACCCGGCATTTGTCCATCCACTCCTTTACTCCAATTTAACATATTCATCACCCAGACAATCCAAAAAATATAGAGAAGATTGGCAATCGTGAAAATGGTTCCTGGAATAAGTTGTGTATCAAGATGTAAAATGCCGCCGAAGGGACTGGTAATAAATGTACTGGTAACGCCTCCAGTGATGACAATAATTGCGCAGACAATATTGGTACAAAATCGAATATAGGGTGAAATATCTTTTCCTTCAGCGTTTAATCTATCATCAATTATTCCTACAATAAGTGCGAGAAGCCCTGAGCCAAAAATAACAAATGTTTTGGTATTGAAAGGTAAAAAGAAGCAGGCAGTTAAAAGAATACCGAGAAAAAAAGGAGTGCCGCCTCCTCGAGGAATAGTTTTACTATGCAATACAGCTGGATGCTTATGACGTTTGGGATCATCAACAAGCCGCAATTTAGTGTTCAGGTAGATAAATAATGGCGTGAGAAGTGCAGTTGCCAAAAAAGCAGTCACAAGGGGGAAAATAACATAAGAAAGAATAGGAACAAGTAGTGGCATATTAATAAATGAGTTGGAATGTTCGAATCAGAAAACTGAAAACAAGAAGCGAACAGAGTGCTGCTGTGATGGCCAAAATACGTCCCACAAGCGGCATTGTTGTAGAGAAATACTTCGCAAGAATAATATTAAGCAAAAGATAGAAGGAGGCAATAGCAATTGGGAGAAAGAGAGCTGATTTATCTGCTAAGCGAAGCACTCCCCAGGTAGATTGATTGAATAGAGGAACAAAAGGTTGTAAATGCGAAAAAAACAAGAGTGTACTTGCCAAACTTATGACCAAAAGAATGCTTGATACAATACTCGTTTGCCGTATCAATTTATCGTAAAAGAGCCCCAGGAGCCATTCTTTCATACACGACACTACCTCCTAACGAAATTTTATAATTATAATTGACATTGTTGATCGGAAGGCCAGGACTATCTGATAAAATAACAATAAAATGAGGCTTAATAGTATTGATTGCTTGTGTAGTTTCAGCAAGTGTTTGTTTAGTACTAAGGACATGGTAGGCTACTGTATATCTTCCAGCAGGTAATGTATTTGATAGCGCATAAATTTGCGCACTATTTCCCCAAATGAAGATTGGCTCGTCAGGGGTAGTATACAATCTTAAATAGTCAGCGATCATATAATCGCGCGGTACATTTCGATCAAAGAAATTTTGATAATCAGTAACTGATTTATGGTTCGTTACGAAAGCGAAAAAATTTGAGTAGTAAGGAATTTGATTATACCGTCCATTCAGGAAATAGCCAATTGAGAGGATGGCTAGAATAAAAACGCCTAAAAAAAGATATAGTTTATAGTGATATCTTATCTGTAGGGTAGGAAGCCCAAGTAATAACGAAAGGCTTGGGATAACCATGAGAAAATAATGAGTGTAATTACGCTGGGAAAAAAAACTATCGAATAAGCCAAATGCAAACCATACTAGAAGAAACAAAGCAGGAGAAGATATTTGTGAGCGCTTCATGAAGAGAAAAAGAATACTACCACCTAAAAGCAACAATTTAAGTACTAAGAGACCTTGGGGAATGATGAAAACATTCGCATAACCAACGTAGCCAATATTGCTCCCGAATGCAGACTGAAAAAAGTCGCTGGCTGATCCTTTCAGGAAGAAATAAAGAATTGTTATGACGATAGGTAGCGCAAATCCGAGACAATACGGCAAGAGCGGTACCATCAGTATGCGTCCCACTTGCCTATTCAGAAACGATTGAAGCGTTGCTTTGTGAGGGATATATACATATATGAGAAAGACAGCAAATGCAGCAAAATCAAAAAAAGCGACAATCTTAATCAAAAACGCAATACCGAGGAGAAGACCTGCGACAAAATGACCAGTTTTCAATGACCAAGGTCCCATGTTTTTTTCATTCCGATTTTTTGTTTGTACAGCTGTATATATAATGTAGGCTGCAGCCAAAATTGGCAAAAGCATGAAGTTTTCCGCATTTGCAATATTTCCTTCTGCAATAGGTGTTCCGAAAAGTAAGCAAAAGATAATAGTTGTTATATATACAATTTTGTTTTTGTGAAATAGCTGTTTCGCTAGGAAAAAGAAGCAAAGTACCGCGCCAATCCCTACAATTAGCGAAGCTAAGTGAACTAGAAATTGATCTGAATTAAATAATGCATAAATTAAATACAATAGTGGCGGCTTATTGTCCCAAATACCCGTATAGAGTGATCTTCCATGCCGAAGTGCTAAACCAATGGTCTCATAGATGCCTTCATCTCCGTACCAATATGGCTCGATGAGAGAAGGAAAGCGAAGAAGAAAGAAAAAGAGAAGGGTTGGCAGGATAAACCAGGTTGTCTGAGATCTTTCTAAACGATAAAGTAATTGTTTCATATACTATAAATAATCATACATAGGTTCTTTTCTTTAGGCAAGTTCAGGATGATTGAAAAAGTTTAAACTTTTTCGGTTACTTTGTATTCTAAACGTTTTCCGAACATAAGTTGGGTATGAGAGATAAGAGCAGGTAATGCAGAAAGAAGAAAACCACCAATAGGCATTAAGAAAAATTCCAATGGAAAAAGTAATTTACGATATAGGGGCAGTTTTCTATTTTCAGGCCGATTTTTATAATCAATATAAATTAATGCAACAATTGCCAAAAGACAGACTGTTAAGATAGAACCAGCTAAACGAGGCAATGTATAACCCAGTTCTGTTCTTGAATAGACAGGATTGATAAGTGGCATGACATTGGCTGCTAGGGTAATAATAAACCAATTAACCGGCCATAAGAAATGGTCAAGCAACACATCAAAAAGCAACATTGTTTTACGATAAAAAGGAATATTAGGTATAGTAAGCCACCATTTAATAAAGAGTGGATCATCAGATGCTCCCCATGCCCAGCGTCGCTCTTGTTGGTATTTGTTCTGTAAGCTTTTTATATAGGTACTTGATTGGGCTGCGTCTAAAGAGGTATTTAAAAAGATTGGTTCAGCCCAAATATTTCCGTTATTGCGAAAAAATGCTTTAAAGAAAATCCGATAGTCTTCAGGAATAACATCAACATCCCAAAAATCGATATTTTTGAGTAATTTAAATGAAAGTGAATAGGTTGAGTTGGTGATTAGTCTATCTCGTTGTACCAGAAGCGCGGTTCTATACATACTGCCAAAAAAGGAAATAATACGTATAGGAGCCGGTACTTTCCACAAATTATTATAATACACATTTGCCGATTGCCAGAAGCGAAGATATCGGTGGGGATTTGTCAGAAAGTCATGTGTAAGATAGGAAAAATATTGTTTATCAAAAATGGCATCGGCGTCAACAGATGAGATTGTGGCATAATCGAAGGCATATTTTTCACTCGCGTACAGTTTTTCATACGCCACTCTTCCACCAAATGCTTCATTTGATGATTTCCCTTTAACTTCTCCTAAGACATCAGGATGATAGGAGGCGAAAATATCACCGAAAATGTCCTTGAATTCAGAGATAAGAATAGCTGCTTTTTCCTGAGCGTTATGTTCTCGTTCTTCCATTGCCAGAACGATAAAGATGCGTTTTAATGGGAATGTTTGTTGTGCTAATACTTCTAATGTCGTTCGAAGTTTATTCACATTTTCTTGATAATTTGGAATGACTAAAACATGCGTTACCTCATGAAAATGATCCAATTTCCTTGCTTTTGCAAACCAGTCTTCTTTCTCAGCAGCTTTTATTTTTCCATGCGCGACATAGGCTGTATATACCAGATGGAATGATTTAAAGCACCAGTAAACATCAAAGAAGAGAATAAAATAGGCAAGCTGTTCAGGAAAGAAAAATGAACCATAGATTGGCATGAAAATGATTGTCCAGGCAGTTAATCCTGGCAATATTTCCAAAAAACGCTGTGATTTATTCGGATAGCGACGGAAGAGTTTGTCAAAAAAAGTAATCATAATGTTAATCCCAAATCTTAAAACTCAAATCTCAAAAAAATATATCCCAAGGTTACTATATTCTTTGACGTGTCCTCTTAGATATGTAGATCTAAGATACTCCAGGTTTGAGTTTCTTAAATATAGTGTACACATTTTTTGTTGTCTGATCTACTACTTCTTCGATTGATAGCTGCTTAATCTGAGCTAGTGCATCTCCTACAAGTATAACATATTGAGGCTCATTTCTTTGTCCTCGGAAAGGTACGGGAGTTAAATAAGGACTATCTGTTTCACAGACGATTCTATCGAGTGGTGTATATATGGCTAAATCAGGTAGGCTGACAGTTTCTCCAGGTGCCAAACCTTTATACGTTAGATTCCCATCAAAACCAATATAAAATCCTAGATTGAGGGCGTCTTGCAATACTTTTTTGGTTCCAGCAAAGCAATGAAACATACCAGGGATTGTTTGTAAATAGTTTTTGTGGTGTTTGAGAATGGCAATAACATCTTCTCCTGCAAGACGATTGTGAATTTGTAGCGGCAGTTTGGATCGATACGATAGCATAATCTGTTCTTCAAATAACTGTTGTTGTAGTTTTTTATCCACGATACCATTTGATTTATAACTGAAATAATCCATCCCACATTCACCAATACCGATGACTTTCGGATGTTTGGTAAGAAGCTCGAGTTGTTGCATCCAGTGCTCACTCTCTCCTTGTGGGAGAAGGTCTGGCTGAGGAGTAATCTTATCAGCGTGATGTGGATGAATACCAACAATTGCGTATAAATTGTTGTACCGCTCAGCTAACGTAACTGCTTCTCTGCTTGAGCTGACTTGGGTCCCTGTGTTAATAATTTTGGTTACTCCTTTGGCAAATGCGCGTTTGATTACCTCGTCGTAATCAGCTAGAAAGCCTTGGAATTGTAAATGGCAATGCACATCGATCATATGAGTAGTAGGTAGAAAGAAGTAAGTAGTTAGGACGAAAGAGAATTTCCTTCCTACTAACTACTATTCCCTAACTACTATTGTATTCTTGGAAAAAGAGATGGTTGGCTTTTTATTTCAGATTGTTGAAACTGTTCTTGAATTTTTTCAGCTGTTTGTGGAAGAATTGGTTGTAGTAATTCGGCAATTTCTTGGACTTGGCCGACGAGATGCGATAATACACTACGTAAGCGTGGATCGCCTTTTTTCAGTAAATCCCACGGTTTCGTTTCATCAATATATTTATCAGTGATTGTGATCTTTTCCCAAATAAAAGAGCAGGCGTCAGGAAAGCGGTATTCATCTAATGCTTTTATATATGCTGCCTGGTCAAAAATATGCTTCGCGCTGGCTGGTTCAATTTGTTCATAATATGCGAGTTCACATAGTTTGGCCACGCGAGCTATTAGATTACCTAAGCCATTGGCTAAATCAGCGTTATAGACTTCTTTAAACTTTTCTTCTGAGAAATCGCCATCTTGGAATGGTGAAATTTTTGCCAAACAAAAATAGCGAACAGCGTCAGCACCATACTGTTCAGCAAGTGGAATAGGATCATAGACGTTCCCAATAGTTTTTGACATTTTTTGTCCATTTACTGTAAAATATTCATGGACAAATAGCTTTTTAGGAAGTTTTAATCCTGCGGACAGCAGAATCGCAGGCCAATAGATAGCATGAAAGCGAATAATTCCTTTCCCAATGACATGTACATCAGCAGGCCACCATTTTTCATACATTGCATCATTCGTTGCAAAACCGATACCACTTTGGTAAATATTTAATGCGTCAAACCAAACATAAATTCGCTGTTCTGCGTCTCCAGGAACTGGAACGCCCCAATTTTTCGCTCGAGCATTACTACGGGAAATACTAAAATCTTGAAGACCTGATTTAATAAAGCTAATAATTTCATTTTTACGAAATCCCGGGACAATCGCATACTCATTTGATTCAATTAACTGTAATAAAGTGTCTTGATATTTCCTTAAATGAAAAAAATAATTCTCTTCCTCCACTTCTTCCAGCTTTTTTCCAGGATGCTCGAAACATTCTCCCTTTTCATTCAATTCATTTGGTGTATAGAATTGTTCACAACCGATACAATACAATCCTCTGTATGTCTTTTTGTAAATATCGCCATTTTTATTACAGAGTTCCCAAAGTTTTTGACTGGCAGTATAATGGATTTTTTGATCACTTCCCTTTTGGAAAACGTCAAATTGGACATTGAGCTTTTTTGCTAACTCCTCAAAAGATACTGCATTTTCATCTACAAATTGTTGAATAGGTTTCCCTGCAGCTTCAGCAGCTTGAACATTTTTAACTGCATTTTCATCCGATCCACACAATAAAAGTGTCTTTTCCCCAAGAATGCGGTGGTAACGGGCAATTGTATCTGATTGAATGAACTCAAGTGCATGACCTATATGTGGTTTCGCGTTGACATATGGTATTGCATTCGTTATATAGAATTTTTTCATGCCTCAATTGTAGCAGGGTAGTTACGTTGAGGCAACTTATTGTGGATGTAATGTATTTTTCTTTTTTCTTTGCCAGAAAGCAATTTCAAGGGCAATAACTAAGACTACTAACAAACCAATAAGGAAAGGTTGAAAGAGATTATTCGTCTTAAGAAGCAAAAGTGCTATAGCAAAGATGCCCAGGCTTATTCCATGAATAAAGCGTGTGGTAATTGCTTTACTCAAGAAAAGAAAAAAACCAAAAAGTGCTCCATAGAAAAACCAATAAAAAGGTACTAAGAAAGATTGTAACGGCAAGACTTGATTAGGAGAGGTATATATAATGATCCACATCATTACTACTAGACAAATGAGTGAGAAGAAGAAATAAAGAAAACGTTTCCATTTTTGCATCCCTCCCATTTTGCCATAAATATGGAAAGCATGAAAGAGTGCGGAGTGAAGCAATAAAAAACTGATCTCTTGACAACCAACTGTACTATATGCGTTACTGATATAGTAAGAGAAAAGAGGACGCTTTTACACACCAATGAAACATCATACCATGAAGCACTTACTCACTCGCTATCGTCAACACATCAACCCACCATATAAAGGGAAAGATTATCTCGTTTTAGGAATGATAATATTTGTCCTCTTCGCTCTAGCTCTTCTTGTTTTCTTCGCACAAAAACAAACCAATACCCAAGACTATGCAGCAACAGCACCTCTTCTGCCAACACCAGCCCAACAACACGCCTTTCTTCATGGGAAAGAGTTCTTTCCACCCGTTGCAGCGACAGATCCTAGTCTTGTAGCCAGAGGAGCGAAAGGAAGTCCCAACGAGAAACATGGATTAGGACTTCTTGCACCTACTCCCATGATGTTAGGTATGGCACCTACTTCTAATGGATCAACGAAAGGAGGAGGAGGTGGTGGTGGGAAGACTAAACCAACCGCTACGCCAACGAAGACAACTATTTCTTCCACTCCGACGCCCATCCTCAATCTGCCAACCAGTGTAGATCTTTCGCAATACGATGTACCAGTTGGAAATCAAGGGGGCGTTGGATCTTGCGTGGCATGGGCGATTGATTATTCTCAAAGAGGTTGGTACGCGACACGTGATGGTTATTTTAACCCGCTTCCTTCTATCAGTACAGGTACAGGCAGTTTCGCGCCAATGTATACATATGCTCAAATTGTCAAAGGAGTAAATGAAGGAACGGATTTTGAAGCTCATTATGCAATTCTTGAATCACAAGGTGTCGATACCAGAGCAGATTATTTTCAAGGAGATGATGATTACACCGATCAGCCAGTACCATCTGAAATTACCAACGCGGCAAGCTATAGAATATCCGGTTATAAAAATCTTATTGGGTATCCATACACTGGAACTACGCAACAGGCAATCGAATCAGCGATGGCAGCAGGAGATCCAGTAGTAATAGGATTTGAAGTATACAGTAACTTTTCTCTCGCTGGTCCGACTTCGTATTATATTGATGTCCCGCCAGCCGGTTCAATTGATTATGGAGGGCATGCAGTTATGGCAGTTAAATATGATAAAAATGGACTCTGGATTCAGAATCAATGGGGAACCTTCTGGGGATTAAATGGCTATGCTGAACTAAGCTGGAATTTCGTAAATAATAACAACTATCTTTGGCAGGCAATTACTATGCAACCAATAACTCCTTCCATTACAATGCCACCTACTTCCTACACTCCACCACCATTTCCAGCAACGCCAACGCTCACACCAACTTTTGGTCCATCTCCTACGCCTACCATGGCTCCGGTAGCACCTACAGTGAGTATTAATGCGCCAGGATGCATCAATGAGCCAGTTAGTAACACGAACACAGTAACGATCTCCTGGACAAATAGCAATGTACAATTTGTAGAGCTAGGAAGCTCAAGCATAAATACTAATGCATATGTCGGTGGCAAATCTAGTATTCAAATGCCTGCAGGCTTTCCTAACGTAACATTAGTTCCAGGTACTCAATATTGGGCAGGAGTCTCACCTGATGGAATACATTGGAGCGGCAATACATATTTCACAGTTCCTCTTTGTCCCACAGCTACCCCTTGATTACAGATAAGATCTGTTTATTCGCCTGATATGTTTTCGGGGGCTTGACAATATTTGGCACTCGTGTTAGTATTTTGCTAATCCTATGCATAACCTAACACAACGTCAAATAGACATTCTCAAAAGTATTATTGAAGAATATATTAATACTGCTGAGCCAGTGGGTAGTGAAACCCTAGAAAAAAAACATAATTTGAGTGCATCACCTGCTACGATTCGCAATGAAATGGTTCGTTTGTCCGAGCTTGGCTATTTGAAAAAACCACATTCTTCAGCCGGTCGAGTGCCGACGTCAGTTGGGATGAAGCTTTATGTTCGTGAGTTGATGAAAGAAAAGGTCCTTTCAGTGGTTGAAGAAGTTGCAGTAAAAGAAAAAGTTTGGGATTATAAAGACCAATCACAACGTCTTCTGCGTGAAGTGACAAAATCACTAGCAGATAAAACGAAAACATTGGCTATTGTTTCGACTGAAGACGGAACCCTCTATGTGGCAGGATATGCATATATATTAGATAAGCCGGAATTTTTCGATATTGATGTGACGAAGACACTTTTGTCAGCAATTGATGAATATGATTGTTTTCAAAATATTTTTTCACATAAATCCGAAACACCAGACGAGGATACCCATGTATTGGTGGGCGAAGAATTAGGAGCACAATTAAATGGTCCATATGGCTTTGTCTATACCCAATATCATACGCCGTTACAGAAAGTTGGACAGGTTGGAGTACTCGGTCCAGTTCGCTTAGATTATCCCGAAGTAGTACCGACAGTTCGGTATTATGGAAATTTAATTGAAGAACTACTTGGAGCACGATAGGAAGTTTTAATGATTAGTAATTAGAAATTTTGATCTTATATGGATAAAAAACAAAAAAATAAACAGGCAATTGAAGATATCGAAGAGACTGGTGAACTTGAAGCGGAACGTGAAGAGGAACTTGCGGAAATAACCAAGGACCAATTACCAGTAACCAATGAGGGAGAACTTGATCGTTTACAAAAAGAAATCGAAGAATATAAAGCAAAATATGCACGAGCATTGGCCGATTACCAGAACTTAGAAAAGAGAAGTCAGGAAGAAAGAAGTGAGTGGATTAAAATTGCTGGTAAACAAATTCTCTTGCATATGTTACCTATTTTCGATACACTAGTATTAGCAAGTAAACATAGTAAGGATCAGAATTTGCTTGTTAGTATAGCGCAATTTCAAGACGCGTTGAAAGATGAAGGAGTGACGAGAATTGAAACGAAGGGTAAGAAATTTGACCCGAGCATTATGGAAGCAATTCAAGTAGTTGACGGAGAAGAGGGAAAAGTGATAGAAGAAATTAGAGCTGGATTTATGTTACATGATAAATTGTTGAGAGCAGCAGAAGTGACAGTCGGGAGAAAAGCAAACAATTAAAAGTTTAAAGTGCAAAGTTATATAATTTTTCACTTTTAATTTTTAATTTTAAACTTATAAAACTATGGCAAAAATAATTGGTATTGATTTAGGAACAACAAATTCATGTGTCGCAGTTATGGAAGGTGGATCACCGAAAGTGATTCATTCTGCCGAAGGGCGGAATACAATTCCATCAGTCGTGGATCCCAAAACCCACGTCGTTGGTGATGTGGCGAAGCGACAACTCGTCTTGAAATCAAAAGAAACGATTTTCTCGATCAAACGCTTAATGGGAAAGAAATTCCATGACAAGTCAGTGCAGTTTGATATGAAATGGCTGCCGTATACTGTCAAAGCAGGTCGGGATGACATGGCTGTGGTTGAGGTAGATGGGAAAACCTATACTCCACAGGAGATTTCCGCAATGATTCTTCAGAAAATTAAAGCTGATGCAGAGGCATATTTGGGTGATAAAGTTACTCAAGCAGTCATTACCGTTCCAGCATATTTTGATGATTCACAGCGACAAGCCACCAAACAAGCAGGAGAAATTGCCGGACTTGAAGTATTACGCATCATTAATGAACCGACAGCCGCAGCTTTGGCGTATGGATTAGATAAAAAGAACGCCCATACAATTGCTGTTTATGATTTAGGTGGAGGAACATTTGATATTTCTATTCTAGAACTTGGTGAAGGTGTCACAGAAGTAAAATCAACTAATGGAGATACACATCTTGGTGGAGATGATTTCGATCAAGTCATTGTGAATTACTTGGCTGATGAATTCAAAAAAGAAAATAATGTTGATCTAAGAAAAGATCCACAAGCGTTACAGCGTCTTCGAGAGTCAGCTGAAAAAGCGAAAATTGAATTATCCTCTTCCCAAGAAGCACAAATTAATCAGCCATTTATTACTCAAGGTGCAAGTGGCCCGCTGCATTTGACTATGACATTATCACGAGCCAAACTCGAACAACTAGTTGATGATTTAGTGCAAAAAACGCTCAAACCGGTTGAATTGGCTTTGAAAGATGCAGGC
>Ga0068855_100005330_pt1 | contig 15705 bp, 10 predicted proteins | sample KBSCornC52_FD_66592 | JGI IMG/M metagenome (GOLD analysis project Ga0068855, IMG submission 66592) | Corn rhizosphere microbial communities from Kellogg Biological Station, Michigan, USA - KBS Corn C5-2 | ecosystem: Host-associated > Plants > Roots > Rhizosphere > Soil ...
CCGAGCAAGTGGTAAATCAGCTAGGCGAAAACGAACTCGCCGATCTGATTTACGAATTCGGAGAGGAAAGGAGGTCGCGGAGAATCGCCAGAGCCATTGTCAGGGCCCGGCCAATATTCACCACAGCACATCTGGCTGGAGTGATATCGGCTGCGGCCCCGCCAATGAAAAGCGAAAAGATTCATCCGGCGACCAGAACCTTTCAGGCGCTTCGAATTCGAGTGAATGATGAGCTGGGCGAGATCAGGACGCTGCTGAAGAGCGCGCCATCTCTGCTGAAACCGGGCGGACGGCTGGTATTAATCAGCTTCCATTCGCTCGAGGACAGACTGGTGAAGGACGCCTTTCGGGAGGGCAGTAGCGAAGGCGTATTGAAGATTTTGACAAGGAAGCCGGTGACGGCCAGTGAAGAAGAGCAGCGGCGTAATCCGAGATCGCGGAGTGCGAAGCTGAGGGCGGCCGAGAAGCAGGAAGCGGGCAGCCAGGGTAAAGAGCGGCAGGGCAAGTACGGAAGGCAGGCGGAGGCGAAATGGCGACAGCAGCGATGATTCAGGGATTTGCAGGAACTAGTGCCGCGCAGAGCCGTGCGCAGCGCAATCGCGAACTGTTCGAGCTGCAAAAGCGAAACCGCCGCGGCCCGACACCTGAAGTCTTCTTCACGAAATATATCGACAACACACGGATTGTGAAGGCTGACGACCCGGAGCGCCGCCGCGAGATGCGGACGTTTGCCGCGACGATGGGCCTGCTGTTCGTGCTGGCGATGGTCTACGTGTGGCAGCACTTCTCGGCAATTGAAGTCGGGTACAAGATCGAGCGGCAGAAGACGCAGGTGGAGCAACTGGCGGAGGAGAACCGGCAACTGCGGCTGTCAGAGGCGCAGTTGAGCGATCCTGGGCGCATCGACCAGATTGCGCGTCAGCTTGGGATGAATATGCCACAGCCCGGGCAGGTGATCCGCCCGGATGGTTCGCTGAGCCGGGGCGCGGTGCTCGCGCAGGCGGCGTCGCCTGCATTGCCGGTGAACTGATCTCGAATGTGCCGGGGCTTCTGTCCGCGAGAGCGGCTGGGGCAGACGGCGAATCCCGCTTGGAAGAAGTAGATGAAGAGAGCAGCAGGACAGAGCCAGGGCACGCTGACGGCACCCATTCGCAGGGCGCGGTTCGCGATGGTGACCCTGGCCTTCTGCTTCTGGGTGCTGGTGATTGGCGGACGGCTGGTGTGGCTGCAGGTGATCCGGCACTCCGAGTGGGTGGAGCGGGCTGAGAAGCAGCAGCAGCGGACGTTTGCAGTGGCTCCGCGGCGCGGTGTGCTGTACGACCGCAATCTGCGAGAGTTGGCGATGACGGTGCTGGTGGATTCCATCTATGCGGTGCCTTCGGAGCTTGGCGAGAACCGCGAGAAGACCGCGGCGATGCTGGCACAGGTGGTGCATACGGATCCGCTCGATGGGTTTACTACGCAGCAGCAGTTGGTTGCGCGCTTCAATGCCTCGAGGAACTTCGCGTGGGTGGCGCGGCGTGTGGATGCGGCCACTGCGGATCGCGTGCGCGAAATGAATCTGAAAGGCGTGTATTTCCAAAAGGAGTTCAAGCGCTTCTATCCGAACAATGAATTGGCCGCGCAGGTCCTGGGCTACGTGGGTACGGACGATACCGGGCTAGGCGGCCTGGAGCAGGAGTTCGATGACGAGATGCACGGCGAACCCGGCCACATGCTGACTGCGGTCGACGCAAAGCGGCATGTGCGCGGCAGCGTGGAGAACGAGCCACAGCCGGGCGAGAACCTGGTCCTGACGATCGACGCAAATATCCAGCACATTGCCGAGCGGGCGCTGGACGCGCAGATGGAAAAGATGAAGGCCGCGCATGGGACGGTAGTGGTGCAGGATCCGCACACCGGCCAGATTCTTGCGCTGGCGATCGCGCCACGATTCAATCCGAACGACAAGCGGCACATGGATGCGAGCGTGCTGAAGAACCTGGCGGTGAGCGATGTCTATGAGCCGGGCTCGACGTTCAAGCTGGTCGCTTACTCCGCGGCCATCGATGCGGCCGGCGTAGAGCCGACGGATATTGTGGATTGCCAGGGCGGCTCCATGACGATGTATGGGCGCACGCTGCATGACGACAAGAGCGACCACTTCGGCAAGGTGACGGTGCAGTATGCGCTGGAGCACTCCAGCGACGTAGGCGCGGCCAAGATGGCGCTGAAGGTGGGATCCGACAAGTTCTACAAGTACATTCGCGGGTTTGGGTTCGGCGAGCGCTCTGGGATTGAGCTTCCCAGCGAGACGCGTGGACTGCTACGGCCGCCCCGGAAGTGGGGCTCGACCAGCATTCTTTCGCTCGCCATTGGCCAGGAGGTCGGGGTGACCCCGGTGCAGCTGGTGACGATGGTGAGTTCGATTGCCAATGGCGGCGTTTACATGCCGCCCCACATTCTGCTGCAGTCGACCGACGAGATGAAGGGGGACGCACGGCTGAAGCCAGCCGCTTTTCATCCCCAGAATCAGCTTCCGACGCAGCTCCCGGATGGAGCGCACCGCGTCATCCGGGAACTGACCGCGGCCAAGATGCGCGCCATCATGGAAGGCACGGTGGTTGAGGGGACCGGCAAAAACGCGCAGCTGAACGGCTACAGCTCCGCAGGAAAGACGGGCACGGCGCAAAAGGTGGACCCGGTGACGCATACCTACTCGCACACGAAGCTGGTTGCGAGCTTTGCGGGATTTGCACCGGTCAGCTCGCCGGCGATTTCAATTGCGGTGGTGATCGATACCCCCACTGTGGGCAGCCGGTATGGCGCGGAGACCTCTGCACCGGTGTTCCGCGAAGTGGCGCAGCAGGTACTTGAGTACCTGGAGGTGCCGCACGATCAGCCGCTGAAGGCGACCAAGGACATGCTGGCCGCGAGCAAGCCCGTGGCTGAGGACGGGCCCAGCGAAAATCCGGAGGACCTGAATGCACTCTTCGACGAAGTGAACAACCTGCCGCCGGATGATCCTTTGAAGCAGCCCGCAACGGGAGCCATCGCAACCAGCAGCGCGGAAGTACACAGAACAGCAGCAGCCCCGGCGCGTTCTCCGGCAGGGTCCTCTGGAGCCGGCTCGCGGCTGCTGGAGATGCTACCGAAAAAGGTGCTGGCCGCATTCCGCGAGAACGGCCCGACGGATTCGATGATGCCAGGTGAGGTTGCGAGCGGGTCCAGCCCGCTGCGTGCGCCGACGATTACTCCGGCGGTGCAGCAGACCTCGCACGGGGTTCTGGTCGACCCGCGGCGTAGAGTGGCGGTGCCCTCGTTCACCGGAGAGGACCTGAGGAACGTGGTTGAGACAGCGTCCGGCATTGGGCTGAGGGTGGATACGGTCGGAAGCGGCATGGCGCGAGAGCAGGCGCCTGCTGCGGGCACCATGGTTCCGCTGGGAACTGAAGTAGTGGTGCGGTTCGGGCGCGAGGCGCAGACCCCGGCGCCGACGAAATAGAATCCAAAGAATGCGCTGGGATGACGCACTGAATGAGGTTCGGGTGTTGGAGTCCGCGCGTGCTGCGGTGGACGTGCTGCGCGTGGAGTATGACTCGCGCCGCGTGGGGCCTGGGGCGGCGTTCGTTGCGATGCGCGGCGGCTCGACGGATGGGAATCGGTTCATCGAGACAGCGTTGGAACAGGGCGCGGTAGCCGTGGTGACGGATTCCCACGAGGCGTATGAGCTGTTGCGGCGGGAGCATCCGAAGATTGGCGGGGCCCTGGTGGAGCATGGGCGGCGTGCCTTGGCAGAGCTGACCGCGGCGGTGCTTGGGCATCCGGAACGTAAGCTGGCGGTGAGCGCTGTGACCGGAACGAACGGAAAGACGACCACTGCGTTCCTGCTGGAACAGATTCTGCGCGCCGCCGGTCGCAAGACGGTGCTGATGGGTACGGTGGAGACTCGGGTAGCGGGTGAGGTCCGCGAGTCGCCGCACACGACGCCCGAGTCACCGGACATTCTGGAGGTGTTTGCTGACGGCGTGCGGGCCGGCGCGACCGAGGCGGTGATGGAAATGAGTTCCCATGCGCTGGACCAGGAGCGTGTGTGGGGGATTCCGGTGAATGTGGCGATCTTTACGAATCTGACGCAGGATCACCTGGACTATCACGGCACCATGGAGAGCTACGCGAAGGCCAAGGCAAGGCTGTTCGAGGGAATCGGGGCGCCCGCGCCGCGGGTCGCGGTCATCAACCTGAACGACTCCGCGTCAAGGTTGATGATGCAATCGGCGCATGATTGCCAAGAGACCCTGACGTACGGAACCGGCGGCTCCGCTTCGGCGATGGATGATGCCGGTATTCAGGAAACATACGCAACGATAATGGCAACCCGCGTGCGCCTGGGTGCGGCAGGAACATCGTTCGAATTGCGTACCGGAGATCTATCGTATGAGGTGGCGTCCAAGCTGGTGGGCAGCGTGAATGTGGAGAACCTGCTTGCAGCAATGGCTGCGGCCCATGCTCGCGGTGTTCCGCTGGAGCATTGCGTGCGCATCGCGGCTGAATTGAAGGCTGTTCCCGGCCGCTTCGAAACGGTGCCGAATGAGTTGGGGATTACTGTGGTGGTGGACTACGCCCACACCGACGATGCGCTGCGGAACCTGATCTCGTTGGCGCGAGGAGTTGCGAGGGGGCGGGTGATTACGCTATTCGGCTGCGGAGGAGATCGCGATCGCACCAAGCGGCCGAAGATGGGGAAGGCAGCGGGGGAGGGTAGCGATCTGGTGGTGCTGACCAGCGACAACCCGCGCACTGAAGACCCGATTGCGATCCTGGAGGAGGCCCTGGTGGGCGTGCGGGCCACAGCAACGGAGTGCATCGTGGAGCCGGACCGGGCGGCAGCGATCGAGAAGGTGATACGCGCCGCGCATTCAGGAGATGTTGTTCTGATTGCAGGCAAAGGCCACGAGAAGGTTCAGATACTGCGCGACGGAACGGTGCCGTTTGACGATGTGGCTGTAGCAAGCGCGGTACTGCGGGAGTTGGGTGGATGAAGCTGAGCTTAGGCCAGATCGCGGAATGGATGCATGCCGAGGGGGACTTTGATGATGCTGTCCAGGCCGCCGGATATTCGATCGACTCGCGGACGATTGGCGCGGGGGAGCTGTTCTTCGCTGTAAAGGGCGAGCGGCTGGACGGCCATGACTTTGTCGAGCAGGCGCTTGCAAACGGAGCTGTAGCAGCCGTAGTCAGCATGCGTTGGCTGGTGCCTGCCAACGTTCCGGAGAACAGGCTGCTGCGCCTGCCCGATGCAGATGGTGAAGGTGTCTTGCTCAGCATGCAACGGTTGGCCCATGCGGTTCGCAGGAGTTGGGGCGGCCGCGTGATTGGTGTGACGGGATCCGTCGGCAAGACGACGACCAAGGAGGCTGTCGCGCAGGTGTTGGGTGCAAGATTCCGGGTGCTGAAATCCCAGGGAAACCTGAACAATGCTTTTGGAGTGCCGCTGCAGCTTCTTCGGATCGAGCCGGAGCATGAAGTGGCGGTGATCGAGATGGGGATGAACCACGGGGGCGAGATCACTGCTCTGGCGAAGATTGCCGAGCCGGACTGGGCTGTTGTGTCGAATGTCGCGCCGGTGCACCTTGAACATTTCGCGGATGGAATTGAAGGTATCGCGCGCGCGAAGTACGAGCTGATTCAGGCGCTCCCTACGGGTGGAATTGCCATTCTCAACTGCGACGACGACCGCGTGGCCCGATTCGGCGAGGGGATGGGTGAGAGGGCGATGTTGTATGGCCTTCGCGAGTGCGCCCAGGTACGTGCGCTGGAAGTGACGGAACTGGGCGCTGAGGGCGTGGCGTTTACGGTGGAGGCACAGAGCGAGCGTGCCCGCGTACAGCTTGGACTGATGGGGCGGCACAATGTGCACAATGCCCTGGCGGCGATTGCAGCAGGCCTGCGCAGCGGGATGGAGCTGACAGAATGCGCGACAGCGCTTGGTGAGCTGCGTGCCGGAGAAAAGCGCGGTGAGTTGAAGGAGTGGGGAGGCGCGAAGCTCATCAATGACTGCTACAACTCCAACCCCCGCGCGCTGGATGCGATGGTGGACGCGCTGCTGGCCATGAAGGTGGAGGCCCGACACATCGTGATTGCAGGCGAGATGCTGGAACTGGGCCCGGAGGGGCCGGCGCTCCATGCGGAGTGCGGCCGACGCATGGCGGAACGCGGCGTGGACCTGGTGGTCGGAGTTCAAGGACTAGCGGAGAACCTGGTAGAAGGCGCGGTCGCGGGCGGAGTGCAGGCGACGTTTGTGGCGACGCCTGAAGACGCCGCCACATGGGTGAGAGCCAATGTGAAGCCGGGGGATGCGGTGTTGTTCAAGGCATCGCGGGGTGTGCGCCTGGAACAGGCACTGGCTCTGCTCGAACAAGGCACGGGCGGACTAAGCTCGGGGCGGGAAGGATTCTGATCACCTGGAGCGCGCCGGCATCTGGATACCGGTGTGCAACGCAGCCAGTTAATGAGTGCGGGAGACCAGGTATTCGGCGAGGGACTTAAGCGGGCTGGCGGCCTCCCCGAACGGCTCGACCGCGGCAAAGGCGTCTGCGATGAGCTGCGCTGCGTCGTGACGGGACTGCTCGATCCCGAAAACCGCGGGCCATGTGGCCTTTACAGTGGCGGTATCCTTGCCTGCGGTTTTGCCCAGCTTCTCTGAGGACTGTGTCATGTCCAGCACATCGTCCACGATCTGAAAAGCCAGTCCGGCCTTTTCGCCAAAGGTGCGTAGGCGAGCGACGATATCGACCGATGGGCCAGGGGCCGTCGCGGCATCGAGACCATAGAGCCCGCCCGAGACGATGCTGGTGGTAATCAGAGCTCCGGTTTTGGCGCGGTGAATGGTCTCTACCAATTCTGCGGTGGGCTGGACGCCTTCGGACTCGATATCGACGACCTGCCCTCCGATCATTCCGGGCGGGATGCCGGTTTCGAGATCCCCGAGCCGACCGATGCCGGTACTGACGGAGGTAGAGACTTCCTGCAGGATCTGAACGACCGCCTCTGCTGAGACCGGTAACTGCGCGATGGTGTGGAACGCCAGCGTCTGCAGCGCGTCCCCGGCCAGGATGGCGATCGCCTCTCCGAAGGCCACATGGCAGGTCGGCTTTCCCCGGCGGAGGTCGTCATTGTCGAGCGCGGGCAGATCGTCATGGATCAAGGAATAGGTGTGCAGCATTTCGATGGCTGCACCGAGATTGGCGACACCGTCGGGAAGCTTTCCGGTTCCGAGGACCATCCGGGCCGCCTCCATGCAGAGGATGGGCCGGAGGCGTTTGCCGCCGGCAAAAATGCTGTGCCGCATGGCGCGGTGAATGGAGTGGGGCAAAGCATCGGGCGAGGGCAGCAGGTGTTCCAGAGAGGCATCCGTGAGCGCGACTCCGGAGGCCAGCAACGAGCTTACAGGCGATTGCATTTGAGGTTGATGATAAATCAGGAGTTGCTGTGTCGATGCCGTGTGGCCAGACGTGCGATGCTAGAAGGAGTGCAGATCTAAACGCAGGGAGATACGAACTTTGGCGGACATCAGCACATTTGTGCAGGGATTCGGAAGATTTCAAGAGAAGTACTTTGCGGGTGATAAAAGCATTTTCGACGAGCTGCGTGAGGGGCAAAGCCCGAGCACTCTGGTCATCTCCTGCTGCGATTCGCGGACCGATCCAGGGATGCTGATGGGCGCCAATCCCGGCGACATCTTTGTGGTGCGCAACGTCGGAAATCTGGTGCCGCCGTATAACGACAATCCGGAGATGCCGGGAATCCGCGCAGATATCGAGTTTGCGATCAAGGGGTTGAATGTCTCCAACATCATTATTCTGGGGCACTCCGGGTGCGGTGGCATCCGCGCGCTGATGGATGGAGAGGGGATCACGCGGAGGGATTACGAGTTCATTGGCCGATGGGTGAGCATTGCCCGTGCTGCGCGGGAGCGAGTGTTACGGGAGCTGTCGTCGGCGCCCGAAGAGACCAGGTCGCGGGCCTGCGAGCACTGGGCGATCGAGGTATCTCTCAAGAATCTGATGACGTTTCCCTGGATTCGCGAACGCGTTGAGGCAGGGACACTTGCGCTGCATGGGTGGTACTTCGACATTCGTGCCGGTGAGCTGCTGGCGTATTCTGCAGAGCGGCGGGAGTTCGCACCTCTGGTGGGTAAGGCGGAGTCAGGCAGCCGGGGCGCGGCTTAGGCTCGCTCGCCTTCTGCGGACTTCCAGCAGAACAACAATGAGAAGCGAAACCGGGGTAAGCGCGTCACCTACTATTTCGTCGGGCATGCGCCGGTAGCGGATATCGATCTTGGCGCGTCCTGCCGGAAGTGCCAGAGCGATTAAGCCATCGTCGCGCTGCACTCGATCGGTATCGACACGGCCATTTACCATAACGGTCCAGGCGGGATAGTCGCGAAGATTGAGTATGAGGTACCGCGCTGCCGGTGTGGTCAGGTTCAGATGCTGCGGAGCAGTACCTGGTCGTGAGTCGCTCGGGGGAGCCGCGGTCGCTTGGGAGGCAAGCCAGTAGGGCGGGTCGCCTGGCTGGAGCGCATCGTTGTCGGCGGTTTGTGGTGTGTACTCGTCGGTGGGGTCGGTGCCCTGGTTCTGCTCGAATCCCTGCAAGCTCGCCGAGACGGACTCGTCGGGATCGGTGTACTGGCGAAATTGCCCGTAGCAAATGAAGGTGAGCAGGGCGGCGGACAAGCTTGCGGACGCCACTACCACCCATGCGCGCAGGCGAACTTGCGACATCGCCGCGGCGAAGGCAAGCGCAAAGACGGGCGCGATGAGGGTCAGCAGTCTCCAGGGAAACTGCAGGAAGGGAAGCTCCGGCGTGTGCTGCCATATGGGATTGCTGGCGGTTGTCAGCAGGAAGGCGGAGACAGCGAAGAGTGCCGCCAATGTTCCAAGCGGAAACGCCGGAGTACCCGCCGGCTGCTTGCGCTGATTCTTCCAGCACAGGAGGAGCGCGATTGTAGCGGCTGCCATCAGCGTCACGGCAATCCAAGAGGCAGTTCCCAGGACTGCGTCGTGCATCCTCGCATCCGGGGATGCACCCGTGTGCTCGAACAGGAAGTTTTTATCGACGCGCGCGCCCCCAACGATTGCCATACCTACCTGAACGAATTGCCGCTCATACGCGGCCGGGACGAAGTAGATTGCGGCGAGTCCTACTCCCAGTAGAGCTCCAGTCGCGACCGGCAGGGCGATCAGGCGAGAATTGCGGCGAATGCGGGTGAGGAAAGCGTGCTCGTGAGCACCACGGATCATGCGCAGCAGCGCAATGACTGCAAGCGTGTAACAGCCGATGACGGCTGCCGGTGCGTTTGTCAGCCATAACAGCGCGATGGGGATGGCGATCTCGCGTGCCCGCAGCTCGTCGAGCAGCAATGCGGCGAGTAGGAGCGGCATCCAGGCTGCCGCGAGCAACTCTGCGTAGGCGGTCCGCTCGTAGGCAGTAAACAGCATGTAGGGATTCAGGATGTAAACGACCGAAGCGAGCAGTGCCGCGCCTGGTCTGGAATAAGCGCGAGCGGCGCGGTACATCGTGAGGCCGGAGGTAGTCAGGCAGATCCAGGTATAGAGGATGGGCGCTGCGGCCCAAGCGCCTTCCGCACTGAGGCGTGGAATGTGGGTAAGCAGCAGCCCAATCAGCGCACCCAGCGTCCACGATAAGGGCGGGTAAAAGACGAAGCGAGGCTCGCCGGCATTGAACGCAGCGCTGAAAGCCCATCGCGGATAGAGGGTTCCATGAGCAAACTGCCGGACTGCCTCCATCCAGTTCAGGAGATGGAAGTGGAAATCGTGCCCATACGAGGGACCATGATCTGCGAGTGGAGCGATAGCGATTGCCGCTGCCACAGGAATCCCCAGGAGCCAAAGGCGATCGGCGGCGGAAGCATTCATCGCGGCATGAGAGTCAGGGTGTGGGTTGCCGTTCCCTGCGGAATGCCGCTGTTGAAGGGCAACAGGTACGTGCGGCCGTGCAGCCAATCCTGAAACTGGTCGAGGAACCACGGGCTCACCGGATTTCCGGACTGACCTGTGACAATATCCAGCGTGGTGCGGTCGGGGTTTCCGAGATCGGTGGTAAAGCGCTGCGATGGCCCGAAGGCACGGCCCATCTGTTTTACGGTAGTCAGATCTCCGCTGTGCCCCACGGGGCCGGTGCCGGCACGTACGCCGAGCAGAAGCGGGATCAGCCGATTGACGGAGAGGAACGGATGTTCGATATCGAGCGGATAGGCCTTACCCCATGTCCATTTGGTTAAGTCTTTCGGGGCTTTGGCGTCGGCGAGGCCGCGCCGCGTGACCGCAGCCAGGAAATCGTTCCAGTTCGCGTAGCCAGGCGGCAGCCAGCGGGCGGGAGTATGCGTGATGAGTTCCTCCTCCACGCTGTCCTTCTCGCCCCAGTCATAGAACTGCCACAGGTTGCCGGTGCGAGCGACATCCGGCGAGAGGCCCTTAACCTTGGAGAGGTCCGTGCCCGAAGCAAGCTGCTGTGCGAACTGCGGCACCAGTTTGGGGATCAGCAGCATGGGCCAGAAGGCCTGGCGCGCCGAATTGACGATGGCCGGAGCCGCGGAGTCGGTATCGACACTGCCGTTCCATTTACGCAGGATATCGGCGGCATCGCGCAAGGATTTGTCCTGCTTGAACGAATCGTTGGAATGGTCGATCGAGTACACCAGCCGTTGCGCGATCACCTGATCCAGTTCCGAGAACACGTCGTCCTGAAGCGCGAGCATGTCATTCGGAGAGAGCGGATGCTCCGAATCAAAAGCGGCCGAGGCGCCTGGAGCCTGCACCTTCGCCACGATGGACTGGAGTACCCGATAGATGCGCTCGGTCCTATAGGGCGCCATCCAGTTCAACGTGATGGGATAGCGGTATCCATCCGGGGTAACCCGGGCGTTGGCTGCTGCCAAATAGCCGTGCGGCGGGTCGATGGTCTGCGGCAGCTGATCATAAGGGATGTACCCTGCCCACTCGTGCGTTGCTGCGTCGGCAGCGCCGGTATCGATGGGGACGGGCGAAAGTGGCGCCGGGTTGTTCACATCGCCGCGGATAGGAATCCGACCAATTGCGTGATAGCCAATGTGGCCTTGCGCATCGGCATAGACAAGACTCTGCGGCGGGCCACCAAAGGAAGAGAAGGCGTTCACCAGGCTGACGCCGTCGACTGCAGTATTGACCGCATAGAACGGCGCGATCAGGTTTGCCGGATCGTAGATGGTCCAGCGCAGGCTGATGGAACGGGTCTCACCGGGGAAGATGCTGGTGACGATGGGGGTATCGGCGTCGCCGTGATGCGTCAGCGGAACATCAAGCGTGACCGTGCCGCTGCCGCGCACCTGGATCATCTCCCGCTTATATTGCACCGAGCGCCAGATGCCGTCAGAGCCCTGGTATTCGGCTCCGCCTGCAGTACCGCGCGTCCGCTCGATATAGAGATCCTGCACGTCGGCACCGAGGTTTGCGAATCCCCACGCCACTTGATCATTGCGACCCGCAATGACGAACGGTGTTCCAGGCAGCGTCACTCCGGCCGCGTGGAAGGGAGTCATTGGAGCGTTGTTTGCGGCGCGCAGGTCAGCCTCGTACCACAGGCTCGGCACTGAGAGGGCAAGGTGCATGTCGTTGGAGAGGAGCGGCTTGCCGGAATCCGTATGCGAGCCCGCAACCACCCAGGCGTTCGATCCGGCAACACAGGATGCGCATGGCAGATGAAACAACGCCAGCGTCCGCTGAAGAATAGCCAGAGTAGTCGTGCTGACAGCACCGGAGCTCTTTCGATTCTCGCCCTCCTGCGATTCGTCCAGCGGAATCTCTTTGAACTCCGGCATGGGAGCTGTAGCGTCCGGCAGAGGCTGGTTGGGAGGATGATCTCGCCACGACCCGACAGGGTAGAGATCTGCCATCAGTTCCGGTGACAGGTGCTGCGCGATCGCCTCGCGGTTCAGCTTCTGGGTGAAACTGGTGGTCAACTCCTGATACATGGCGAGCCCAACCAGCAGGCAGTCCCGTGGCGACCAGGGCGCCGGCTGGTACCCCAGCAGGCGGAACTCGATCGGCAAATGCGAGCGTTGGGATGCGATAGCCGCGTTCACTCCGCGCGAGTACACCTCAAGCCAGTGCTTCTGATCTGCGGGCAGCGCCAGCCAGGCGCGGTCAGCCGCCGCACGAATTTGCAGCGTGCGCTGCAGCCGGTCATGATCGAGAAGGCCCCGTCCCTGCAACGCTGCGAGTTCACCGGCGGCGTGCCGCCTGAGGATATCCATCTGCCAGAGACGGTCCTGGGCGGTCACAAAGCCCTGAGCCATGATTAGGTCGTCCATGGATGCGGCGCTGATATGGGGTACGCCGTGTGCATCACGGACCACTGTCACTGGCGCGCTGAGGCCGTAGAGCACAAGCTGGCCGTCGGTGTGCGGCAGGCTCTCCGCCATCGCCTGACGGTAAAAGTGCCGAGTCAGGAAAAATCCAGCGATTAACAGGACAACGACAACCAGTAGAATCCAGGCGCCGATCCGCATTCGCCGTCCGCGCACAGGGATCGGCTCAGGGGAATTATCCGGACTGACAGGTACCGGAGTGAGCGGCGTGGCTGGTCTGCGGCGAAAGCGGAAGCGATTCCGGCGGGGGGAAGTTGGATCGTCCAGGCTCATGGTCTACCCGCAAGTCTAATCCAGCGCTGGTGCTGCGGGCGTCACGTCCTTAGCTCCCGAAGCTTTGCCGTATGCAGCGGCGCTTCGGAGGGAGAACCAGACGACACATGCGCTTAGCGCGACCACCGGGAGTACCAGCACACTGCCCTCGGGCCCGGTCAACCCTCCCGAGATTGCGGTGCGGCCAATGGGATGTGAAGCCATGAGCTGGCCGCGAATCACTGTCCCGCTGTTTCCGACGCCGTAGAAGAAGGATTCCATCCAATCCCAGGCCGCATGAAAGCCGATGGCCCACCAGAGCGAGCCAGTTCTCCAGATGCTGAAGCAGAAAACCAATCCAATGAGACCGGCCGCGAAGAGACCAATGGTCGATTCGCCCGAGTTGGACCGGTGCACCAGGCCGAAGACGCATGAGGTCAGCAGAGCAGAGATCCAGAATGCGATGCCTGCGCTGTGCCGGAGACCGAGCTGATTGCACATTCCCTGAATCCCACGATTCAATGCGTGCAGTGGATAACCGCGAAACAACAACTCTTCAAAGAGAGCAACGATAAAGAAAGCGAGTAGCCACACCCCCGCATACTCCACGGCTCGAGCTCCGGAGAGCAATCGGGCGTCGAATGCGAGCGCTCCGGCAGCCCTAAGGGCCAACACGAGAATGGAAAGGAGTGCCGCTCCCCACACCGCTCCTGCGAACAGGTGACGGCTGGAGCGGCTGTCTCCGAGACCAAAATCCCGGAATCGGTGTCCCTCAATGCGCGCCATCACCCAGGTGCTGAGCGCAACACACGCCAGCGAGTTCGCCTCTGCGGCGATCATAAAGATCGGAGACATCGGTTGAGTGGCTTCTGCGGCGTGCGGCAACAGCGACCGGAGCAGCGGATGGAGCAGCATCCCGAACGCCAGCCACATCGCGACGAACAGCAGCAGCCCCCAGCCAGCTCGTAGACCCTCCGGCCCGGAGAAGATCTCGTGCAGTCCGATGCTGGAGTTTTGCTTCTGCGGTGAGTCCGTGTCTTGCAAAGTACCCCTCTGCGCAAGAGCTTACACGCGAAGGTTCAGTCGAGCATCCGCGTGCAGGAACTTGACAGCAGGCGACTGCACATCGATGCTTAGAGATTCGCGGCAACTGGCACACGGGTTTGAGCAGCGGTGCCTGGCTGCAGCCCGGTATGAGGAGGCTTACTCGTTTGAAGTGTGGCGTTTTTTATCACGATCATTGCTTTGACGGCGCGTGTTCGGCGTCTATCTTCACGCGCTTCCATCGCGAGTGCATCGGCACGGCGCAGGAGTTCTCCTATATTGGCTTGATGCATCGGGCAGGCTCGCTGTTTGATGAGTCCGCATTCGTGGATGGCGAGAACGCAATCGTCGACTTCAAATACTTCACCTCTCCCCGGGCGACCTGGTGGTTCGACCATCATCAGAGTGCCTTCCTCACGCCGGAGGACCATAAGGATTTCCTGAACTGGCAGGCGAACGCGCAGGACAAGCGGAAAGGGGGCAAGTTCTACGACCCCGACTACATCTCATGCACCGGCCTGATTGCCGATGTTGCCCGCGAGAGGTTCGGCTTCGACACGGCGCCTCTGGCGGAGCTGATCTATTGGGCCAACATCGTCGATGGCGCCAAGTACGAGAGCGCCGAGGCCGCGGTGGAGATGGCCGCCCCAGCGATGAAGCTGACGATGGTGATTGAGAGCTCCGGGGAGGGTTTTGTCCCGCAGATGATTCCCTTGCTGACTGAGATGAGTCTGCAGCAGGTGCTTGATCAGCCATTCGTTCAAAAGGAGCTCGGACCTTTGATGGAGCGCCATCGGGCCGGCATTGAGCTGCTGCGTCAACGAACGATGCTGGATCGCGGCGTTGTGACTTTCGACATCACGGATCGGCTGACCGAGGGTTACAACAAGTTCATTCCCTACTACCTGCATCCAGCGGCAACCTACAACGTAGGCCTGAGCCGCTCCAGCTTTCGAACCAAGGTTTCGGTGGGCACCAATCCCTGGACCAAGGTTCCGGTTGAGAATCTGGCCAACCTGGCGGCGATCTGCGAGAGATATGGCGGCGGTGGACACGCGCGCGTCGGGGCGGTCAGCTTCCCGCCGGATCAAGAAGACACGGCCCGCAAAGCTGCCGCAGAGATTGCGGCAGAGTTACGGGCTCGGGCCTGAGCAGCCTTCGGCTACAGCTTCAACTTCGCGACAAACGGCAGCTTACTGATGTCGTTGAAGATGACCATTGCGGCAAACAACACGATACAGACAAATGCAATCTGGTAGATCCGTTCTTTGACGGGCATGGGTAGATCGCGCTGGAACAGGCTCTCCACAATGAGCAGGAAGATCATGCCGCCATCCAGAATGGGGAAGGGAAGCAGGTTGAACAGGGCCAGATTGATGGAAATCTGAGCCACGGTTCCGATTAGCGGTAGCCATCCCGGTGCTTCAGCTGCTTCATGCACCACCTGCCCAATTCCGATTGGCCCCGAGAGGCTCTTGACTGAGATGTGGCGTTCGAACATCTTGCGCAGAACTTCCACAATCAGAAGCGAGCTCTTCTTATTGAACTGCCACGACTCCTGCAGAGATTGCCGGAACGAGAGCTGTTGAATCCGCACTGGCGGTTCGGCAGCGCGAAATCCGAGATGATACGCCTGAGTGCCGTCGCCCGAATCACTCAACTCCGGCTTTATGACCAGGGAGAGCTGTTTGCCGTTTCTCAGGATGTCGAGCGTCGCGGGCTGGCCTTTCCGGTCGGCTAGATACCGCAGCAGCGCTGGAATGGAACGGATCTGGAGTCCATCGATGGAGAGGATCTGATCCCCGGGCTTCAACCCCGCGCGATCGGAAGGTCCGCCGGGCACTGGAGTATTGACCTTGAGCGGTTCTTCCTGCATCCGCGGATCGAGTCCCAGCGCCAGCGCGTCGTCCAAGGTGAAGTCTTCCGGTTTGTCTTTGAGGGTAAGGGGAACCGATGTGTTTATGCGCTTCCCGTTATGGAGGAAGGAGAGCGGAACCGTC
>Ga0068855_100005334_pt1 | contig 15696 bp, 15 predicted proteins | sample KBSCornC52_FD_66592 | JGI IMG/M metagenome (GOLD analysis project Ga0068855, IMG submission 66592) | Corn rhizosphere microbial communities from Kellogg Biological Station, Michigan, USA - KBS Corn C5-2 | ecosystem: Host-associated > Plants > Roots > Rhizosphere > Soil ...
GGCTCCGTGGCTACTTCTCGGCGGGCGCCCAGTTGAACAGGAACCTAGAACATTTCCATGTGCCATCAGACTGCCGCTTCCATCGAGCCAAGTAGCGTCCTTCACGCGTTTTCGGGGCGGCGTTGCCCGTTTGCTCGGTCAGCGTGAAGAATCCCTTCACGAAGGCAATGTCGCCGGCTACGTAGAGCTCCTGAGTGGTATCCGCTGCTGCCAGAACCTTGGACACCGCGCGGAAGGCATTGAGCCTCGATTCGATGGCAGCCCTTCCCCCTGCCTCGTTGGCGTCGGGCACACTGAGAATGGCGTCAGTAGTGAAGAACGCCGCGGTCGCAGCCGGCACGTTTGCCGCCACCCACTCAGCGGCGAACTGCCCCCACGTCTTGGCGACTTCGGCTCGCACGGCGTCCGTTGCGGTAGGAGTCGCAGCCGATGGCGCGCATGCAGCAAGTGCAACGACGAGCAACGGAATTCTTGCGTCGATCTGAAACATTCCTACCTCCGACAGCAACGGGTTGGAATGGCACCTAACGCCCAAGTTCAGCCGCGAGCGATCTGCTTTTAAGGAGCATTGAAATCTCCACACACACTGCTCTCGAAAAGCGAGAAACCCAACGACTATCGAGCGCTCGCCTGCTGCAACTACCGTTAGACGGCGAGAGGCGCTCAAGAGCCTATCAAATCCCACGGATAGGTCCGATTACTCGAATGGCCACGAGACGACATGGGACACCCTGTCCAATTAGCCAGCTCACTAACCCGGGAACGGCTTCTCGTTTGGCGACACCGAATTCGATTCGGTCATTGTGCGTATCTATGCCGCCGCTATTCATACCGAGACCTCGCGCGTAGCTAGATGCATTTGTCAGATACCACATCCAATCATAAAGTTCCGCAAAATCCCAGCGCACGCGGATTGCGAGAACGGAATCCGCGCTCGCAGCTCTCGGCCTGCCATTGGACGGAGCGAGTGTGTCCAGCGTCGCGAGAGCAGCGAGTTTCCGCGTCGGGTCAGTCAGTCGAATAATCGGATGATGGTTCTCATCGAATACGCGCCCAAAGGCGAGACCACCGGGAACGCGTCGAGCGAGCCAGGCGGTGTATGCCTGGGGATCGTTGCTTACCGAGTTGCTCGAAAGCGTATCAGACGCTCGGAACTTTGGTAGCGACTTAGGTGATGTTTCATTGCAGCCACCTGTTGGCTCAACCCAGATCGCTCGATCGACGTAAGGTTGGGCAGGTGGATTTACATGATGATGCCCGCAGGCCGTAGTGAATAGAATTGCCACGGCGAAACTTGACGAACCCGTCTTCATCACGCGCAAGGACTCCGATCTCGCCGTCTAACGCCCTAGTTCAGCTGCAGGCGATTCTACTCTGAACATACACAACTCAACGACATGGCCGCGCCGCAGGCATCACTCAACGACTGCTGGACTTACCTCGTCAAGAGGAACGCTGGACGCCAACCGCTTCGCGAAAATCAACTTGTCGTCGCCGGGTTTGTAATACTCCGGAATCTTTCCCACCATCTCGTACCCCGTGCGCTCATAAAACTGGATCGTCCCGCCATATGTCTCCTGGGACGATGTTTCAATGAGTAGCATCTTCCCGCCGCGCCGTACGACCTCTTCCTCGGAGAACTTGAGCAGCCGCTTCCCAACTCCGCCCCGATGCTTGGACTTGTCGACGGCAATCCAGTACAGATCGAACGTCGACTCCGTGAGCGGCGTCGGACCGAAGCACACATAACCCAGCACCTCGGACTTCTCCGAATCCCGCGCCTCGAGCACGTACGTCAGATATCCGCTGTGCTCGCCCAGCTCCAGCCACTCGTCGATCAGCTCCAGCGCAATCCCCACTTCCGCGGGAGTAAAATTGCCCGCGTTCTCCAGGATCCTGAACACGCCGCTGCGGTCGCCCGCAACAAGAGGCCTGATGATGCGATTCATCGGTTCGAAAACTATTAGCTGTGGAGGTGCGGCAAGGGTTGGCATTTCTATAGTCCGATCATATCTGAAGTGACCTGCCGAGCACGCCGAGCGCGGCTTCCTTTACAGCCTCGCTGAGCGTCGGATGCGAATGTACTGTGATTCCAATGTCTTCGGATGACCCGCGGTACTCGAACGCCAGCACGACTTCCGAAATCAGCTCCGAGACCCCCGGCCCTATCATGTGCGCCCCGAGCAGCTCGTCGGTCTCGGCGTCGGCGATGAACTTGACGAATCCCGTCGTATCGCCCGCGGTACGCGCGCGCGCGTTCGCGGAAAATGGAAACTTCCCCGTCTTGTAGTTTCGACCGCTCGCCTTCACCTCATGCTCCGCCAAGCCCACCGTCGCGATCTCTGGCCACGTGTACACAACCGACGGCATCGACTTGTAATCGATGTGCACCTTCAGTCCGGCGATCGACTCGACCGCGACGACTCCTTCGTCCTCGGCCTTGTGCGCGAGCAGCTTGCCGCCAACGACATCACCAATCGCGTACACATTCGGAAGATTCGTGCGCATCTGCGCGTCGACGAGAATCTCGTTTCGCTTGCTGACCCCGAGGCCCAACGCCCCAACGTCGATTCCGGTCAGCTTCGACTTCCGGCCCACCGACACCAACACATAGTCGGCCTCGACCTTCTCCGACTTTCCATCCTTCTCGACGTCGACCAGCACGCGGTTTGGTTCGATCTGGGCCCCCGTAACCTTGGACCCAACCCAAATGTCGAGTCCCTGCTTACGAAAGACTTTGTCGGCTTCCTTGATGATCTCTTCGTCGTTCCCCGGGAGGATTGTCGGCATCAGCTCCACGACCGTCACCTTGGCGCCGAGCCGGCGCCAGACGGATCCCAACTCGAGGCCGATCACGCCACCGCCGATCACGAGCAAATGCTTCGGCACCTCTGGAATCTTTAGCGCCCCGATATTCGACAGCACGCGCTTCTCGTCGAACTTGAGGAAGGGCAGCTCCACCGAATCAGAGCCCGTCGCGATGATTACGTTCTTCGCGCGATACGTCTCGGATTTTCCGTCGGAACCGGCGACATCGATCAGGTTGCCCTTCTTGAGGGTCCCGCGACCCTTCACCCACGTCACCTTGTTCTTGCGGAACAGGTATTCGACACCCCTGGTGTTCGCCCCAACGACGGCGTCCTTCCGCGTCATCATCGTCGGCAGATCCAGCTTCACATCACCGATCTTTACGCCATGCTCGGCCGCGTGCAGCTGCGCGAATTCGAAATGCTCCGAAGAGGTCAGCAGCGCCTTTGATGGGATGCACCCGACATTGACGCAAGTGCCGCCGAGCGTCTTGTCCATCTCGATGCAAATTGTGTTGAGGCCGAGCTGCCCCGCGCGGATTGCTGCTACATATCCACCGGGTCCGCCGCCGATGATCGCTACATCGCAGTCGACCATCTATTCGATAAGCATCGCGGCTGGATCTTCGACGAGCTCCTTCACGCGTACGAGGAATTGCACCGCCTGCTGCCCTTCGACTATGCGGTGGTCGTAAGAAAGCGCGATGTACATCATCGGCCGGATCACGACCTGGCCGTTCAACGCAACCGGCCGGTCCTGCGTCTTGTGAAGCCCCAGTATGCCGACCTGCGGGTAGTTGATGATCGGCGTCGAGACGAGGGATCCGAACACACCACCGTTGGTGATCGTGAACGTGCCGCCAGTGAGATCATCCATCGTGAGCTTGCCATCACGCGCCCGCTTGGCGACTTCAGAAATCTCGCGGCTCAATTCAATGGTCCCTTTCCGATCCGCATCCTTGACGTTTGGGACGACGAGTCCCTGCTCGGAGGCGACCGCGATTCCCATGTTGACGTAGTGCTTGTAGACGATGGTGTCACCGTCGACCTGCGAATTGATCGTCGGGAACTGCTTGAGCGCCTGAACCGCCGCGCGCACGAAGAAGGGCATGAACGTCAGCTTGACGCCATGCTCCTTCTCGACCTTCTCCTTGTACTTCTCGCGCAGCGCGTTGATCGCCGACATGTCGATTTCATTGAACGTCGTCAGGTGCGCCGTCGCGTGCTGCGACTGGAGCAGATTCTCGGCGATTCGCTTCCGGCGCGTGGACATCTTTTCGCGCGTCTCACGTTCGCCGGATGTCGTTCCGTTTCCACCGCGCGAAGGCGCGCTGGACGCTGGAGTCGATGCCCACGGGGCAACCGGCGCGCGCTCGGTAGCAGCTGGAGCCGCGAGAACATCGGGCTTCGATACGACTCCGCCCCGTCCGGTTCCCGCGATCGCGGCGATGTCGATTTCGCGCTCGTCGGCGACACGCCTGGCCGCGGGCGAGGACTTGACGCTTTCCGCCTGTGCGGGTGCCGGCGGTGGCGCACTGCGCGCAGGCGCGGGCGGGGACGAAGCCGCGGGCGTCGGAGGTGCGGTCGATGCAGCGGGAGCCGAAGCCGGAGCCGGAGCACTCGCAGCCGGAGCCGAGGCCTGTGCGCCCACTGCGGCCGGGACCGCCGTCTCATCGAGCTCGCCGAGCACGTCATCCACGTGCACGACCTCGCCTTCCTTTTTGTTGCGCTTGGAGAGCTTGCCAGGTTTGAGCGCCGGGACTTCTACCGTGATCTTGTCGGTCTCGAGATCGACCAGCGTGTCGCCAGCAGCTACGACATCCCCTTCCTTCTTGAGCCACCGCGAGACAGTGGCCTCAACGATCGATTCGCCTAGAGGTGGGACCTTTATGGGGAGCATTCAGATTGATCCGGAGCGAATGGAAATCAAAGTCGGTATCTTCCGGCTGCGTCACGCAGCATGGTTACAAAATCGCGTTTTGGGCTTTAAACCGGCGGCCTTACGCCGCAATCCCGCAGTTTTGCAATGTTCCGTCTGAATATAACGCTCCGATAAACCCGTGCGAGGACTCACGATTTCCGCGCACGGCGGGCTCGACCAGATCGAGTACCGCACCGATCTGCCGAAGCCGGAGCCCAGGCGCGGCGAGATCCGCGTCCGCGTCAAAGCGGCAGCGCTCAACCATCTGGATCTGTTCGTCGTAGGCGGAATGCCGGGAGTCAAGATCATTCCGCCCTGGATCCTTGGCGCTGACGCTACCGGGGTCATCGACGCGATCGGGGACCTCAGCGGAATCTCGGACAACAAGCTCAAGGTCGGGGACCACGTCATCATCAACCCAGGCTTGAGCGACCATACCTGCGAGTTCTGTCAGGCCGGAGAGCACTCAGCGTGCGTCAATTTCCGGCTACTCGGTGAGCACTCGCCTGGCACTCTTGCCGAATACATCGTGATTCCGGCGCGCAACGCGCGCAGCATTCCGAAAGACAGACCAGTCGAACAGGCGGCAGCGTTCACGCTGTCGACGCTCACTGCGTGGCGTATGGTCGTGAATCGCGCTCGCGTTAAGAAATCGGACAACGTGCTGATCTGGGGAATCGGAGGCGGGGTTGCGCTCGCCGCCCTCGAGATCGCACGCACGATTGGCGCGACGACATGGGTTACCTCCCACAGCGACGAGAAGCTCGCGCTCGCCCGCGGACTTGGCGCTGACAACGTGCTCAACTACTCGACGACCGACGTGGGCAAGGAGATCAGGCTGCGCACGAATAAGCGCGGAGTCGATGTCGTGCTCGACACCGTTGGCGAAGCGACCTGGGCACAGTCACTCGGCGCGCTCGGTCGTCGCGGCCGGTTGGTAACGTGCGGCGCGACGTCGGGACCGATGGTGCAGATGGATGTGCGGCGCTTGTTCTGGTACCAGTGGGACATCATGGGCTCGACGATGGGGAACGACTCCGAATTCGACGCCGTTGCGAGCGAGTTCACCGACGGGAAGTTGTTGCCGCTCGTGGACTCCGTGTTCGACATCTCGCAGGGGCGTCAGGCGTTCGAGCGCCTCCAGAGCGGACAGCAGTTCGGAAAGATCGTGGTAAGGATTCCCGACTGATGCCTGTCGATGATCGCGCGAAAGGCGCGGGCGACGATCCGTCCGGCGACAAAGGATTGGCGCAGTATTCCGCGAGCGAGCTGCAACAGATACGGGAAGAGTTCACGTCCGGAAGGATGCCCCTCTGTCCCCGCTGCGCCGTGTCCATGACCCGCCGCGAGATTGGCGGCGGATCGTTCGGTCTCGGCTACGCGCGGCAGCGGGATTGGCTCATTTGCGGCAAATGCCGCCGGAGCGCGATCTTCGACATCCACCGCGGAACGCGCACCTGATTTCGCCGCGGAACGCGGACCCGAGGAGCGAAAAAAGGCTCCCGCCCCTATCTTTGCCGGTAATCCTTTCGCGTTCGGGCGTAACCGGCTCGTCCGGGAACCGGCTTCACCCAAATCATCAGATGATGTCAATTCGACGCCTTGCAACAATCGGCGTTTTGCTGTGTTTCACCGCCACCGATCTTCGGGCCCAGGTTCTGGAGCGTCCCGTTGCGTTTGACAGCGCGGGGCAGCTCGTAGCGATAACTCCGTACATCGCCGATCGCGCCGCGCTGCGCGCGCCATGGTGGCCCGTCTCCGGTGACTTCACCGAAGCCAGGCTCTACACGGTTAACGACTCGACCTACGTCCTGACGGTTGGACGCAAGTCAGGCGTCGTCGAGCGCTACACCATCGCCGCCGCGGATCGCGACGCGATTCGTGCGATCGTTTCGCGGCTGCCGCGCGACGTGATTACCGCGAGAACCGATGCGCGAAATGCGTTTGTCAGGAATCAGACGATACTCGGCCTTCTTGCATACGGACCTGCGTTCGCTGGCGCCATCGCCGACAACGGCGCGGGAGCAACCGCGGGATATCTGGTCGTGGCGGGCGGAAGCTTCTTCGCCGCTTCCGAGATTTCGCGCAGAACCTCCATCTCGCGCGCGCAGAGCGACCTCGCCTTCAACATGGGTCACAATGGCGCGCTTGCCGGCTGGGCGACGATGTACGTGTTCAACGCGGACGATCGGGCACAGGCCGCCGGCGCGTTTGTCGGAGGCTTGGCAGGAACAGCCTTGGGACTCGGGTCGGCGCGCGGCATGACCGAGGCGGACGCGGCCGGAATGGCATTCGGCTCGGACATCGGCGCGCTCATCGGCTTCGGAACCATGGAGGCGATCAGAGGAAAAGAGACGTGCACCGTAGACCAGGCGTTCTTCGAGACTTGCACGCGCAGCCTTTCGGATCGCACCGAGGTCGCGATGATTCTGGCGTCGGGCATCATCGGCTACCCACTCGGTCTGCTCTACCCGCGCAACGCGCGTTATCACGTAACGCCGGGAGACATTACGACCCTCTGGGCCACCGCTCTCCTCGGTGCTACAACGACCGGTGCGTTTCTGGGAGCAAGGAGCAGCGGGAGGGCGATCGCAACCACCGTAACGACTGGCGGAGTTCTCGGAATCATTGCCGGTGACAGATTCCTGGTTCAGCGCTTCGATCATAGTCGGACCGACGGTGGACGCGTTGTGCTGGGCACGTTCGCCGGTGGGCTGATGGGAGCTGGCGTTGCCAGCATCTTCGACCATGACAACCCGGGCCCACATTTTATCGCTGGGGCGGCGGCGGTGGGGGCCCTCACCGGAATCATCGTCACCGAGCGCTATCTCGACCCGCCCTCTGACGCCGGACCTCCCCGCTTTCGTGTAACTTTCAATCCAGCGAGCATCGCGCTACTGGCCGCGCGCACACCAGGGAATCATTCCCTTCTCAATGTGAGGTTCTAGTGGACACCACGACGACACTCACCTTCAGCGACAGAATGCAGGGCAGCTTCGAGCAGCTCTATCGCTACGTACCCGCGCTGTTCGGCGCGCTGGTCATCCTCTTTGCCGGCTATCTCCTCGCGAGACTGCTGGAGAAGGGGACCGACCGCCTGATGAAACGAATCCACCTCAACTCGATCCTCGAGCGCGGTGGAGTGATGCAGGCGGTGGAGCGGTCAGGGTCGCGCGTGAATCCGACGCGCGTCGCCGGCAGTCTCGTCTTCTGGTTCGTGATGTTCGCGGTGATGCTCGTCGCCGCCAACGCGCTCGGGCTCCAGTCGCTCGCCAATGTCTTCTCGGAGCTGGTGAGCTACATCCCGAGCGTCATCGCCGCGATCGTCATCATGATCGTCGGCATCGTCCTCGGCAGCTTTGTCGGAGGCCTGATCATGGCGTCGGCGGGCGGACTCCACGGCGGCCCGACGCTGGCCCGAGTCGGCAAGGGCGGTGTCGTCCTGCTCGCCGCATTCATGGCGCTCCAGGAGCTTGGCGTCGCCACCGAGATCGTTACCACGGCGTTCGCGATTCTCTTTGGCGCGATCGCGCTCGCCCTTTCGCTCGCCTTCGGACTCGGCAATCGCGAGCTGGCGGGCGAGGTAACGCGCAAGTGGTACGGGCGCTATAAGGAAGAGCGAGACAACATCGAGCGTGAGAATCGAGAGCTCGACCGCGTCGAGGGGATTGCGACGACGGAAGAGTACGTGCGACCTACTTACGGAATTCGTAACACCGGACCCCACGACGTAGTTCGCCCGCCCGAGTGACATCGCCCGCCGCGGCCTCACCAGCTGTGACGCCCGCGACAAAAGAGCTCGTTCGAGCGCTCTCGCTTCGCGATGCGATTGCCCTCGTCCTTACCGTTATCGGAACGGGCGTGTTCCTCAAGACCGCGCCCATGGCGCAGCTCGTGGGGAGTCCGTCCAACGTGCTCCTGGCGTGGCTCGCCGCCGGACTGCTCTCTCTCGCTGGCGCACTGACCTACGCTGAGCTCGGCGCGATGATGCCGGAGGCGGGAGGAGAGTATGTGTTCCTGCGCGAAGCGTACGGCGATCTTCCCGCGTTTCTGTTCGGCTGGTCGTCGGTGATGCTCATCGCGAGCGGAGGACTCGCCGCCGTCTCCACAGCTCTCGCGTCATTTCTGTCATCGTTCGTTCCGCTCAACGCGGTGTTCGTCACCCACAATTTTCACGTGCTGGGCCAGGTTATTCCGTGGCGCCTCGGCATTCAGCAAGTCGTCGCCGTGGCGGTGATTCTTCTTTTCTCCTGGATCAACGCGCGTGGCATCCAATTGGGCAGCAAAGTCCAATGGGCTTCGACGGTCGCCAAGCTGGGCGGAATCGCGATCATCGTGCTCGGGGCATTTCTGCTCTCGCGCACGGGATCATGGGAGCATCTCAAGACGCCTGTGACGGCGACGATCGCGCCTGGTGGAATCGGCGCCTTCGGCGCGGCGATGCTCGCCGCGCTCTGGGCGTACCAGGGATGGTCGAACCTTCCAATGGTGGCGGGCGAGATCGAGAAGCCGGAGCGAAACGTCCCGCGCGCTCTGATCTTCGGGATGCTGATCGTGATTCTCGTTTATCTCATCACGAACCTCGCCTACTTCTACGCATTGCCGCTCAGCGAGATACTGACCGCCAACTCGACCGCGTATCGGGACGCACTTCCGGTCGCTGCCAAGGCGGCGCAGACATTTTCCCGCTACGGCGCCCAGATCGTCTCGCTTGCGTTCATGATCTCGGCGATCGGCGCGCTCAACGGAATCACGCTGATGAACGCGCGGGTTCCGTTCGCGATGGCGCGCAATGGGCTGTTCTTCGGTGGGTTGTCAAAGCTGAACGAGACATCGAGCGTGCCATCGAACGCAATCTGGTTTCAGGGGATCTGGGCGTGCGTCATCGCGCTGTCGGGGACCTTCGATCAGATCACGACGTCGGTTATCTTCGCCGTCTGGGTCTTTACCGCGCTGGTGGGAACGTCGCTGTTCGTGCTGAGAAGAAAACTTCCCGCATCTCCTCGCCGGTACCGCACCCCCGGTTATCCGGTCGTGCCGGCGCTATTCATACTTGTCGCGTTCTGGCTGGTCATCAACACATTGACTGCGTCGCCCGTTGAATCCGCGGCTGGGCTTTTTCTCATCGCACTCGGCCTCCCGTTCTTTTTCTACTTCCGTGCTTCCGGCTGGATCACCCGGGCCCGGTCGAAGGAAAGGCCTCACTAAATCGTGCCGGCCAAGTACTGCTTCCGCACACGCTCCGGGTGTCGCTCGATCGCGTACCTCAGCATCGTCCGCGGCATCCGCTTGTAGTGTTTCTTCAGGAAGCGATCGAGAGCTGTGCGATCGCGCTTTCCAACCTCGCGCAGCATCCACCCGGTCGCCTTGTGAATCAGATCCTCGGAGTCGCCAAGGAGCAGCGTCGCGATCTCGAGCGTCGGATGAAACTCGTTGTGCTTGATGAAATGAAAGGTGGAGACGATCGCAATGCGCCGCTCCCACAGACTCTTCGATCGCGCGAGACGCTCGAGTAGCGCTATGTCTCTCGCCTCGAGATGCTTCCCCACGATGTTTCCCGCGGATGCATCGACCAGATCCCAGTTGTTGATTCGGGCGGTATTCGCGAGGTAGGCACGGTGAATATTCGCGCGGCGTGGATCATCTCCTCGGTCGTACGCTTCGACCATCAGCAGCAACGCCACCAGTCGCTCCTCGTGCCATGACGAAGAAAGCAGGTCGAGCACGGCCGCATCATCCAGCTCACGGTATTTCCGCACAATGGCGCGCATCTCCGGCACCGTCAGCCCGAGGAACTTGTCGCCCTCACCGTACTGGCCTGGTCCGGTTTTGAAGAATCGCTGCGAGTGTGCGCCGCGCGCAGGATTCCCCAGCTTGTGCAGCTCGGCGCGGATCGCCGCGAGAGTCGGCTCGGCGCGAACGGGTTTCGCCTTTGGCTTCGGCGCGGCTTTCACCGGGACGCCGCTGCTCCAGCGACGATCGCGCGCGACACCGCCTGCTGGAGCGGTCCCACATCCGGAAAGTACCCTTTGGGATTCGTGCCCATGTTCTGCCTGTTGGTGAGCAATACGATGGACAGCTTGTACTGCGGAACGCCGGCTACGTACGTGCCCGTGAAGCCTGTGTGTGAAAAACTTCCTGCCGGCAGGTAGCTGGGCGCTTGCCACCCGAGATAATTCTCGTATTTGTCGCGAGTCAGGAACGCGTCGACTACTTCAGGCCGAATGTACTGGCGTCCACCGTAGCTGCCCCGATTGTTCAGCAGATCGAGCAGAACTCGGAGATCGGCAGCCGTCGAAAAGAGTCCCGCGTGTCCCGCAACGCCGCCATTCGCATAATAGGAGTTTCCATCGTCGACTTCGCCGACGAGCACGCGTTGACGCCACCCATTCCAGGCTGTGGGGTCACCGAGGTAGCGATAACCGAACGTCGAATCGTAGACCATGTGCCGTTCGTAAACGTTGCCCTGCTCGGTCGCGGCGAATTCGGTGAGGCCGCGCGCTTTCGGGTTGAACGTCGTCGATCGAAGTCCCAGCGGACGATACAGCTCCGTGTCGAGAAATGTGTCGAGCGACTGTCCGCTAACCCGCTCCACGATGTACCCGAGCAGCATGAAGCCGAGGTCGCTGTAGTGCCGTGCATCGCCGACCCCCCACTCGAGCGGCATGTCGCGGATCACGGCATAGGTCTGGGCACTGTTGGCGGCGTGGTAGTAAAGGGGCTGCCATTGAACGAGTCCCGCCGAATGTGATAGCAGGTGCCTGACGGTGATGCTGTCGAGGTGCGGGCCCCGAAAATCCGGCAGATAACGCGACACTGGCGCATCGAGGTCGACGTTTCCTCTGCTGACGAGTAGCATCGTCGCCATCGTGGTGGCCATGACCTTCGTAACCGATGCGAGATCGAACACAGTTGATGTGCGCATCACCGGCGGCGAGGCGAGCTGGTGGCCTTCGTAGTCATTGAGCTGCGCGTATCCGAACGCGCGCTCGTGGACGACCCGTCCATCGCGCGCGACGAGCAACACTGCGCCGGGAGTGAGCGTGCCGATCGAGCTCTCTATCAGCGAATCAGCGATTGTGACCCCGCGCGCGAGCGCCGGATCAGGAGCGCCAGGAGCGCCAGCCGGGCCGAGCGCGCAGCCGGGAACGACAAGGCAACCCACGATCGCCGCAAAGAGAAATCGAATTCGGGTCATCCGGCCCAAAGATCCACGAGTGACAATGAAGCGCAATCGCAGGGAGCTGGCTCGCAGCCCTCAGCCGCTCCGCCGAAAGCTCCCGGCAGGTAGTCTTCAGTTACAGTTCAGTTGCAGTTCAAAAAGATTCCTTGACAACATGACAGGACGCTGACATTCTTGCGCCTTCAGAATACCGCTAGCCAGCCCAGTCATGCTCTCTGCTCGCATCGTCTCTCCTTCAAATCCTGGCAATAATCGCCCGCTCCCACAGAATCTGTGGGACGCGATCGAACGCTTAGGGTAGAGCCGCTACGAGCTCAGTACAGCACATTTTCAAACCCTCGCGCTTCGGTCGATGAACGCGAGGGTTTTTACTTTTCGCCCGACCATCTCACCTGAGTACTGGAGGAGAACTGTGACGAGGATCGAGAAGACATGACGCCAACACCAATCAATCAGGCAGATACCGCGTGGATGCTGGTTGCCACCGCGCTGGTGCTGGTGATGACGCCAGCCCTCGGATTCTTCTACGGGGGACTGGTCAGAGCGAAGAACGCCCTCAATACCATGATGATGAGCTACGTCGCGCTCGGCTTCGTCGGAATCGCGTGGGCGTTCATCGGATACTCGTTCGCGTTTTCTACTGGCTCGAATTGGCTTGGAGGACTGGATAACGCGTTCTTCAGGGGCGTTGGACTCGATGCAAAGGGGACGATTCCCCACATCTTGTTCGCCGGGTACCAGGCCACCTTCTGCGTAATCACGGCGGCGCTGATCTCAGGGGCGATCGTCGAGCGCATGCGCTTCGGCCCGTACGTCGCCTTCATCACACTCTGGTCGGTCGTGGTTTACGCCCCGATCGCCCACTGGGTTTGGGGCGGAGGCTGGCTCGGTAAGCTCGGCGCCCTCGACTTCGCTGGCGGCACCGTGGTTCATATCAATGCCGCCGCCGCGGCACTTGTGGTCGCGGTTGTGCTCGGCGCTCGCAAGGACTACGCGCGACAGGCGATCATTCCGCAGAACGTGCCGTTCACGCTGCTCGGCGCCGGCCTGCTCTGGTTCGGATGGTTCGGCTTTAATGGTGGGAGCGCGCTTGCCGCGAACGGTTCGGCGGCGCTCGCATTCTCGAACACGATGTTCGCCCCCATGGGTACCCTCGTCGTCTGGAGCCTGCTGGACATCACGCGCACGAAGAAGACGACCGCAGTCGGAGCGGCGACCGCGATCGTGGTTGGGTTAGTCGCGATCACTCCCGCCGCGGGTTTTGTCAGTCCGGTATCGGGAATTGTGCTTGGCGCAATCGCCGCGGTTCCGAGCTATTTCGCCATTCTCTGGAGAGCCGGAACTCGGCTCGACGATTCGCTTGACGTTATTGCGGCGCACGGCGTCGGCGGAACAGTGGGAGCGTTGCTCACGGGCGTGCTCGCGCAAAAAATCTGGAACGGAACGGCCGACGGCGCTCTGTTCGGCAATCCGAAGCAGCTCGGCATCCAGCTCGTCGCCGTGCTGGCCACCATCATTTATAGCTCGGTTGGAACGTTCGTGATCCTGAAAGCGATAGCGCTGGTCGCGCCCCTTCGCGCGAGCCAGAAAGAGGAGGGAATCGGCATGGACGTCACCCAGCACGGGGAAGAGGCGTACAGCAGAGGCGAAGGCGCGATTCTCGTTCACGCTGACAGAGGCTGATATATGAAACTCGTCGTAGCGATCATTCGACCAGAAAAACTCAACGAAGTGCTCGAGGCTTTGTACCGTGCCGAGGTCCGCGGGCTCACAATCAGCAGAGTGCGCGGTCACGGTGGGGAAACCGAGGCGGTCGAGACCTACAGAGGAATGACCGTCAAGGTGGAGCTGCACGACAAGGTGAGGATCGAGATCGGTGTCTCGGATCCCTTTGTCCAGCCAACCGTGAAGGCGATTCTTTCCGCAGGCGCCACCGGTGACGTTGGCGACGGAAAGATCTTCGTTCTTCCCGTCGAGAAGGTCTACCGCATTCGCACCGGAGAAGAGGACCGCTCCGCTGTCACACCGGTAGAAAGCGAGGAGAGCAGCGTCTAGCCTCGGCGCCGGCTTATTCGAAGCGCACAAAACCCGTGCGCTTCGAGAGAGCTGACGAGAAACGCACCACCCGCGCGGAAAGTGTCGAAATAGCCGTACCCACTACATGCGTTATCCGGATCGGCGTACGCAGATTCCACATGGTAGCGACCTCCCCCGGGCAGTGAACTTGTGGGGATGCTTTCCATGACAAGCTGTCCGTGGCGAGGGCCAAAATTGACGACGATCAGGAACACTTCGTCGCCCGAAGATCTTAGCCACGCGACGACCGTTCCAGTCGTGTCGTCTGTCCCTAGCAATGTCAGACGTCCACTACTGAGCGCTGAATGCGCGTTCCGCAGCTGAATCAGTTTGCGGTAATGATTGAGTAGGGATTGGCGACTCGAATCCTGCGCCGCGACATTCTTCGTTTTCCAGTCAGCCTGAAGCGGTTCCCATGGAGTCCCGGTCGTGAACCCTCCGTTCGGTTCCGAGCTCCACTGCATCGGCGTCCGGATCAACTCATCGGGCTTCGGCCCGACCATTCCTATTTCTTCGCCGTAGTACACGAACGGCAGCCCCGGCAGCATCAACATCGCGCTCGCCGCGACTCTAGCCTTGGCCGGATCGCCAAGTACGGTCATCACCCGGGGCTGGTCGTGATTGGTGAGAAACGGCGACCAGCGGCCGCTGGGATACCTTGAGTTCGCCAGGGCAACTTCCTTGAAGAATCCTCTTGCAGACCCTGTCGCCGCCGCGTTCATGGTTGCTCTCGCCACGCCAAATGCAAAGTACGAATCGAGCTGGTCGGGGTAGTAGGTCTCCATTACCGCCGGCACCTCGTCCGACATTTCCCCGACTGAAAAAGATTCTGGCGCTGCCGCTCGAATCGTGCTGCCCATCTGGCGCAACACATCGTGCGTAGCCGGTGAGTGCTGAAGTTGGTTGCCCTGTTCTACCAGGTACGGTATAGCATCAAAGCGAAATCCATCGGCGTGCATGTCCTTCAACCAGTACGTCAGAACCTTTTGCATTTCGGCACGCACGGCCGGGTTCTCGTAGTTCAGGTCCGGCATCTCGTGCCAGAACACACCGTAGTAGTACTCGTCGCGGACCGGAGACTTGTGCCACGCCTCCTGTCCCCACGGTCCCTTCTGATCCGGAAGTGTCTTCGACCAGCGGTACCAATCGCGATACGGACTTCCCGGATCGCGCAGCGCCGCCTGGAACCAGGGATTCTGGCTGCCGGTGTGATTCGGAACGAAGTCGACGATGACGTGAATCCCCCGCTTATGCGCTTCAGTAACCAGATTCCGAAAATCATCGTCGGTTCCGTACCGTCGATCGACGTGGTAATAGTCGACCACATCGTACCCGTGATAGCTCATCGATTTGTCGATCGGCATCAGCCAGATGCAATTCGCCCCGAGGCTTTTTCCGCCGGCGGGATTCCCATCGTTGATGTAGTCGAGTCGCGAGATGAGCCCGCGCAGGTCCCCGATGCCGTCGCCGTCACCATCGGCGAAGGAGCGGACGAACACTTCGTAGCAGACACCACTACGCCACCATGGCATCGCACGACCCGGCACGGCCGAGAGATGCGTCGGGACAGCTCCACCCGAGCAGCTCGCCGCGAAAAGGAGAGAGGCGAAGGCCACGTACCGCGTCATGTCTGGAATTTGCCTGGGCTTTACGGGCTTAGTTAGCGGTCTTACAGGCGCCAGTGCTTTTGAGTCTGGCGACAGTAACCC
>Ga0068855_100005338_pt1 | contig 15685 bp, 18 predicted proteins | sample KBSCornC52_FD_66592 | JGI IMG/M metagenome (GOLD analysis project Ga0068855, IMG submission 66592) | Corn rhizosphere microbial communities from Kellogg Biological Station, Michigan, USA - KBS Corn C5-2 | ecosystem: Host-associated > Plants > Roots > Rhizosphere > Soil ...
AATCAGGAGCGGCTGGCCGCGCTCTTCGCGCCCGATGCGCTGTTCTACGGAACCGGCTCCGCGGAAGTTGTCACGGATCCGAAAGGTGTCGTGGCGTATTTCACCAAGGCCTTGTCCGGCGCTCGAGGTGATGTGCATGCGAGGCCGTTCGAGAACAAGGTCCTGGTTCTTTCGGACGACGTGGTGGCGATTTCCGGCCGATGGCAGTCGGAAAGAACCCTCGACGGGAAGATGAAGACCGCCGGACCGTCGCGAGTCACCGTGGTGCTGCAGAAGCGCGGCGACAAGTGGCTGATCGTCCAGTTCCACAACTCGCCGACGCCGAAGCCGCCGCTGCCGGCGCCCGTTTCCGCCCGTTGAGGCCGCCGATCGCCTGAGCTCGTGCGGGATCGAGCTGCGCGGGCCGGTTGAACTTTGCCGCGTCGCGCGGTGACGTAGGGAGATCGCGTTCCGGATTCGGCGCACATGAAACGCAAGAACCTGCGCTTCGGCATCGGCTTCCGCGTGGCGATCGGGAACCGCCGGTCGCAGGCGGCCGAGATGGTGATCAAGCCCGGCAAGGGCGAGGGCGATCCGCGGAACCGCCATCGCGGCGCGGATCAGTGGCTCTTCGTGGAGTCCGGCAAGGGGGTGGCGATCGTCAACCGGCGGCGCCACGCCCTCGTGCCCGGCAGCCTCCTCCTCATCGAGAAGGGCGACGAGCACGAGATCCGCAACACCGGCCGGACGCCGCTCAAGACGCTCAACTTCTACGTCCCGCCGGCCTACGACCCTCGCGGCGAGGAGCTCCCGAGGGGCCGGCGCTGAGGGCGCTTCAGCGCCAGAGCCAGGCGAAGACCGCTCCCGTGATCACGCTGTAGATGAGGCCATCGATCACGTCGCGCACGACGTTGGGCCAGGGCTTTCCCCACCAGATGCCCATCTGCACGCTTCCGCCCGCGTAGGCGACGAAGGCCACCGTTCCGGCGACGGCGCACACGGGTCCGGCCGCCGCCGTCGCGGGCAGCCCTTTCGCGGCGACGTACGCCGCGATCGCCGCGACCACCAGGTTGAAGATGAACCAGAGCACGAGCGGCCGCCCCATGCTCGGCGGCCCCGGCGCGCGCAGCACGATTCCGGCGATCGGTCCCTCGGTGAATTTCCTCTGCATGTCGGGACTCTTCATGTCCTTCATGTCGCTGCAGTAGGGAATCATGTATTCGCCGGGGACCGCGTTTCCCGCGCGGATCGCCGAGCGGACGGCGTCCTCGTTCGGAAGGCCGCGAAAATCGCTGCGATGCCATTTGACGACCATGTGGATGACGCTGCTCGCGATGAAGACGAGCACCGCCGAGACCACGATCGGAATCCAGAGATGCGCGAGGAACATGGGGGCTCCTTCTCTCCAGGACGGGGTGCGCAGTATAGCGCCGAGGGAAAAAGGGACGGGCCGTCGAATCGCGCCCGACCCCGTTTCGCGACAGCGGGATCGCCGACTTGTCGATCCATCCAGGATTTTTGGAGCTTTCCGCGCGCGGGGTGGAATGCGGGTGCGAATGCCCGTATGATCCGCCTGCCAACACACCTGGGGATACGCCGATGAAGCAGATCCGAGCCGTTTGCCTGCTGTCCGCGTGCGCTCTTCTCGCCGCGGCCTGCGCGATCGATCCCGCCGACGAGGCCGCCGGCCCGAGGGCGGAGCGCGTCTACGTGACCGGAAGCAACATCGCGAAGCGCCAATCGGGCGACGTCGCGATCGTCGACCGCGAGGAAGCGGAGCGCGCGATGAGCATGCACACGAACATGCCGATGCCGATGTCGGGCGGCGCGCACTAGCGCGGAGCGGCTCGCGAAATCCCGCGTCGCGACCGAACCCCGGGCCGGGGCGCCGGTCGAATCGGGATGCTCAAGTGGGCGATCATCTTCTTCCTCGTCTCCGTCGTCGCCGGCTATTTCGGCTTCACGGGCGTGGCGGGCACCGCGCGCACGATTTCCAAGGTGCTCTTCTTCCTCGCGCTGCTCGTCTTCGTCATCGTCCTGGTCTTCGGGGTGATGCTGGGGAAACTGATCTTCTGACCGGCGCGAGGCGGCCCGTCCGCGCGTGAAAAAGCCCGCTCGCGCGGGCTTTTTCGCATCGATCGCACCGACCGTCAGTCGTCGCGTTCGGCGTTCCGCTCGATGTCGTTCCGCGCGTCGCCCACGTCCTTCTGCACCTTTCCGACGGCCTGCCGGCCGATCCCTTTCGCCTGCTGCTTGAGGCTGCCGGTCGCCTTGCCGGCCTTCTCCTGCACCTTGCCCATCGCTTCCTTCATGCGTCCCTTCGCCTGGTCCCGGTTCATCGTGCGCTCCTCGCTCGGTCTGGAAACGCGGACGGGAAAGCCCCGCCGCATGCCGGTACGACTGGCGGCCCCGTGAACCGTTCGGCTGCGCCGGATGGGGCATCCGTGAGCCGACCGGACCAAAGACCGGTTCGAGGAAAACATTACAAGTCACTGATCTATATAGGATCTCATTTCGTTTGTCATTTGGTGGCTACAGGAATATCGGGTAAACTCGACGCCTCTGTAGGATTTTCGGGAACCTGGCGTCGTGATAACCCGATCGGTCTTGTCGTTCGTCCTGGTGCTCGCGGTGGCCCTCTTCGGGGTGCGCCCCGCGTTCGCCGACATCTACACGTTCAAGGACGAGCGCGGCGTCGTGCATTTCACGAACATCAAGGGGCTCGATCCGCGCTACAAGCTGCTCCGGCGGGAAGGGGAAAGCCCCGTTCCCGGCTCCGGCAACGCGGCCCGCGTCTACATGCCGAGCCAGGCCGACATCCAGCGCTACTCCAGCATCGTCGAGAAGGCCGCGCGGATCTATGGCGTGGACAAGGCGCTGGTGCACGCGGTGATCTCGGCGGAGTCGGGCTACAACCCGCAGGCGGTTTCCCGGACGGGGGCGCGGGGGCTCATGCAGCTCATGCCCGAGACCGCGCGGCGCTACGGCGTGCGCAACTCGATGGATCCCGTCGACAACATCTACGGGGGCGTGCGCTACCTGCACGACCTCCTTGCCATGTTCAAGGGCGACTTGAGGCTCGTCGTCGCCGCGTACAACGCGGGCGAGAACGCGGTGATCCGCTACGGCCTGCGCGTGCCGCCGTACGCGGAGACCCTCGGCTACGTGCCGAAGGTGCTCGAGTTCTACCGGAAGTTCCAGACCCGCCAGGGCTGAGGCTTCGACGCATATTGGGCACAGTCCCGGGTCGAGAGACCGGCGGGGGCTGTGCCCGATTCTTTTTCAGGCGGGGATGTCGGGGACCAGCTGCCGCTGCAGCATGAAGATCTGGTCCTTGAGCATGAGCTTGCGCTTCTTCAAGCGCTTGAGCTGCAGCTCGTCGTGGAGGGGATTCTGTTCGAGGGCTTCGATCGCCCGGTCGAGGTCGCGATGCTCCAGGTTGAGCTCGCTGATGCGCCGCCGGATTTCCTCGGCGTTTTCCATCGTCGCGGTGGCCATGGGAAGTACTCGGGGGTTATCCATGAACATACTCCGCGTGCTCCACTTTGGCTAGTCCGCCCCCGCCGGCCATCCCCTTGCGCGCGGCGGTCGGTTGCGATCAAATGGCCGCTCGCTGGGTCGCCCCGGGGGTGGGGCCGAAATCCATACTAAAACAAGCGGTTGCCGGAGGCGCATGAATTTCCGCCGCAGCGAGTTCGACGTCACGAACCGCATCAACACGACCGACCCCGTTTGCGTCCAGCTCGAGGTCGATCGCATCTTCCGCTCCCTCTACGCGCGGCCCCGCGCCTCGATGCTGAACCGCGCGTTCGACGACATGGTGCGGCTCTATCGCGGCGAGTTTCCCGGCTACGCGAAGTGCGACACCGGCTACCACGACCTGCAGCACGTGCTCGAGGTGACGCTCGCGATGGCCCGCCTCCTCGACGGCTACGAGCGCTCGCGTGGCGAAGGGCGGCATATCCCGGAGCGGCTCTTCGAGCTGGGCGTCATCTGCGCGCTCTATCACGACATCGGCTACATCCGCCGCCTCGGCGATACCCGGCACCGCACGGGCGCGGAGTACACGCGCATCCACGTCTCGCGGGGCGCGCGGTTCCTGCGCGATTACCTGCCGACCATCGGGCTGCCGGAGTACGCGGATGTCGCGGGGCAGATCGTGCATTTCACCGGCTACGAGCGGCCGGTCGCCTCGATCCGCGTGTCCGACCCGATCTTCAAGCTCATCGGGAGCCTGCTCGGATCGGCGGACATCATCGCGCAGATGTCGGACCGCTGCTACCTCGAGAAATGCCGCGACCGCCTGTATCCCGAGTTCGTCGCGGGTGGAATCGCGCGCATGCGCACCGGCGAGGGCGAGGTGGTGCTCTTCGAATCGGGCGAGGACCTCTTGCGGAAGACGCCCCAGTTCTACCACAACGCCTCGCGGCGCCTGGACGTCGAGCTCGAAGGCGCCTACCGCTTCGCCCAGACGCACTTCGGCGGCCAGAACCTCTACATGGACGGCGTGAAGCAGAACATCCGCTACGTCGAGAAGGCGGCCGAGGCGGGCGAGATCGTCCTGCGCCGCCAGCCGCCCATCACCTGCGACTAGTTCACCACCGCCCCGGTTTCCCTGACGACCTGGCCCCAGCGGTCGAGCTCCGACTGCATGAGGGCCTCGAATTCCGCGGGCGTGCTCGTCGAGACTTCCACTCCCGCCTTGTGCATGAGCTTGTTCGCCTCCGGGTCCGCGAGCACCTTGCGGATGTCGGCGTTGAGCTTCTCGACGATCTCGCGCGGCGTGCCCTTGGGCGCGAGCATCCCGAGCCAGATGGTGGCCTCGTAGCCTTTCACGCCCGCTTCGTCCATGGTGGGCACGCCCGGCAGGTCCGACGAGCGCTTCCTCGTGGTCACCGCGAGCGCCCTGAGCTTCCCGCTCGCGAGGTTCGGGATCGCGTTCGGCATGCCGACGAAGCTCACCTTCACCTGACCTCCGAGGAGGTCCTGCATCGCCGCGTTGCTGCCCTTGTAAGGAACGTGCGTGAGCTTCACGCCCGCCATCTCCATGAAGAGCGCGCCGACGAGGTGCTGGCTGCTTCCGTTGCCCGACGAGGCGAAGAAGATCTCGCCCGGCTTCCGCTTCGCGACCGCGAGGAATTCCTTCACGGTGCTCACGCCGAGGCTCGGATGCACGACCATCACGTATGGGCCCTCCACGAGCTTCATCACCGGCTGGAAGTCCCTGATGGGATCGTAGGGCATGGTCTTGTAGAGGTGCGGGCTGATCACGTGCGTCGTCGAGACCATCACGAGCGTGTATCCGTCCGGCGGCGACTTGGCGACCGCATCCGTCCCGATGGTGGAGCCGGCGCCGGGGCGGTTCTCGATGATGATCGGCTGCCCGAGGACCGGCGCGAGCTCCTTCTGCAGGATGCGGGCGACGACGTCGGTGAAGCCGCCCGGCCCGAAGGGCACGATGATCTTCACGGGCTTCGACGGATACGTGTCGGCCGAGGCGGGCAACGCGAAAGCGAGGAGCGCCAGGGCGGCGAGGGCGATCTTTTTCATGGGATGGCCGCGACGGTCAGCCGCGATAGACGGGGTCGGGTTGCGAGAAGAAGGCGTGCAGGATGTGGTAGACGACGCGGTAATTCTTCTGCTGGAAGCTCGCGTGGGAGATGCCCGCCATCACGGCGAATTGCTTGTCCGCGTTCGGCAGGCGCTTGAAGAACTCGACCAGGTCGTCGAAGCCGGCGATGCCGTCGTGCTCGCCGCGCATCACGATCGTCGCGGCCTGGATGTCGGCCGGATCCACGATCGGAAGCTTCGAGCACATGTCCACGTACGTTCCGGTGGGAACGGAATCGTCGAGCGCGAGGATCGCGTCGGCGAAGGCTTCCACCGTCGCATCGTCCGCCGTGCCGGGGTGGTCGCGGGTGAAGATGCTGCGCACGAAGGCGCGGTCGATCGGGCGGCGATGGACGGAGAGGAACTGCGGAAGCTTCTTCTTGCGCTCGGCGAGCGTGGGGCTGCCTTCGCCGGTCCACACGAACGCGTCGAGGGCGAGGCGGGAGACGCGATCCGGGTGGCGCGCGGCGAAGAGCGCCGCCTTGAGGGCGCCGGAGGAGATGCCGTAGACGAGGAGCTTCGCGGCGCCGGTCTTTTCCCGGATGTAGCGGCTCCCGGCCTCGAGGTCTTCGGCGCCGTTCGCGATGTCGTTGTTGATCGGCCGCGACTTGTCGGACCGGCCGTAGCCTTCGTTGTCCATCGTCCACGTGTCGTAGCCGAGCCCCGCGAAATATTCCATCGCGGAGGAATCCGGGCGGCCGGGCACGGAGAGGTCGAACGTGGGCTGGGAAGCCATCGACGAGCCGTGCACGAAGAGGATCGTGCCGCGCACGGCGGTTCCGGCGGCGGGGCGCTTGTTCCAGAGGAAAAGCCGCACGTCGCCCTTGCGCGTCCAATGCTCCGTGCCGCCTCTCCAGGTCGTGGTCGAGCCGTCGCCCATCATTCCTCCATGCGGGACATCGTTCTGGTATCTTGCGGGCAAGTGTAAGCCAACTCGCGCGCGCCTCTCCGAAGCATGGCGACAAAACCCTTTTCGCACGGTGTGGTGAATGGTCCCGATTCCGTGACCGGCATCGTGCTGAAGGCGATGTCGCGCACACCGGATCCGCGGCTTCGCGAGGTGATGGAAAGCCTCGTGCGGCATCTGCATGCGTTCGTGCGCGAAGTGCGGCCGACGGCGGAGGAGTTCGAGGGCGGCATCGACTTCCTCGTGCGGCTGGGACAGGCGACGGGCCCGGAGAAGAACGAGGTCGTCCTCCTCTCCGATTTGCTCGGGATCTCCACGCTCGTCGTGATGCTCGACGAGGCGCGCGCGGCGGGCGGGACCGATCCCGCGCTCCTCGGGCCTTTCTGGCGCGCGCAGTCGCCGCGCTGCGAGCCGGGCGAATCGATCGCCCGCGACGGGGGCGGGGGCGATCCGCTCGAGGTGACCGGCCGCGTGCTCGACCTCGAGGGGCGGCCGATCGCCGGCGTGTCGGTCGACGTCTGGCAGGCTTCGCCCGTGGGCCTCTACGAGAACCAGGATCCGGAGCAGCCCGATCGGAACCTCCGCGGCCTCTTCGAGACGGATCGCGAAGGACGCTTCCATTTCCGCACCGTGCGGCCGAAGGGCTATCCCGTGCCGGTGGATGGCCCGTGCGGGGAGCTCCTTCGCGCGCAGGACCGGCATCCGTGGCGTCCCGCGCACATCCACTTCATGCTCTCGCGCGACGGCTACAGGACGCTCGTGACGCAGGTCTTCGACAACGAGGACGGATCGATCGAGAGCGACGTGGTGTTCGGCGTGACGCCCTCGCTCGCGGGCCGGTTCGAACGCCGCGCAAACGGCTCGCTGCACCTCGACTACGATTTCGTCATGCAGCCCGGCACGCGGCGCATCCCGCGGCCGCCGCTGCCGTGAGCGGCGCGGCGGAAGAAGCCGCGCTCGACCGTTAGGAGAGGCCGCCGCTAAACCGGGGACAGACCACATTTATCATTGCGCGTAATTAACGGTTGCGCACAATGATAAATGTGGTCTGTCCCCGGTTCAGTTAGGAGAGGCCGTCGCCGACGGGAACGTTCTCGGGCTGGAGTTCGATGCCCGAGGCCTGGGCCTGCTGGAGGAGGAGGGCGGCGAAGTCCTGCTCGGTCCAGCCGCGGCCGATCATCGACTGGATGAGGTCGCGCGTCGCGGTGGCGAGCGGCATCGGCACCTCGAAGCGCCGGCCCGCGTCGAGCCCGAGGTCCATGTCCTTGCGCAGGAGCTTCGGCGTGAAGGTGACCTTGAGATCGAGGTTCACGAACGCGGGCGTCTTGTAGCGGGTGAACATCGAGCCCATCACGCTCCGGTTCATGAACTCGAGGAACGCGTGGCGCGGGACGCCCGCCTTCTGCGCGAGGATGGTCACCTCGGCGAGGGACTGGATGACGACGCCCAGGAACACGTTGTGGCAGATCTTCACGATGCGCGAGAGCTCGCCTTCGCCCACGTAGCTCGCCGAGGGCCCGATCATCTCGAGGTAGGGCTTGAGCTCCTCGAACGCCTTGCGCGGCCCGGAGCAGACGAACGAGAGCTTGCCCGCCTTGATCACCTTCGCATTGCCCGAGACGGGCGCCGCGAGATATTCGATCCCGCGCGCGGCGAGCATCCGGCGCAGCTCCGCCGAGCCCTCGAGCGAGATCGACGAGCATTCGACGACGATGCGGGGCACCTTCGTCGCGCCCTTCAGCATCGCCTCGATCACCTGCTTCACGTCCTCCCAGGTCGCGACCATGCAGAAGACGATGTCCTTCGCCGCGAGCTCCGAGATGTCGCCCGCGATCTTCGCGCCGTATTCCGCGAGGGGCGCCGCCTTCGCCCGCGTGCGGTTCCAGACGGTTACGTCCGCGCCGTGCTTCGCGAGGTGGCCGGCCATCTCGTAGCCCATGCGGCCCGCGCCGATCCAGCCGATGGAGGCGCTAGTAGGGGTTGGCAACGGGAAGCTCCTGTGCGGGATAAAGGGAGATCACCTTGGCGCCCGTGGGCGTGAGCACGACTTCCTCCTCGATGCGCGCGGCGGAGACGCCGTCCTTCGCCGGACAGAAGGTCTCCACCGCGAAGACCATTCCCGCCTGCAGCTCGTAGGGCTCGATGAAGGAGTTGAGGCGCGAAACGAGCGGCCGCTCGTGCAGCCCCAGCCCGAGCCCGTGGCAGAAGTTGAGGCCGAAGGCCGCCATCTCCGTCTCGAACCCGATCTCGGTCGACTTGGGAAACATCTTCGCGACCTTGTCCGTGGTGACGCCGGGCTTGAGCATCGAGATCGCGCCGTCCATCCACTGGCGCGCGCGCTTGTACGCGTCGACCTGCGCCGCGCTCGCCTTGCCGACGGAGAACGTCCGGTAGTAGCAGGTGCGATAGCCCATGAACGAATGGATGATGTCGAAGTACGCCTGGTCGCCGGGGCGGACGAGCCGGTCGGTGAAGTTGTGCGGGTGCGGGCTGCAGCGCTCGCCCGCGATCGCGTTGATCGCCTCGACGCAATCGGAGCCCATCTCGTAGAGCCGTTTCGCGCCGAGCGCCACGATCTGGCTTTCCTTCACGCCGGGCTTCAACGCCGCCGCGATGTCCTGGTAGACGCCGTCCACCATGGCCGAGGCGATGTTGAGGAGCGTGATCTCGTCGTGGCTCTTCACGGCGCGCGCCGCGAGCATCATCTGCTGGCCATCGCGCACCTCGATGCCCTCGGCCTGCAACGCGAAGAGCATTCCCGGCTCGCACATGTCGAGCCCGAGCGGCATGTCCGCGACGCCCTCCCGGACCAGGATGTCCTTGATCTCCTTCGCCGCGCGCTCGAAGAGCCCGACCGAAGGACCGATGGCGCCGCGGATGCCGGGATTGCCCGCGTGCACGTGGTCATGGTGCAGCCAGGGGCAGTAGATCTTGTGGTGGCGCGCCGCGGAGCCGAAATCCCAGACATATGGATCGCCGGTCCCGGTGAGGAGGCAATAGCGGATGAGCTTATCCCGCGCCCATTCGCCGATGACCGTGCTCGAGATGTAGCGGATGTTGTGCTGGTCGAAGCAGAGCATCGACCCGAAGCCCGAATCCGCGAGCGAGCGGCGCGTGCGCGCGAGGCGGTAGCGATGCAGGCGCTGGAAGTCGACGCGTTCCTCGAAATCCACCTGCGTGATGCCGGGCGCCTGGAGCGGGCGATCCCAGCGGTGGCCCGGCTTGAGATCGTCCGGATCCACCGGCACGAACCGGGGCTTGCCGTGCTTCTTCCTCGCCATGCGCGCTCCTCTTCGACTGGCGGCGATTATGGCACGCGGTCGGACGCGATATCATGCGCGCGACCACCGCCCCGAGGAGATCGCCATGCGCCCGTTCCGCCTGCCCGTGATCGCCGCAATCCTGCTCGCCGCCTTCGCCGCCCATGGCGAGGGCGCCGCCGAAAAGAAGAACATGGAGCTCGTCGGCTTCCAGGACCTCTCGGGACGCAGCGCCTACCAGCCGGTCGTGCATCGGCAGGGGGACCGCTGGATCGCATACGTCGGGCACCACGGCGGCAAGGCGCGCAATCCCATCACGGGCAAGGACGAGGACAACGGCACGTCGATCGTGGACGTGACCGATCCGCGCGCGCCCAGGCTCATCGCGCATATCCCCGGCGAGCCCGGAAACGGCGAGACGGGCGGCGCGCAGATGGTGCGCGTGTGCGACGGGGCGACGCTCCCGCGGGCGGACAAGTCGAAGGTCTATCTCCTGCGCCCGTTCGGCAACAAGGCGCACGAGGTGTGGGACGTGACCGATCCGTCGCATCCGGCGATCGTGACCACGATCGTGAAGGTGAAGGGCACGCACAAGAGCTGGTGGGAGTGCGATACCGGAATCGCCTACCTCGTTTCCGGCCTCGACGGGTGGCGCGTGCGGCGGATGACGCAGGTCTACGACCTCTCCGATCCGGCGCACCCGAAGTTCATCCGCAACTTCGGGCTCGCGGGCCAGCAGCCGGGCGCGACGGGCGAAGCGCCCGAGGAGCTGCACGGACCGATCTCCACCGGCCCGCAGCATAACCGCATCTATTTCGGATACGGCACCAACAAGCGCGGCATCCTGCAGATCGTCGACCGCGAGAAGCTCCTCAAGGGGCCGGCCGAGCCCACCGATGCGAACCTCGACTATCCGGAGGTCGGCCGCATGTACCTCCCGCCCACCAACGGCGCGCACACCACGTTCCCCGTGCTCGGCATGAACGTTGCCGAGTTCGCGAAGGACAAGGGCGCGAACCCGCGCGACTTCGCGGTGATCGTCGACGAGTCGCTCGTGAACGAGTGCGGGGAGCCGCGGCAGATGGTGTGGATCGCCGACATCACGGCCGAGGCCCATCCCTTCAACGTGGCGAGCTGGACCGTTCCGGAGGCGAGCGGCAACTTCTGCTCGCGGGGCGGGCGCTTCGGCTCGCACTCCTCGAACGAGAACATGACGCCCATCTACTACAAGCGGATGGTCTTCATCGCGTTCTTCAACGCGGGCGTGCGTGCGCTCGACATCCGGGACCCCTACCACCCGACGGAAGTGGCGTACTACATCCCCGCGACCACCGACAAGACGGACAAGCGCTGCGTGGGCAAGGGCGCGGACGAGCGCTGCAAGGTCGCGATCCAGACGAACAACGTCGACGTGGACGATCGCGGCTACATCTACATCGTCGACCGCGCCGACACCGGCATGCACATCCTCGAGCTCACCGGCGACGCCCGCCAGGTCGCGAACTTCCGCTAAGCCGGAAATGGGGTCAGATTACATTTCCACGTTCATCTGACCCCAACGATTTCGTCAGTCGTCCCCGTAGGCCGGGCGGTCGCTCGAGCGGCGGTTGTAGGTCGTCGCCTGGTTCGCCGCGATGTCGGCGCCGGTCTCGGCCGCATGCTCGATCTTCGGAGCCGCATCCCGGGTCCTGTGGTACGTCCGGCGCACGACCTCGGCCGCCGTCTCGCGTCCGCCGAGGCCGAAGGCGAGCCCGAAGGCGAGGGCCGCCGCGCCCACCACCGCCGTGAAGAGCGTGTTCACGAGCGTCGCGGCGATGCCGAGCTGGTTCACGGCGACCACGATCGCGAACGCCCACACGGCGATCCGCGCGACCCTGGCGATGAGCTCGGGATTCGAGAAGTTCGCTTCCGAGGTCGCCGCACGCACGAGGTTCGCGAGCCCGTTCGCGGCGATGCCGCCGATCACGAGCACGACGAGCGCCACGACGACGTTCGGGAGCCACAGGAGGAGCGAGCGCAGCACGTCGGAGACCGCCGGAAGCCCGAGCGCGTCGAACGCGACGATGAGCGCGATCAGCCGGATGAACCACTTCGCGAGCTGGCCGAGGAAGCCCGAGGCGTCGGTATCGATGCCCATCCGCTGCACGAAGTCGGAGAAGCCCGAGCGGCGCGCGAGGTTGTTGAAATGCACCGCGCGGGCGAGCCCCGCGACGGCGCGCTGGATGAGCGAGGCGACGAACCAGCCGATGAGCAGGATCAGCGCGAAGGCGATGATCTTCGGGATGGCCGCGAAGAGCAGCGCGAGGGCTGCTCCGAGCGAAGTGAGCGTCGCTTCGCTCCAGTCGTGGAAAGTGGCGCCGATGGGCATGGAGGTCTCCTCGTTCCTGCGTTGAAAACGTTCCGCGCCGAGGCAAATGTTTCCGGCGCGCGGGTGGCCGCGCGCGGCTTTGCCGCACGGGCCATCCCCGACGACGAGGAGGAGCAATTTACGAGCCGTCGGGCCATGGCGACAGCGCGCGATGGCCCGCTCGGATCATCCCGGCGCCCGGCCCTTGTAGAATCGCCGCCCATGACCTGGTCCATCGTCGCGCGCGATCCTTCCGGCGCCTTCGGCGTCGCCGTCGCGAGCCGCTTCTTCGCGGTCGGCGCCCTCTGTCCCGCCGTGCGCGCGGGGCGTGGGGCGCTCTCCACCCAGGCCCTCATGAATCCGCTTTATGCGCCCCAGGGCCTGGAGCTGCTCGACCAGGGGCTCGATGCGGCGGCGGTCGTCGAGCGGCTGGTGGCGCCGGACCGGGGACGCGAATCGCGCCAGCTCCATGTCGTCGATGCGGCCGGGCGGACCGCGGCGCACACCGGGCGCGAATGCATCGCGTGGTGCGGAAGCCTCGCGGGCGAGGCTTTCTCCATCGCGGGGAACATGCTTGCCGGTCCGCGCGTGCTCGACGAGACGGCCCGCGCCTACCGCGAAGGCGCCGCGCTTGCCTTCGCCGAGCGGCTCATCGCGGCATTGCAGGCGGGCGAGGACGCGGGCGGCGACAAGCGCGGCAAGCAATCCGCGGCGATCCTCATCCACGGGACCGAGGACTATCCGGCGCTGAGCCTGCGGGTCGACGACCATCCCGATCCGCTCGCGGAGCTTCGCCGGCTGCACGCCGTGAGCCTCGAGCGCTTCCAGCCCTTCGTCGCCTGCCTTCCCACGCGGACGAGCGAGGGCATCACGGATCGCGCCGAGATCGAGGCGCGGATCGAGCGATTCCGCGCGGCGCCGGGACGCTGAGCGCATGCCGCTCCTCGACCTGCGAGGCCTGCGCACCACGTTCACCACCGAAGCCGGGACGTTCGATGCGGTCGACGGCGTGAGCCTCGCGCTCGACGAGGGGCGCACGCTCGGCCTCGTCGGCGAATCCGGCTGCGGCAAGAGCGTCACGGCGCTTTCCATCATGGGGCTCGTGGCGAAGCCCGCCGGCCGGATCACCGCGGGGGAGATCCTCTTCGAGGGCGAGGACCTCCTGCGGCTTTCGCCGCGCCGCATGCGCGACATCCGCGGCGACCGCATCGCGATGATCTTCCAGGAGCCGATGACCTCGCTCAATCCCGCGTTCACCATCGGAGACCAGATCGTGGAGGCGATCGTCCGCCACCGATCCCTCGGCCGGGACGCCGCGCGGCGGCACGCGATCGAGATGCTCGAGCGCGTCCGCATCCCGCTGCCCGAGAGGCGCTTCTCCGAATATCCCCACAAGCTCTCCGGCGGCATGCGCCAGCGCGCGATGATCGCGATGGCGCTCGCCTGCAGGCCGAAGCTCCTCATCGCGGACGAGCCCACCACCGCGCTCGACGTGACCATCCAGGCCCAGATCCTCGATCTCATGCGGACGCTGCGCGAAGAGACCGGCACGGCGATCATCCTCATCACGCATGATTTGGGCGTGGTGGCGGAGCTCGCGCAGGAGGTGGCGGTCATGTATTCGGGACGCATCGTCGAGCGTGCGCCGGTCGCCGACCTCTTCGCGCGGCCGCAGCACCCATACACCATCGGGCTCCTGGGATCGATCCCGAAGCTCCAGCTCGAGCAGGCGAGGCTCGCGGCGATCGAGGGGCAGGTGCCCGATCCGCTCTCCGCCCCGGCGGGCTGCCGCTTCGCGCCGCGCTGCCCCTTCGCGACGGCGCGCTGCCGGGATGCCGAGCCACCGCTCGGTGAAATCGTCCCGGGCCACACCGCGCGCTGCTGGTATGCGCCCCTCGAGGAGAAGGCCGTGCGCGCCGCATGAGCGGACTCCTTCGCGCCGAGCGCCTGGTGAAGCACTTCTCCGCGGGAGGAGGGCTTTTCGGGAGGGGCGCGGGCGTGGTGCATGCGGTGGACGACGTGAGCTTCACGGTGGATGCGGGCGAGACGCTCGCGCTCGTCGGCGAGTCGGGCTGCGGGAAATCCACGACCGGCCGCCTCGTGCTGCGGCTCCTCGAACCCACGGCGGGGAAGGTCTGGTTCGAGGGCCGCGACCTCTTCGCCCTCGACGAGCGGGACATGCGCTCCCGGCGCCGGGCGCTGCAGATCATCTTCCAGGACCCCTACGCCTCGCTCAATCCGCGCATGACCGTGGGGCAGGCGCTCGAGGAGCCGCTCATGCTGCACGGGCTCGCGGCGGGGCACCGGCGCGAGCGCGTGGCGGAGATCCTCGGGCTCGTCGGCCTCGCGCCCCAGTATGCCCAGCGCTATCCGCACGAATTCTCCGGCGGCCAGCGCCAGCGGATCGGGATCGCGCGGGCGATCGCCGTCGAGCCGAGGCTCATCGTTTGCGACGAGCCCGTCTCCGCGCTCGACGTCTCCATCCAGGCGCAGGTCGTGAACCTCCTGCAGGACCTGCAGCGTCGGCTGGGCCTCTCCTATCTCTTCATCGCCCACGACCTCGCGGTCGTGAAGCACATCGCGACCCGCGTGGCGGTGATGTACCTGGGAAAGATCGTCGAGATCGCGGAGAAGCGCGCGCTCTTCGCGCAGCCGCGGCACCCCTATACGCAGGCGCTTCTCTCCGCGATCCCGATTCCCGATCCGTCGCTGCGGCGCGCGCGCCTCGTCCTGCAGGGCGACGTTCCCAGCCCGATCGACCCGCCCTCGGGCTGCCGCTTCCGCACCCGCTGCCCCTACGCGCGGCAGCGTTGCGCGGACGAGGAGCCTCCCCTGGTGGAGGAGGGCGGGCATTCCACCGCCTGCCACTTCTGGAAGGAGATCGCGCCGCCCGCGGCACTCGTCCCGGAAGCCATCGCCGCCAATCCGCGCCTCGAGCGGCTCCAGGCCGCCTTCGGCGCGCGCCCTTCTTGATAGACTCGCACGCTCTTTCACGGAGAACGACAATGACGCTCGCCCCGCGCCTCGCCCGCATCGCCGCCTTCGCCGCCCTCGCCGGGGCGCTCGCCGCCCCCGCGCTCGCCCAAACGCTCCGGATCGGCCTCGCGGAGGACCCCGACGTCCTCGATCCGACGCTCGCGCGCACGTTCGTGGGCCGGATCGTCTTCGCGGGCCTGTGCGACAAGCTCGTGGACATCGACGAGAAGCTGCAGATCGTCCCGCAGCTCGCGACCTCCTGGGAGTGGGCGCCCGACCACAAGTCGCTCACGATGAAGATCCGGCAGGGCGTGACCTTCCACGACGGCGAGAAGCTCGATGCCGAGGCGGTCAAGTTCAACATCGAGCGGCACAAGACGATGCAGGGCTCGAACCGGCGGGGAGAGCTCGCCCCGGTGACGAGCGTCGACGTGCTCGATCCGTCCACGGTGCGGTTCAACCTCTCCGCCCCCTTCGCGCCGCTCCTCGCGCAGCTCGCCGACCGCGCCGGCATGATGGTTTCCCCGAAGGCGGCGAAGGCGGAAGGCGACAAGTTCGGCGCGCATCCCGTCTGCTCCGGCCCCTTCAAGTTCGCCGAGCGCGTCG
>Ga0068855_100005342_pt1 | contig 15677 bp, 12 predicted proteins | sample KBSCornC52_FD_66592 | JGI IMG/M metagenome (GOLD analysis project Ga0068855, IMG submission 66592) | Corn rhizosphere microbial communities from Kellogg Biological Station, Michigan, USA - KBS Corn C5-2 | ecosystem: Host-associated > Plants > Roots > Rhizosphere > Soil ...
GGATGTACTGGCCGTCGATGGTGGTCTGATAAATGCCCTCGACCGCATTTTCGAAGATGCTGCGGTATTGGCTTTCAAGATCGATGCCCGGGTCATTGGAAGGGACCCGCAGCGGTCTGACGTCCGCTGGACGGGAGCTTTCTGTGAGTGCCTCGCCTGTGGGCCCCGCTGTCATAAATACGCCCCGACCATCTGCCTCCCTTTTGATTAGTTTTTTGCAGGTGCGAAGTCAACCAATGGATGATATTGCGGGCGGTTATATCAACCTAATCCATTGTTTTATTGAACAAAATTATAGGCCTGCCGACTATGGCAGTCCACACGTCCCGAATTTTATTGCCGAAATTCCGGTGAAGGGCGGTTAGACCGCTGGCTGGCCGTCCACGGACATGCCGGTCATGACCGAGTCGGCGGCCGCCAACCAGGCTTCCAGATCCGCCCGGCGTGCTTCGGATTGAATAAGGGGCCGCGCCTGCCGCTGGACGGCATTGAGCCACGCTTCCACTTCCACCCCATCGGCGGGCCCAATACTCAGCCGAAAACCGCCACGCCGCAGGGATGCGGTGTCGTCGACAATCTGCGTCAGGGAGAACGGCGAGGCGGTCGTAACGCTTTCGAGTTGGAGGCCCATGGCCTGCTCCATGACGGGAGGACAGTTCACTTCTGTCCTCACCGTGCCCGGGGCCGGTTAATATTTCCTAAAATCCCAGAGATGGGCGCGGCGGGCGTCGATACGGCAGCAAAGTCAGATACTTAGATGGATCGTCCGAGATCGGTCTAGGCTGCTTTGCGCTTGATCATGTCATCGATCAGGAAGCCCTGGAACAGGGTGATGCCATGATCCGCACCCACTTCCAGGGCATGGGCATTGTCCACCCGAATCAGCACCGGCTCGACTCCGCATTCGCTCATGTACTTGATGGCACGGGTGCGCTCCTTGAGCACATCCTCGGCGTCTGTCCGCCAGTGGACCTTGGCGATGCTGGCCCCAATGTACTCCAGGTCGACCAGCCCCAAGGTGTGCGGGAAAATCCGGTCGACGGCGATCTTGGCGCCTTTGGAGTGGATGAGACCGCGCGCCACCAGGAACTCGTCGAAGTTCTCAACGATGTTCGGCTGGCGGAATTCGAATGTGATCTGCGACAGGGTCTCGTTGGGGGTCTCTTCGATGAACTGTTCGAAAGCTTTCGTGAAGACACTCTCGACGTTCATGTTCAGGGACCAGCGATTGCCGCGCGCCTCGATTTTCTTGAAGGCGCGCAGCATGATCTGGTCGAGCACGAGGGTAAATTCGTCGAACATGCGGCCGGTGCCGCGCAGTTCCACATCGATGAACAGCGGCTTGCGCAGGGAATCGATGCTGATGAAGTACTCGTTCATCACCGGCTCAAGCCCTTTTTCGGGCTTATTCTGCGCCACGGGCTGATTACGGACGAAGGCGGTAATAAACTTCTCCGCGCCGATCTGCCGATAGGCATGCATGACGGTTTTCAGGTCTTCCTCGGAGAGCGGGCGAAGCTTGCCCGGACTGCCCGTGCCCTTTTGTTCCAGGGCTGCATAGCGGGCCACGCGCTCCGCGCCGGAACGATAGGACGTGACCAGATCGTAGCTGACGATGAGGCGGCTTTGATCGATGGTACCGAAGGTGCCGGGCGACTGCCGTTCAATGGCGCGCAGAACCTCGACCTTCAGATCGCGCACAATGCCCACCAGCACATGATGGGCCGTTTGCACGAGAATGCCGAAATCCGACGCCGAAACAAAGAAAGCCTGACCGCCCCGCCTCGCCGCCACGGCGGCCATGGACGCGGTCGCTTCTTTCATCAGCTCGGGCGTGCGCTTGGCCTGCGGCAGCACATCGCCAAGGGCGATGACGATCAGATGCGCTGCCGTTTCGGGCGTGCGGCGCCATTCGGTCATAGCCTGGACGAGATCGCGCAAATCCCCCAACGCTACATTCGCGGCAGCGGCAGTGGCAGCAACGCTCTGTTGATCGTTGGAAGCAGCGTGCGAGTCCGACATCGGTTACCCTTGAGCAAGCAGCGGCGCGCAAAGTAATGCGCGGACAACCACAATTCTATATCAATCGTTAGTCGCAACGCAGGGAAACCACACAGTTTGATTGCGAGTCCATCCCATCTAAAGCACAGTTCTCTCCGGCCATCTCACGCTTGGGTTTCATAGGCGATGCCGAAGGCACTGAATTATGGATGATCTGAATTTTGCCGGCCCGTTGATGGATGAAGCGCGCACGCGCATTCAACACGGTGCCCGCCTCCCCGCCCAGATGCTGCTCACCCGCGCGCTTATGGCGCTTGATGAAACCGGCGGAACAGCCGACGCGCAGCGCGCCGAACTGGCCCAGTTGTTTATGGAAATCGGCGAGCCGGAACGCGCGGTCTACGCTTTGGGCGCACAGCCAAACGTTATCAGTCCAACGCTCGCCCGCCACGCTGTCTACGAAGCCGCCGCCGCATTCCGTGGCGGCACGCCACCTGTGAACGCCTCATCATCCTTTATGCGCCGCATGTTGCGGCTGCCCGCTTTCAGCGCTGGGGAAATCCGCCGCGTTCATGCGGAGATGGGCGCGCTGCTTGATCCCCATGCCGCGATACGTGGTGATCGTCCGCCCATCATCACCGAGCGCGTCTACACCATCTGCATGATGCCGCGTTCGGGCAGCAACTTTCTGGTCAAGTGTCTCACGGACACGGGTGTTCTCGGCCGTCCGGGGGAATACCTGCACCGCAACGAACCTACGGCGCTGCCCAGTATCGCCGCCCGCTTCGCCACCGCGTCCCTAGACGACGTCATGGCGGAAGTGATGGCGCGCACGCGGTCCATGAACGATGTGTTCGGCATCAAGCTTCATATCGGCATGCTGTTGCCGCTGCTGGTGGAGGGCACATTCATGCATACCCTCGCGCCGGGGAAATTCATCTACACCACGCGCGACGACCTGCTCATGCAGGCCATCTCCTTCGTCCGCGCACAAATGACCGGCGTGTGGATTTCCAAGAACAAGGCTGACGCCGAGCCTCGTTTCGATTTCCAGCGCATTCATGCCACCGTCGCACAACTCAGTGACATGATGACGCAGTGGGAGACATTCTTCGCGCTGCATGACATCCAGCCGTTGCGGGTCTCATACGAAGCCATCAACAGCGACGTGGATGCGGTGGTGGCGGAGATCGCCGACTTCATGCAGATCAAGCTGCCGGGTCCGACGCGCTTCCGCGAACGCCGCGATACCCTCCAGCGCGATGCAATGAACGATGTCTGGCGTGAGCGCTTTCTCGCCCAGATCGCGGCACCGGTGGCGTGAATGGCGCTTCCATCCAACATGCGCGCCATGCGCATGACGCAGGCCGGCGCGCCGCTTATGCTGCAGCACATACCCGTGCCGCAACCGAAACCCGGCGAGGTGTTGATTCGCGTCGATGCCTGCGCCGTGTGCCGTACCGATCTGCATGTGGTGGATGGCGACCTGACCGCGCCCACGCTGCCATTGATCCCGGGGCACGAAATCATCGGCCACGTAGTCGCCAGCGGTGGTGGCCAGACGCCCTTCGCCGCAGGTGTTCGCGTCGGCGTGCCCTGGCTGGGCTGGACATGCGGGGCTTGCGCATACTGCCGCAGCGGCCATGAAAATCTATGCGCCCAGGCGCAGTTCACGGGCTATACCCGCGACGGCGGCTTCGCGGAATATTGCGTCGCCGATGCGCGCTATTGCTTCCCGATCCCCGATACATTCAGCGACGAGGCTGCCGCGCCGCTGATGTGTGCGGGCCTCATCGGCTATCGCGCGTACGGCAAGATCGGCGATGCGAAACGGCTGGGTCTTTACGGCTTCGGCGCGGCGGCTCATATCCTGGCGCAGGTCGCTATCCATGATGGGCGTGAGGTTTACGCCTTCACCCGGGGCGGCGATACCAAGGGCCAAGACTTCGCCCGCGCGCTGGGATGCGTCTGGGCAGGAGCGTCGGATACCGCACCGCCGGAGCCACTCGATGCGGCCATCATTTTCGCGCCGGTGGGCGCTTTGGTGCCGGCGGCGTTGAAAACGCTGCGGCCCGGCGGCGTGCTGATCTGCGCCGGGATTCACATGAGCGATATCCCGTCCTTCCCCTATCACCTGCTGTGGTCGGAACGGCTCATCCAGTCCGTGGCCAATCTCACACGATCGGACGGCGAGGCATTCCTGCGCGTCGCGCCGCAGGTTCCGGTGCACACCACGACGCAGCGTTATCCCTTGAGCGCGGTGAATGCGGCCTTGGACGACCTGCGACATGGCCGGTTCGAGGGCGCCGCCGTGATCGTCATGGACGCCTAACGGGTCAACGCCAGGATCACGCCTTCATCAGGACCCAGATGGAGCTGTCCCGCAATCCGCTGCGGCCGGGCGTGGGTGGACAGTACCAGGCCGGCCGGCGGCACCGCTAAGGGCGGCGCGGCATTGCCGGTCATATTGAGGCAGATGAGAAAACGTCTGCTTCCAGCGACGCGTTCGTAAAGCAGAACGTCGCCATGATTTTCCACGCGGCCGTAGTCGCCCACCGCCAAAGCCGTTTCCTTATGACGCAGAGTCAAAAGCGCGCGATAGAGGTTGAGGATGGAACCCGGGGCGTCCGACTGCACGGCGACATTCCGCGTGGCGGCATCATCGCCCAGGGGCAGCCACGGGTTGCCCTGCGTGAAACCGGCATGAGCATTGCCGTCCCACGGCATAGGTGTGCGCACAGGATCGCGCCCCAGGCCGAAACCGGGCACGTTCTTTTCCCACGGGTCCTGCACACGTTCCGGCGGAATGGGCACATCGGTCATGCCCACTTCATCGCCGTAATACAGCGTGGGCGTGCCGCGCAGGGTGAGCAGCAGCATGGCCGCCACGCGGGCTTGGGACAAACCGATGCGGCTGGCGAGGCGTGTGCGGTCATGATTGCCCAGCACCCAGTTGGGCCATGCGCCCGGCGGCAGCAGCGATTCATAACGCTGGATCAGGTCCGCCAGATCGGCGGCCCGCCACGGCGTACTGAGGAGATGGAAATTGAACGGCAGCTGCAGCCCAGCACCGTCGCGGCCGTAATAGGCCATGAGCGACTGCAGGGGCAGATAAGCCTCGCCGATCAACAGGCGATCGGGGAATTCGTCGGCGACCCGGCGCAAACCGGCCAGCACGTCCTGCGTTTCGGGACGATCCACGGTGTAAAGCCGCGTGAGCGCCTCCGTGGGTGGCCGGCCGGGCCCATAATCCGGATTAGGCGGGTTATCGCGCAGCTGGTCGTCCTCGACCAAGTGTTGGATGGTATCGAGACGGAAGCCATCCACGCCACGCACGAACCAGAACCGCATGGCATCGTGGATCGCCGTCACCACATCGGGATTGCGCCAGTTGAGATCCGGCTGATCGGCCAGGTAGGCGTGGTAATAATACTGCCCCGTGCGCGGATCGAGCGTCCACGCCGGGCCACCAAATTCGCTCAGCCAGTTGGTGGGCGGCCCGCCATTGCGGCCGTCGCGCCAGATGTACCAATCACGCTTGGGGTTATCGCGCGACGCGCTGCTCTCCTGGAACCAAGGATGCGCGATGGACGAGTGATTGGGCACAAGGTCCATGATGAGCTTGAGCCCGCGCTTATGGACGGCGGCGATCAGGACATCGAAGTCGGCAAGCGTGCCAAAGATGGGATCGATGTCCATGTAGTTGGAGACGTCGTAGCCGAAGTCGGCCATGGGCGACGGATAGATGGGCGACAGCCAGATCGCGTCCACGCCCAGCGCGGCGATGTAATCCAACCGTGCGGTGATGCCCTTAAGATCGCCGATGCCGTCGCCGTTACTGTCCTGAAAGGAGCGCGGATAGATCTGGTACACCGTACCCTTCCGCCACCAGGGCGCATCCGCCGTCATGGAGGCGGCGCCAGTATCCGGTCGAAGAATTCATCCATGGCGGCGAGCCAGGGCACGCGGAAGTCGTCACGCTCCAGGAACAACTCATGGCGCGCGCCGGGGAATGGCACGAGCGTCGCGTCGGCCATCCGCTTGGCCGCGTAACGTGCAGCCTCGGGGTCCACATGGTGTTCCTCTTGTGGCGTGCCGATAAGGAGCGGCGTGAAGATCGCCGGAAAGACGGCCGGATCACGCAGGCGGATTGCCAGGTCCAGGGCGGACCGTACCCAGCCGTACGTGGGACCATCCACGCGCAGGTCGGGCCTGGCCATGAACCAGCTTTGGTGCACCATGCAGCGGACGGGATCGTGGGAAGTCAGGCTGGTGTCCGCATTGAGGTTCGGATCGGGCTTCCACGGTCCGCGCCCCGGTGCGAATTCCGTACCGAAGCCCCACACCACGCCCAGCATCGCCAGGGGACGCGCCAGGAAACTTGGGATCGGCGCGGTGTGAATGCCCAGCATGGGCGCGCTTAGCACCGCGCCAGCAAACAGATCGTGCGCTTGCGTGAGCATCAGCATGCTGATCGCGCCGCCCATGGAGTGGGCGACGAGTACGCGCGGGTGCCGTCCCGGCAGCACATGACGCGCAAACGCCAGCAGATCGGCGGCATCGCGATCGAAATCGCGGCGGCGCGGCCGTGAGGGATGGAATTGGGGACGGATCGAGCCGCCCTGCCCGCGCCAATCGAGGCACCACACGGACAATCCCCGCTGCGCCAGATCCGCCATGGTTTCAAAATACTTCTCGACGAACTCGGCAAAGCCGCCGACGAGCACACACTCACCGCGTGGATTTGCGGCGGGCACGTGTCCCCAGCGCAGGCGCGCGCCGTCCATGGTCTCGAATGTTCCCCACTGCAGACCCGCCGGCGCCAGCAGGCGCGGCGGCAAGTTAGGGACGGCGACCGGTTGGTCTTCGAGCACGACGGAATCCATCATGACCTTAGTGGAGCGCAAATGAGCGCCTTCGTCCATGGCACTTCAATGACAAAACCAATCGCCGCATAACCCTTAACCCGCGATCCACAAGCGTGGTTCGTTGCCGATGATCAGCGAACTCTCCGTGCGCGCGGCGAGCGCGCGGGTGATGCCGCTATAAGCGTCCTTGCGGCGGTCAAAGGCGAATTTGCCCACGGCATTGGGCGAGTTGAACATGTCGCTGATCCAGATGACCGCATGTCCGGTGGCATGGGCTTCGAGCATCGCCGCCATCTCCGCCGGCTGGCGGAGCACATCCACATGCACAAATGTATGGGGCAGCTGGCGATAACGCTGCCAATGAGCCAGCCACTGGTCGTTGGACCGGAACACAGTGCCCATTTCACGATGGAACTCGCGCGTTGTCGCGGCGGCATCCTTGGTCACCGCCTCGGGTACGTAGGTCGCTTTTGCGCCGCACGCCGCATCCACGCGCGGGCGGGCCTGGGCGAAGAACGCGGCATAGTCGCGACCATCCCATTCCTGCACCATGAGCCGCTTCAGCGCGAGCGCGGGCTTGCTGTAATCATAGACGACAACCTTGGTGGCGTCGTGGAAGCCCGTGGTCTCCAGGATACGATTGGCCTTGAAGCCCGACGCCAGCACAAACGCGGTGTCGAGACCTTTGCGATAGCGCAACAGCGGGATGTCGATGTCGGACTCGCTGTTGAAGACGAACACCCAATCGGGCGCATCGAACCGGTTGGGCGTGTTGCGGAGGAAGTCCAGCATCATCTTCAGCATCTTGTCGTCGGTCTCGGGCGCCGTGGTCACGTCGCTGAGCGCCGCTGACCAGGTCATGATATCGCCGTAGTAGGCATAGCAGTGCCGCTTGAAGCGGCGCATGGACTCCGACCAGTTATTGATGGTCAATCCATGCTTGAGGCCCTCAGAGATCCCATTCCAGCCGTAACCAAAGGGCACTTCCAGCGTCAGCTCGCGACCCGTGGGTTTCAGCCATAGCGGCGTATAATTGTCGTGGACGTTCTCGGGGCTGCGCTCGGGCAGCGCGACGGTCTGGCGCGATTTCACCGGATTCCCGAACGGCGGTTTACCCAACCGCTCCCAGGCGCGGCGGTTCACCAGCAGACACTGGTCGTGCATGTAGAAGTAGCCGGCGCGGTCCATGATGTGGCCGGTCATGAAATCGCAGGCGTCGAGCGCGGCGTTGAAATCCACGGACAGCTCATCACCACCGTAGAAGGTGTGACCGCAATTCTGGATGAGACAGAAATCCTTGTTGCCTTTCTCCAGCGCGGACTCAATCGAACCGGCGAACGGCATCTCGGCGATGGGCAGGTTGAAGGAGAAGACCGTGAAGAACGTGGTCAATTCCGCCAGCCGCGTGTCGAGGCTGAGATTGGGGATGGCGACGCCGCTATAGGCATCGAACGTGGGCAGATTGACCAGGCAGAAATCCGTGCGCGCACGCACCGTGCGCTGTGCGCCGTGGTCAACGTAGAACACCATCTCAACTTCTCCGCCGCCCCAAAGTTGGGCCCGCGAAGATGTTAGCAGATCAGGGCGACTTTGTGGCCTTCCAGGATTTCCAGTCGGCCATGGTGGCCTCCACCATGGCTTTCGCGGCACTTGCAAGCCACTCACCTTTCCGCGACTTCAGATCGGCGCGGATGGCAGCGATAACGCCCGGCGTGCCAAGGTGCAGGTTCGCGGTTTCCCGCCCCATGGCTTCCAGCAGCGCCGCCTCGTCGCGGCGCTTGGGCAGCATGGCCAGTTCAATGCGCGAGCAGTGGGGCGCAAGACGGCGCACCAGCCACGACGTGCGGCCGGTCGCCGTAAAGGCAAACGTGGGATCGGCACAGCGCACGGCCCGCGCCAAAAGACGGCCGCCGGCGATGGGCCTGGCAGCTTTACCCACAGCCCAGTCGTAAGCGGACGGCAGTAGCACCTTGGCTTCCCGCGCCACCAGTCCGCCTTGCCACTGCGCCAAGGCCACATACCGCGGCCGCCCCAGGCTGCCTAGACCGGCAACACGATGGGCCACACGGAAGGACAATCCCCGCTCGGGCAGATGGGAGTCGAGCAAGCGCCGCACGGCTGCCGGCGCCGAAACCGTGGGAAGGTTGGTCATCTTCGCCCAAAACCGCACCGGGTCGCGATCCGCCGACAAGGCCGCGGCCCGTAACCCGCTGTGGTCTTCCTCCAGGACGAAGGCGCGCCCGCCCTTCTCCACAAAATGTCGGTAGCCGTCGAGGATACTGCGGCAGATGACATTCGGCGCAAGACTGAGATGTGCCTCCTGGCGCGCCAATAACGCGCTTGCCGCCAGCCGCGTCAGATCGAGGGTGTAAGGCATGACCGCCGCTTCATCCACATCGTTGACGCCCCACACCAAGCGGCTGTCACCGTCGCGCCACGTGCCGAAGTTCTCCACGTGCAGGTCGCCCACCGCCAGCAGACGGGGCGCCTTTGCCAGATCGGCACAGACGGCGTGCCACAACGGCACCCAGCGATAGAACGTGCCGCGCATGAGCGCGAAGGGACTGGCCGCCATACGCCGGTGCTTTTCCCGCACATCGGGCGCAATCAGGCGCGTTTGACGGCCGGCCCATTTCTCATAGGCGCGGCTGGCTTCCTGCAATGTTGTGTGTACGGCGGGCATCAGGACTGGGCGGCGAGCCAGCGTGCCATGCGGTCAAGGCCGTCGAGGAACGGCGTGGTCGGCGCCCACTTCAGTTCCGCCTTGGCGCGGGCGACGGACAGAACATTAGCGGGCACATCGAATGGACGCGCCGGCAGATAATGCCGGTCCGCCTTGCGCCCCGTCACCTGCTCGATCCCATCCAGCACATCGTTGAGCGCGAGACCGGCGCCCGAACCAATGTTGAACACGCGCTCCTTGCCTTGGTAATCCAGGGCCGCCATGAACGCGGCCGTCAGATCGCCGATGTAGAGATAGTCGCGCACGACTGAACCGTCGCCCCATATTTCCACCGGCTCGCCGCGCAGGACCTTGCCCATGAACACGGCCACGGCCCCTTGACTCGCCTGCACGCGCTGCCGCTCGCCGAACGGATTGGACGGCCGCAGGACGACGTAGGACAGACCATGAAGCGTATTGAACAGGCCTAGATATTTCTCGATGGCGAGCTTGGTAATACCATACGACGAGATCGGATCGGTGGGGTGCGCTTCGTCAACGGGCACATAGCGCGGTACGCCATAGACCGTGCCGCCGGACGAAACAAAGACGATCTTCTTCACCCCGGCGCGGGCCGCGTGGGCAAACAGGCGGATACTCGCCATGACATTGGTCTCCACATCGAAGACCGGGTTGGCGTTGGACGATCCGGGCAAGGTGGTCGACACCAGGTGAAAGCAGACATCGCAGCCTTCCAGCGCACGGGCGATGTCGTTCTCGTTGGTGAAATCGCCATCGCGCCATTCCACGGCGGCGCGCGCGACCGCATCGCTCAAGGACGCAGCATCGGCACGGTCGAACACCCGCACATGATGACCTACGCCGACCAGCGCATCCACAAGGTGGGAGCCGATGAACCCTTTGCCCCCCAGCACAAGGCAACGCAGCTTTTCCGCAGCAGCCAAAACATCCTCGCGTTTGCTCAAAACGTCACGCCGGTCGCGACCGATTCAATATCCTGGAGACCGTGATAATCGCGCTTGGCCACATCCCGCAAGGGCCCCTTGGCATACAGGGCCAGCAGTTCGTCCACATAAGCGTCCAAGGTCTTGGGCTTATGGCAATTCCGGCTGAGGGCTTCCAGCAGCGGTCGGTTGGCGATCAGGCGGGTCAGACGTTCATGCAATGCGTGGACACTGCCCACCGGAAACAGCAGACCGTTCCAGCAATCCTGTACCAGCTCGGACAACCCCGGCAGGTCTGAGGCGAGCACGGGGCGCTTGGCGGCCAGGGCGCTGTACACCACCAGCGGTGCGTTCTCGTACCAAAGGGATGGGACCGCCAGCACGTGCAGGTCGGACAGCACCTTGCCGATCTCGGTGTTGGGAAATGTACCGCAGAATGTGATGGCGGGTGCGTTCTCTGCCTTGCGCCGCAGGTCGGCGGCGTATGCGGGAAAATCCGCCAGATCACCGTAAATCTTGAGGATGGCTTTTTCAGGCGGCAACCGCCGGAAGGCCTCAATGAGGACGTGGCATCCCTTATGGGGCGCCAGCGTGCCGATATAGCCCACGCGCAGGGGCTCCCTTTCGCCGCGCGTCGCGATGGCAGCATCGTCCTGCGGGAGGTCGATCCCATAGACGGCACGGACGATCAGATCGCCGTCCACGCCATGACGGGTCAGCATTTCGGTCATGATCTTGGTGGGACTGACAATGCCGTGGAGCCAGTTAAGCCGTCTGACGAGAAAGTCTTTGCGGCGGTGAAGCGCCGTGACCTCGTGACTCATGCGGTATGCGGGGAGCTTGCCCGCCGCCGTCAGCTTGACCGCCATATCCGCCGCCGCGTCGGGGACGAGGCGCAGCACTTCGCCGACGATGGGCTTCTGCGTCAACGCCGCCACGTGCTTCACGCAATTTCCGGCATGAGCCGACGGCCCAAGGCAGGCTTTGCCGCCGGGCAGCATGAGTTGCGCCGTCTGGCAAATGGACCAGAAATCCGTGGGCGTGTAGTAGGCTGGAATGCCGGCCTTCACCGCCACGTCGATCAGCGCACCACCCAACCGGTTGAGATGGAAGAAATGGACAATGTCGGGCTTAAACTTCGCCACCACATCGGCAAATAATCCTGCGGCCACGCGGTTGCCGTACTCAACTTCCGTCAGCGCGGTCTGCTCGCCCACGGGGGCATGGCTATGGAAAAAGCGGACGACGCGGACGCTTTCATATGCATAGGCTTCGACACGCTCGGCTGCGAGCGACGGCGCGCGATTGGGATAAGCCGTAAAAACGCACACCTCATGCCCACGCCGCTGCAGGTCTTCGGCAACGCCCAGGGTCAGCACTTCCGTGCCGGACCGGTGTTCCGGAAAGAACTGATGAACGGTAAGGAGAATACGCAACGTAGCCGACCCCGTATGCGCCGGTGTCCCCGCGCTTTTATATCCGGATATCAGGATGAGCCACTATAGCGCGGCTGAAGCGAATTGACAGATTGCCGCTTTCGTCGCGGAAACGGCATATGCCGGAGGGCCGCATTCGCACACAAGGTGCTCAATTGACCACCGCTTCGCGCAGGGAATCCGGCGTGATAAACTGCCGACAGCGATGTCCTGTGCCAAATGTCTCTTTCACAAAAATCGCGGACATGATTTACACGGCGGGCAAGCTCCCATGCCCCTTTTGAAATACGCGCTGAAACAACGGCTTGGCCAAAATGAAGGATACGGAGAGGCGGACAGGCGAGAGCGAGCCGGAAGCTGACGACGGTGCTAGCGCACTTTCCGCACGTCATGATTCCCGCACCGCCCTGGAAAAGGCCGAGGCGGAAATCGCCTATCTGCGGGAGCACTGCGCCGGTATCACCGCGCGCCTCACCGACATTGAAACCTCTACATCCTGGCGGTTCATGGTCAGGATTCACCGCCTCATCTGGTGGCTGGTCGGATTGCTGCGACCGTTCCGCGCGGCGGCGTCCGCGCTCCGGCGCTCCGCGCGGCGCTTACTGTCCCTGGACCGCACGCCCATGGATGTCGATCTGGCCGAGACGTGCCAGATCCCCACATGGGACGAACACATCCAGACCTGGGTACTGAAGCTGGACAAAGCCCGCCTGACGGCGCTGCAACGGAGCACGCAAAAAGCGCCCGACGCGCCCGCATCCTATGTGGTGAAGCCAACGGTCACGGTTGATCCGACGACCCAGCGTCCATTGGTGATTCACGTCATCGCCAACGTCTTTATCGGTGGGTCCACGCAGCTCATCATCGATCTCATGGAAAACCTGGCCGATCGCTACGACCAGGAAGTGGTCACCGCCGCATTGTGGAAGAACGGGCATCACCAGGGCATGATCACACACCACGTCCCGGCCCCTGTGGACACACGCGCCTTGGCGGCGCTGCTGGCGCAAAAGAAGCCCGCCATCGTCCATATGCACTATTGGGGATTGACCGACGAGCCCTGGTACCGCGCCATCATGAAAGCGGTGGAGACCATCCCCTGCAAGGTGGTGGAGAATATCAACACCCCCATCGCGCCCTATATCCACCCGCGCGTGAATCACTACATATACGTGAGTGAGTATGTACGGCGGGATTTTGGCGCGGGCGCCGACAATCCTGCCCTATCGTCGGTCATCCATCCCGGCATCGACCTGTCGAAGTTCGACGACCCCATCGCGGAAGGCGAGGCCGACGATGCCATAGGCATGGTCTACCGCCTGGAAAGCGACAAGCTGCGCGAGGATGCGATTCAGCTTTTCATCGAGGTGGCACGCCGACGGCCACGCACGAAGGTCTATATCATCGGCGGCGGCAGCTTCTTTCGCTCCTATGTGGCGCAGACCAAAGCCGCCGGCGTACGTCAGAATTTCCATTTCACCGGCTACGTCCCCTACGAAAGCCTGCCGGCGTGGTACGGCAAATTTGCGGTATTTGTCGCGCCCGTATGGCAGGAGAGCTTCGGCCAGGTGACCGTTTTCGCCATGAATAAGAAGGCGGCCGTGGGTGGATACAAGATCGGCGCGCTGCCTGAAATCCTCGGCTACGATGACACCTTCGGTACCGATACGGTTTCCGCAGCGGAGAAGATCATTACTTTGCTCGATGACCCTGTCCGGCGGCGCGCCCTGGGGGAGCGCAACCGCATGCGGGCTCAGTCTGCATTTGGGGTGCGCGCCATGACAGCGCGGTACGGGGAAATCTACGACAGATTGTTGGCAGATTAATGCCATGAAGGTCGCGCTCTTCGTCCACTGCTTTTTCTCCGATCATTTCTACGGCACCGAGACTTACACCCTGCAGTTGGCTAAAAATCTGCAGCGCCTTGGCCACGAGGTGACGGTGGTAACGGCGGTGTTCCAGGGCGAGCCCGCGCGCGAAAGCCTCATCAGCCGCTATACCCATGACGGCGTTCCCGTCATTGTCATCGATAAGAACAAAGCGCCCCATCGCAATATCGCTGAGACTTACTGGCAGGAAGAGATGCGCGCGCCCTTGCGGCAAATCCTGCGCGAACTCGCCTGCGATGTGGTGCATGTCACTCATCTGATCAATCACACGGCCGTGCTGCTGGAAGAAGCCAAAGCGCTTCGTATTCCCGTGGTGGCGACGCTCACGGATTTCTTCGGCTTTTGCTACAACAACAAGCTGGAAGCCGCGGACGGGGCGCTGTGCGCGGGGCCTAGCCCGTCGCGCAGCAACTGCATCGCCTGCCACCTCAAGGCTGCCGCCGCACCCGGCACTTTCGCCCATCGTATCGCCGCGCACCCGGCGCTTCTGAACATGACCGCCGTGGGTATACGGGCCGGGTACACCACGGGTCTTGCGCCGGAAGCGACCCGCCTTATGGCCGCCGACATCGTCAATCGGCCCGACGTCCTGTTCCGCGCATACCAGCATTACGACGCCATGATCGCGCCCACGGCTTTCCTGCGCGACGCCTACGTCCGCAACGGCTTCGACCCGACGCGCCTGCATCTCAGTCACTTCGGCGTGGATATCGACCGCGCGCCCAAACAGCCCCGCAGCGACGGCCCGTTGGTGATAGGATTTATCGGACAGCTGGCCGCCCATAAGGGCGTCGACCTGCTGCTGAAGGCTGCGGCCGCCCTGCCGCCGGAGACGCTGCGCATCAAGATCCACGGCCCCGAAAATCAAGACCCGCCCTATATGGCGCAACTGCGCGCCCTGGCCGGTGCGAATACCGCGTTCCTGGGCACATTCCCATCCGAGCGCATTGCCGCCGTGCTGGCCACCTTCGACGTGCTGGCGATCCCATCCACCTGGTATGAGAACAGCCCCCTGGTGCTGTTGAATGCACTCGCGACCCACACGCCGGTGCTGGTGTCCGACGTGCAGGGGCTGACGGAATTCCTGGGCGATGGGAAAAACGGCTGGAGCTTCCGCCGCGGCGACTTGGCGGACCTGACGGCGAAGCTGCGCCAGTTGGCGGCCGATGCCGCCGCGACGCGCGCCACCGCATCACACACCTCATACGATCGCGATATCGCCGCCATGACCCACGATGTGGCGGCAGTCTACGCGCGGGTCACATCGTCACGGTTTGCCGGATAACTTCGCCTGGATGATCGCCCGCAGGCGTATGCGCGTTGCCTGCCACAGATGGCGCGCCAAAAAGCGCGGGCTGCTGAGTTCATCCTCCCGGACACGGCGGAACATGGCCAATTCCTCCGTCCGCGCGGCGACCTGCTGCTCGGCGCGGATTTTGGCTTGTTCCATCTCGTTCCTGGCGTTCTCCATTTCATTCCTGGCATGGATCGCTTTATTGACGCGCGCCAAGGCTTCGTCGCGCTCCCCGCTTACGACGCGATATTGCGCCTCCACCGCCACAGCGCGGGTGGTCTGCGTGTAGGCCGCCGCACGCGCTGTCTGGACGCTCTGCTCCTGCGCGATAAATTCACCGACATAGTTGCCGGCTTCGTCGAGGAACACACGATCCTGAAGATCAGGGATCGGTCCGCGCGCGCACAGGGCGATGAACGCCATGGCGGGCTCGGCGCCCGTCTGCGCGCCCAGCGATGACACCGCCACCGTCGACACCGCATCATCGTGCGCGAACACAACGCCGGACCGTACCCGCTGGCGCAAAATACGCACATGACTGAAGGACGGGCGCAGCAGGTCG
>Ga0068855_100005343_pt1 | contig 15673 bp, 16 predicted proteins | sample KBSCornC52_FD_66592 | JGI IMG/M metagenome (GOLD analysis project Ga0068855, IMG submission 66592) | Corn rhizosphere microbial communities from Kellogg Biological Station, Michigan, USA - KBS Corn C5-2 | ecosystem: Host-associated > Plants > Roots > Rhizosphere > Soil ...
GCATCGAGCCGGTGGCGCTGCCCGAACTGCGGCTGTTCGGGGGTCTGTATCGGAATCGGGAGACCCACGTGGGTGAGAGCGGGGCCGGGGCGCGCTTCGGCCTGGCCTACGCGGGCCTCGAGATTTGCCCCTGGTCTGCGCACAGGGGCGCGGCGCGGCCGTTTTTCTGCCTGGGGGAGGCGGTTGGACGTTTTCGTGCCACGGCCTTCGGTTTCGATCAAAACTCCTCGGCCACCTTGGTCCGCTTCGCCTTGCATGCCCGCCTCGGGCTGTCTTTGCCCATCTCCGGCGCGCTTTCGGCGCGGCTGGACGGTCGCGCCGAGCTGCCGGTGACGCGGGCCAGCTTCGTCTACGGGGCGCGCGACGGCAAGGACGCGGGAATTTATCAGGCTAGCTTGTTTTCTGGCTTACTCGAACTCGGTTTGGCCTTCGCTTGGCGATGATAATTCTGGCGCGCAGGTCCCACATACTGGGTGAACGACCAATCAACCCGGTGCTTCACTGCGGGCAATACCGTGAGTGAAAAAGAAGCCTACACGGTGCGCGGCGTGTTCGATGAACACGGGCGCTATGTGTGGAGAACACTCCGGCATTTGGGCGTGGCGGAAGCCGAGATCCCCGATGTATGTCAGGAAGTTTTTCTCACGGTCCACCGAAAGCTGTCAGGCTTCGAAGGCCGTTCAAGTCTTCGGACTTGGCTGTATGGAATCTGCATTCGTGTCGCCGCTGACCACCGCCGCCGCGCCTACGTTCGTCACGAGCGCGCCACCGCCGAACCGGTGGCAGACGTGGGCGAACGAACCGGCCACGAGCCTGATTCACAAGTCGAACAGCGACATGCCGTCCAAGCGCTGCTCGAGTTACTGGATCCCGAGAAACGTGAAGTCGTCGTCTTGTACGAGGTCGAGGGTTTCTCCATGAAAGAAGTGGCAGAAATCGTGGGCTGCCCCCTGCAGACGGCCTATTCGCGGCTACACGCGGCGCGTGAGCTGATGCTCGCCGCGCTCAAGCGTGAGTCGGAGGAATCATGACCGACTTCAAAGATCCGCCGCGGCTGGCTGATTCTGCGACTGATGCCCGGCTCGGCGCGCTGTTTCGCTCCGCTCGCGAAGACGTGGCCACCGATCAAGAGCTGGCGCAGGTCGCGGCTCGCCTGGGTCCGGTGCTCGGTCCCGCGCCAGCGGCACCCGCGGCAGGTAAGCTCGCGCTGCTCGCTAAGGTCGGCTCAGGCGTGTTGCTGGTCGGCTTGGGAGTTTGGGGCGTAAGCCATCAGCGTGCGCACGAGCCGCTCCCGGCCGTCTCGGCCGCCAAACCGCCGGTGATCGCAGTGCCGCCGCCAGTGGCTACCGAGCCCGAAGTCAGGGCGCCCAGCGTCGAGGCAGCTCCCGCACTTCCGGCTGAGGAGCTTTCGCCCGCACCGTCTTCGCGTACCGCGCCGAGCGCCCACACGCCGACGAGCGCGCGCGCTGCGAGCCCCGTGCGCGACGAAGCCGCTATTTTGGAAAGCGCCCGCGCGCAATTGGCTTCGAACCCGGCCCAGGCTCTCGCGCTCACGGCCGAGCACGTCAAGCTCTTCCCGCGCGGCGTCCTCAGCCAGGAGCGCGAGGTCATTGCCATCGCCGCGCTGCGTCGGCTCGGGCGCAGTGTGGAGGCCGAACGCCGCGCAGAAGCCTTCGATCGCAGCTACCCGCACTCGGCGCATCAACGCACGGTTGATGCCGAGCCCGCGAAGTGATGAAATTCGTCGGGTGCACTCGCCCGTTCGCCGCGCCTGTGGATTAGTGCTCGGTATCGGGCTCGCCCTCTCGGCCTGCACCGACACGATCCGACTCGCTCAGGACTTTACCGACAGCGGCGGCGGCACGCTCTCCGGGAACGGCGGAACGACGAGCTCTGGAACCGGTGGCGCGGGCGCAACCAGCGGCGCGGGCGCAACCAGCGGCGCGGGCGCAACCAGCGGCGCGGCGGGTGCGGGCCCGTGTCAGATGTCGTATTGCCAGGGCAAGCTCTACCATTGCGGCAATTGCATGGACGACGACGGTGACGGCCTCGTCGATTCGGCGGATCCGGAATGCACTGGCCCGTGTGACGACACCGAGGATTCTTACTTCGGCGGCATCCCTGGTCAGAATAACTCTCCGTGTCACGAGGATTGCTATTTCGACCAGGATACCGGAGCCGGCAACGACCACTGCTATTGGAACCAAGCCTGCGACATGAGTTCCGTGTCGCCCGACTATCCGCCGAGCGGTGACGCCCGCTGCGCCTACGATGAGAACGCTCACACCGCGGGGACGAATGCGAGCTGCGCGGAGCTGAGGGCTACCCAAGACCCTAGCTGCCTGTCGTATTGCTTGCCGCTTGCGCCGAACGGCTGCGATTGCTTCGGCTGTTGCGAGCTGCCCGCCGATAGCGGCTCGTTCGTCTGGATTGGTTCTGCCGATCGCACGGGCGGCACTTGCACGCCGGATAAGCTCTCGGATCCGGCCGCGTGCCACCCGTGCACGCCGGTGAAATCCTGCTTCAATGCTTGCGACCCGTGTGAGATTTGCGTCGGTCGCACGGCTCCCGCGCCGTCGTGTGCCGGCAGCGGCACGAGCCAATGCCAAGGAGGCGCCACACCGTGTGGACAGCCCGGGCAGGCCGAATGCGGAAACGACGAATATTGCGTGACCGGCTGCTGCGAAGCCGCGCCCAAATAGCTCGTCCCGCGGCGTGGCGCGACACGGCTCATGCTACGCCCAGGCCGAGCGTGTGGATCGCAAAGCCCGCCGCCGCGCCGCCCAAGACGAGCCACGCCGAATTGAGCTTGAAGCGCAGCAGCAGCACCGCGGACGTGAGCGCAAGACCGAGCGCCGGCAAATCGATGATCGCGGCGCGTCCGAGCTGCACGGTCACGACCGCCATCAAGGCCAGTGACGCGACGTTGACGCCGTCGAGGAACGCCGCAGCGGTCGCAGAGGCGCGAAGCCGCGGGATGAGCGGGCCGCTGATCGCGACGAAGAAAAACGCCGGCAGAAAAATGCCCGCGGTGGCAGCCAATGCTCCGCCTGGCCCGGCGATCACATAGCCGATGAAGGTCGCGGTCGTGAACACGGGTCCCGGCGTTATTTGTCCGACGGCGATGGCGTCGATCAGCTGCGCAGGGTTGAGCCAATGCAGCCGCTCCACGAGGTCGGCTCGCAGAAATGCGAGCAGCACGTAGCCACTGCCGAACAGCACCGAGCCCGTCTTGAAGAACACCCAGAACAAGTTGGGCAGGGACGAGGCGCCCAGCTTTGCGGCAGCCGCCAATGGCAGGCCTGGTGACAGCGCAAGCATGCGCGGCGGAGCGAGCCGACCGCGAGCGCCCGCGATTGCGATCGCGCACAGGCCCGCGCCCAATAACAGCAAGAGCTCGTGCACGCCGCACGCGGAAAGCACCGCGGCCAGCCCGCCGATCACAGATAGGGGACGATTTCGCGCGGCGCGCGGCAAAAGCCCCCAAATGGCCTGAGCGACCACGCTCAAGATCACCGGCTTGACCCCGTAGAGCAGCCAGCCAGCGCTGGGCAGCGCGCCGAAACGCACGTAAGCCCAGCCGAGCGCTCCCGTGACCAGCATGGCCGGGACAATGAAGGCAACTCCAGCGACCACCAAACCGGGGAGACGGCGTCGCTCCCAACCGATGTGCAGCGCAAGCTCGGTGGAATTGGGGCCGGGGATCAGGTTCGTTGCCCCGAGTAGATCGAGGAAGCGCTCTTCGCTGAGCCACTTTCGACGGTTCACCACGTCATCGCGCATCATGGCGATGTGCGCCGCTGGCCCGCCGAACGCCGTGGCGCCGAGTCGCGCGAACAGCAGCGCGAGCTCCCGAAGCGACGTGCTTGGTGGCGCAGAACGAGAGCGGGAAGGAGAGGGGCAGCCGTTGCAGATCACGGCGCGCAGCGTAGGCCGCTTCGCGCCGCGAAACTACTGGCTCTCGGTGACGATTAGGTGCTGGCTTTGCCCTGTACGCTGGCGCTCGCCTGCACCGACACGTTGATGCTCACGCTGGCCTCTGCCGCGACAGCAAGGGACGATGCCAGACACGCGCCGCCCTGTACGCCGATGTCGCCGAGCGCGCTGAACGTCGCTTGCGTCCTGCCCGCGAGGTCGATGATCGGATCCTTCAATGCGATCGTCAACGCAAAGGCTTCCTTCAAATCGCCGAGGTGCGTGTTGATGGCGCTATAGAGCTTGGCATCCCCCTCCACCTGCAGGACGGCGGTAGAGGTGCAGGCCGCGTCGGCTTGCGCCGAGCCCTGACACGAAGCGTGGCAATCCGCGCTGCCCTGGCAATCGAGCTTGCCCGTGCAGGTCGGCGGTTTGACGGCGCCCATGCAGGTGCCGTGGCACTCCCCGTTACAGTCGGCCTTACCGGGAGCGTAGGTGCAGGTCCCGTCGCACTTGCCGTTGCACTGCGCTCCGGCGCTGGCGGCACAAGAGCCGCTGCAGCTGCCTTTGCAACCGCCCTTGAACATGCCGGTGCATTTCGCGGCGCAACTGCCGCTCGCGTTGGCCGAGCACGTCCCTTCGCACTTGCCCGCGCAAGCTGCGCTCGAATCCTGACCGTCGCATTTGCCCATGCAGGTGCCGCCGCAGGTGCCGCTGAACATGGCCGTGCAACCGGCGTCGCACGTCCCCTCCCAGGAAGGATCGCTGCAGCTCCCGGAGCATTCTCCCATGCAGGTGATCGCAGCGTCCGCCGTACAGCTGCCTTGGCACGTGCCGGTGCACGTCGCGGACGGCGCTTGTACGTCACATTCTGCATCGCAGGCTCCACTGCACTCCACGACGAGCTTGCCGGGCTCGCATTTGGCGGCAACGTCGCAGCTGGCGTCGACCTGGCATTGGGCTTCGCAATCCGCTTGGACGCTCACATCGGCGTGGCAGTCGGCCTGCACATCGAGGCTCACGGTCACGCCTGCGTCGAGGGCCGCTTTGACGCGGTGATTGAGGACCGCGCAGGCCTTGGCCGTGTCGGTCTGCGTGCTGTCTTCGCCGAGCTCGGCGTTGATTTCGTTACACACCGAGAGCCACTTGGCTTCGACTTCTTTGGCGCGCGTGTTGAGCTTGCCGCAGGCTTCGCCATAGGCCTTGACCGTGGCTTGCGCTTTGGAGCTGACATCGAGCCCGCCACAGCTAGCTGGCGCACCGCTGCCGTCGGTGCCGCTGCAGCCGGCGGTCGTCGTGAGCGCGAACAAGCTGCCGAGAGAGGCCCACAAGAAAACGTGTTTGAATCGAAGGTCGAATGACTTCATGCTGGTGACTTTCTGGCTCGATGTGACAAAAGAGGTAAACAACTGCGCCTCGCCGGAGCTCAACGGATAAGCCACGGCCGCGCGCCGCAGCCCGCTAAGCAGAAATCGCGCCAGCGTCGCCCGCAGAGTGCTGCTGGCATGCTGAGTGCATTTTGCTGGTCGCTGCGGCGAACGCCGCGCGGTTCAGGAGCTCAGATTTTGGCAACCAGGTCTTCCGCTGGCAGCTCGGTGCTGACCGGCACACCGTATTCGGCTCGCTCGCCCGCAGCCCCATTTCCACTCACGGGCTCGGGCACAAAACCAGGGCATTTGACCACGATTTGGCGCGGGGCGGCGCTCGCCGCAGCGCTCGCGGTCACGGCCTTGATCGTGCGGAGCCGTGTGCGACGCCGCGCGCGCGAGGAGGATCGGAGGGGCAGCGGCGTACTCGGCGTAGTCCTGAAGAGCGCGCTGTTCGCGGCGGCGCAAACCGTGGTCCGAGTTGGCGCAGCACGGCTCGCGAGCAAAGCGCTGCCGTCTCGCCCGGCGTTGGCTCACGAGGCAGGCACCAGTGAGTGACTTGTCGATTCGCTTCGCGGCGCTGACGGACGTGGGGCGCGCGCGCAAAAATAACGAAGACGCGTTTCAGATCACGGACCTGTCGACGGGCATGGTCGTCAACGCGAGTTCGCGTGAGGCAAGCCTCCAAGTCGGCGCGCGCGGCGCGCTGCTCGCGCTGTCCGACGGCATGGGTGGGCACGCCGGCGGTGAGATCGCGAGCGCGGTGGTGATGGATTCGCTGAGGCAGGCCTTGCTCAGCGATGCCGGCGGTCAGGCCGACCAGCGTTTGGAAGCCGCCATTCGCCGTGCCAATGCGGACGTCGCCGCGGCCGCAAAAGAGCGGCGTAAGCACGGCATGGGCGCGACCCTCACGGCCGCGTTGCTCGACTCTTCCGGGGTGTACGTGGCGGAGGTCGGTGATTCGCGCGCGTATCTGCTGCGCGCTGGGCAACTGAAGCAGCTCACGCGCGATCAGAGCCTCGTGCAAATGATGATCGATGTCGGCCTCTACACCAAAGAGCAAGCCGAGCATTCGCCGCAAAAAAACATCTTGCTCCAGGCGATGGGCCTGGCGCCGGAAGTCCATGCGGCGCTGGCGCACGTCACGCTCCGGCAACGGGACAAGATGTTGCTCTGCTCGGACGGCATCTCGAACGCGATTGAAGACGACGAGCTTCGCGATATCTTGCAAGCCAACGAGCCCTATGAAGCCTGCTTGCGTCTCATTCAGCTCGCCAACGACCGCGGCGGTGACGATAATCTGACCGCGATCGTTGCCGTGTTCGAAGATCGCGCGTTGCCCGCACCGTCACCTGCCGAGACCGTGACGGCGACGTTCAAGGTCATCAAGGGCTTCTAATTGCCCGCGGCGCACACCGTTTCGCCTCAGACACGCTAAACCGCTACAGCCCGAGCAGCGGCGCTTTCGCCTGGCGAAGCCCGAGCGATCCCGAACCGCTCCAGAACTGGGTGAATGTGCGGATTTTCGAAGCCGTACCGGCGCTGGCACGGCGCGTGCTCTTGTCCAGGTCATCACGCGGAGGTCGTCATGTTGTGGACATTGATTCTCGTATTGCTCGTGCTTTGGGCCGTTGGGTTGGCCAGCGCATACACGATGGGCGGGCTGATTCATTTGCTGCTCGTCGTCGCGGTCGTCATGCTGATCATCCAGCTGCTGCAGGGCCGTAGAGTGGTTTGAACCGCAGACGTGGCCCGTTCCGCGTCGCCAAAGCTGGTAGGTAGGGTAGAGCGCGATGCAGCGAGCGTCGAGAGTCGTGCTGTTCGGTGCGGCTCTCGCGCTCGCGGCAAGCGCCGTTTACGGCGGCTGGCGCGCGCACTCGCGCATCGTCTCCGCAGCAGAGCCGGCAAGTCCTGCGTTGGAGCGTGCGGTAAGTTCGGTTGCGCCTGGGCCTGCTACGCTGACCGATCCCCTGAGCCCAGAGCGTCCGGCGACGCTCGACGAGGAGCCCCGCCCGGACGCGGGAAGCTGGGTCAAGGCTCGGCCCGGCTTTCAATACTCGCGGTCCGCCGCCGAGCGTGGCGGAGTCGAACCCTGCGCGCTTGCCGAGGGTGACACGAGTTCGTTCTCCGATTGGACGCTGATCGGCCTTGGCAAGCTGAGCGCGCCGCGTTCGCTCGACCTCGGGGAGTCCGGTGATTTCGAGCTGATCATCCATCTGAACGGCGACGTCCCAGTGCGCCGGGAGTTGATCAAGAGCGGTCAGCCGTTCGTGCTCTACGCGCTCACGCTCGACCCGAGTCAGAGTTACGCGCCGATATTTACCGGCGCGCAGGTCTACGGCGCGATGGTCTCGGCCATCGAGCAGGCGATGACTCAGCGAGCCGGCAGGCCTGCGCACGCTCGGCGCGTGGCGCTGAGCGCGTGGAGTGCGGGTTTCGTGGGCATCGAAGCTGCGCTCGCGCAGCCGCAAAGCAAGGACGTCGACGCAGTCATTCTGATCGACGGCCTGCACGCACCGCGCGGGGACCAAGCCGCGTTCAAGGCCCAGCTCGATCCATTCCTGAGTTACGCCCGGCGCGCCGCCGCGGGTGAGCGCTTCATGGTCGTGAGTCATTCCTCGATCGACCCACCCAACTTTGCGTCGACCACCGAGTGCGCGCACTATTTGATCGCGGCACTCGGCGGTACGCCGCTCGCGGTGCGCCGCGCCGACCCGCTCGGGCTCGAACTCGTCGAGTATTATTCCCGCGGCGGTTTTCAAGTGCGCGGCTACGCCGGCAATGACAAAGCCGATCATTGTGCGCAGCTCGCCGTGCTGCGCACGGTGTTCAGCGCCCTCGGCCGTCGCTGGGCGGAACGCGCTGCGGCACCCTCCGCCGCCCGCCCGTAACCGCGCGCGACGCCGCTTTCCCGGGTGCCCGAGTTCGGGCGCTCACTCGCGCTTTCGAGCTCGAGTTGGTGTATCGTGCTCGGTGTGTTGCCGCCTGCCGTTGCGCTGGTGCCGGGTTTCTTCGGCTTCGATCATCGCGGCGAAATGACGTATTTCGCCGATCGTTTCGTGGCCGGCCTGCGCTCGGTGCTCGAGGCGCGCGGCATTTCGCACGTCCCGGTGCTCGCGGTCTCGACGCTCGGCATTGGCAGCTTGCGCCGCCGCCAGACCGACCTGCTCGCGGAGCTCCGCGCGCTCGAAAGCCCAAGTCCCGGCAAACCGAAGCTGGGCGGCCCGCGTGCCTGGCATCTGGTCGGTCACAGCACGGGTGGGGTAGATGCCGCGCTCCTGCTCCGTGAATCGCCGCTGGAGGCAGAGGCGAGCCGTTCGCCCGTCCGCGCCGGCGGCTGGGGCGAGTGGGCCGAGCTCGTCGAGCGGGTGCGTTCAGTGATCAGTATTTCTGCGCCGCACTTCGGCACTGGCTTGGCCGAGTCGCCTTTGGCACGCTTCGCGGCCGGTCATCCTTCGCCGCTCGTGCTCCGCGATTTAGCGAAAGTAACGCTCGATCTCGCGCGGCGCGACGATCTCGAAAGTCGCATTCGCTTCGCGCTGAGCGCTGCGCCCGGGATCAGCAAAATGCCGTTTTTCTGGGCACAAATGCTGCTCATGAACCAGCTGGCGGAGGATCTGCGGCCGGCGGTGTCGAGTGCGCTCTCCGCGCAGCCGCTGCGCGCCGGCGCCGAGCAACGCATGTTTTCGGTGGCCACGGTGGCCCCGCGCCCGGCGGCGGCTCACCCGGACAAACTATTTCGTGATTTGTGGCACTGGACGCACGATGGTTCCGTGGCTTGCGCCGGTGTGCCGCACGCGCCAGCCGCCCTGCTCGACGATCCCGCGCTGCGGTTGCCGTCCCAGCGCGAGCTCGCACTGCCCAAGGTCGCTGAAGGCGACAGCGACGGTGTCGTCACGAGTCAGCGCCAGATTTTGGGCGAGCTGATCGCCGTCGTGATCGGCGATCACGTGGACGTGCTCGGCCGCTACCGGCGCAGCTCGCTGATCGACGACAAGATCATCGACCCGGGGCTACTCACGAGCGGCGCAGAGTTCGGAGATGACGAATTTTTCGGGCTCTTATTGCGGATTGGCGAGCGCATCGCACAATCCATCGCAGCCGACGCTGGCATTTCAACGCACTCGGGGTAAAGCCGCGTGCGGACCCCTGATCGATCAGGGTGCCGCTTTGAGCGGGAAGCTACCGATGTGGGCAGCGGTCGCGTAGTAGAGCAGATCGCCATCGTTCTGAATCCCGACCAACTCGTCGGCGCTGAATAGAGTCGAAATTCGTCCGTCGGGGGTCATGCTTCGCACCGCCGCACCGCCGTCGATGAATGCGATGCTGCCGCTCGGGAGCGGCGTCAGGTTGGTGTACACTTGGTCGGTGCAAGTCAGCAGCTGATCTTGCCCGCTCGCGTCGATGCGGTGGTAGCAGTTCATGCCTGACGACGGATCCAAGATGAACACGTCACCGTTTCCGGTCGTCCAGAGGTCGCTGCATGAGAATGGATAATCGGTGCGCGTCGGGTCAGTCGTGCCGCTGAGCCGCCACAGGCTCGAGCTCTGGTCGGCGTGAGCTCGGCACCACACGACTTCCAGATCGCTGCCGGCAATCGTCGGCAGCTCGCTCTGTTCTTCGTCGGTGAGGGTTTCTGCGGGCCGGCTGGTTTCGCCGTTTTGCAGCGTTTCGCGCACCACCTCCGAACCCGAGGTGCCGTTGAGAAAGGCCGCCACGAAGCCTTCACCCAGCCCGACTGCGAGCAGCGGTGGCCCCTGAAATGCCGGGAGTTCGGGCCGGTCCAAGAGTTCGCGCCCGAGCGCATGCACTTGGCTCAGGTTGCGGTTACTCGGGTCGACCAGGCTCACCCAGGCCACGTCGGTTGCGGTCACACCGAAGTGTTCGGCATTCGAGCCGTGGGCCACCAAGCCCCGGAGGTCCCCGCCGGCTTTGGGCAAAGCGAAGATTGCGCCGGCTTCATCGAGCACGAACAGCGAGTCATCGTGACTGCGTAGCTCGAGCAATGGCATGTCCGCTTCGGCGAGCACCGCGCAGCTCGGGCAGCCGGCTTCGCTCGAGGCGGTGGAGAGCGAGGGCCCGCTGCAAGCCGAGCCGCACAGCCCGCCGAAGACGATGATGAGGGACGCCACGCGCGATCGCAAATGCATGAACACGGCTTCTTTTAGCGTGACCCAGCGAGCCACACAACCCGAAGCGGTCAGGCCGGCGCGTGCTGGACGGAGGGAGGCGTGCTCGAACGCTCGCGCATGGCGCTCCGTAACGTATCGACCACGTCGTCCAGATTGACGGGTTTGACGAGGAAGCGATCGGCGCCCAGCGACGCGAGTAGCTTCCAATCCTTGGGGCCGCCCGAAGCCGTCATGACGATGATCGGCACGTTCTCGGCCTCCGGTCGCGCGCGCAGCAGTACCGTAACGGCGACTCCGTCGAGGACCGGCATCTGCAGGTCGATCATCACCGCCGAGGGGCGCTTTTCTAGGAATGCTTCCACGAGCGCCCGCCCGTTATCGACACAGACCAGCTCCACGTCGGGAAATTCCAGACTCAGCTTCAATGCGAGCAGGTCTCGGAAATCCGGATCGTCCTCGGCCACCAGAATGCGTACGGGCTCCACGCTCGAGGCGCGCGCTTCCCTCAAGCTGCGGCGGAACAGATCCGCAGAGGCGGTGCGATCCTCCGGCTTCTTGGCGAGCGCGTGCAAAATCACTTCGTCGAACATCGCTGATAGGCCCGGGCGAACGCTACTCGGCGCGGGGGCTTGACCCGTCGCGTGCTGAACCATCAAGCCAAGCGCGGTTTCGGCGTCGAAGGGCAGCTTGCCGGTGAGCAGCTCGTAAGCCATGCAGCCGAGCGCGTACACGTCGCTCAGCGGGCTTGGGGCTTGCTCGCCGTTGAACGCGACCTCGGGCGCCATGTACGCCGGGGTGCCCGCAATTTCCTTGACTACGCCGCCATCGAGGTAGGGCGCCGCCAGGCCCAGATCAGCCACGCGCGCGCGCATTTGGCTGTCCAAGAGCACGTTGCTGGGCTTGAGATCGCGATGCACCGCGCCGGCAGCGTGAATCGCCGAAACGCCCTGGCAAACATCGTCCAAAATGCGGAGCGCGACGTCCACATCTGGCGGGCCGTCGAGCTTGGCCAGATAGTCCTCGACCGTCTGACCTTCGACGAATTCCATCACGAAATAGGGCACGGAGGCGTGCTCACCAAAGGCATGAATTTGCAGCACGTTCGGGTGATTCACGAGCGCCATGGCACGTGCCTCTTGCAGGAAACGCTGCCGCACCTCCTCGCGTCGTTCGTGGGCGTGGACGAGCTTGATCGCCACCTTGCGCTGCAATTGCTGGTCGAAGCCGAGCAGCACGACGCCCATGCCGCCGCGGCCGAGCTCGCCCAAGACTCGATAGTTGCCGCCCACCACCATCGCGCCGAGCTCGGACCGCTGCCGGTCATCGCCCGTGTCCCGCAGGAATTCGTCGACCATCTGATCGAGTGGGGCGCTCGCAGATGGCAGCTGAGTGGGCGCCTCGGCGCTCGGCGGGACGGGTAAGTTCATTTCAACCTCATGGCGGGAGCAGCCGTGCAAGTTGCAAGCCCGACGCGCTCGGCTCGAGGCTCGTCGACGTTCGTAGATTGAACGGGGCGTTGTGACTCAATCATCTCTCGCGCGGCTGCGCAGCGAGACAATCTCGCGCGCTCGAACTCGAGAAGTGACGGGCCGCACGCGCGCGCGCTCGCCTCAGGCGGCTTGAAATTCAGCTCGCGCGACGGCGCGCGAGAACGCACGCCGGAGCAGTGCGCGTCCAACACCCAGCGCGACGATCTTGACCACCCTGCTGAGGAGCATCGACTTCGAGACCGGAAAGAGCGTGAATAACGGCTGCTTTTGGCGCCCGAACGCCAGTACCGCGGCGGCGCCGACACCAGCTCCGACCAGGAAGGGAAGGGCCGCCGATCGAGCGAAACTCGCTTTGAGCGGCCGATTGGCGGCCAGCGCGGCTGGGGTTGCGGTCGCGAGCGACAGCACGTCCGGCAAAGTGTCAGCCAACTCAGGGCGCTGCGCGAGCAAGGGATCGATATGAGCCATGGAATGAGAGGTCAGGTGCACTCGCCATGCCAATCGCGTTCACGCGCAAGCTGGCGGTTTCCGCCACACTCTTGGTTGCCCAGCGCCGCGTGCACCGGACCGGCGCTGGCTCGCGCACTCAGGAGTAACGAATCCTGAGCATGCCGGCGTACAGGAACGGAAACCCGCGAATTGCGAGCGAAGCCGCGACTCGAAGCGGCGTCCGCTGGCCGGAGCCGCGCAATCGGTGTGAGGACCAATCAGCTACGCCTGTGACCTTGCGCCTCGTCCGCGCGCGGAAAATAGCGAACGTTTTCCGATCCCGAACTGGTTGAACGCCCGCCTCTTCGCAGATTTTGCTCGCCAAATTTGGGCGGGTGTGGTGATGGCCCGACGATTGCTATGCGGAATGCCAAAATATGCAGACTGTCGTAAGAGGGATGGTTCAAGTCGATAGTATTACTTATCGGATCGTCCGCTTTGCGCGCGGAACATACGAAGTAGTGCGGCTGCTCGACGATCAAAAGATCGGAAGCTTCACGCTCGCTGGGAACCGCGGAGTTTTCACCGACGCAGAGGGGCGGGCAGCGGACATCGTGCGCGAGGTGGGGCGCTTGGCGCTTCAGGGCGGTCGAACCAGCTGGGCCCCGCGTTTCGCAACACCCCGCTGAATTCCCATCATGTTTCTGCCAATTCCCCACCCAAGAGTCGCGCCTTCCGAGCGGCCTGCGGGCTCATTCGCCAATCGCGGCAGGCGGCTTCTGGCTTTGTTTCTTTACGAGCGGGACAACGTGTCGGATTATTGTGGTTATGGGAAAAGACGGAAGAGGTTCCGGCGTGTTCGCCGTTGCCGATAACGCCAGTAGGCGTCGCGTGTTGATTGTCGACGATCACGTCGACTCGGCCGAGCTGTTGAGTGAGCTGCTCTCCGCGCAAGGCCACGAAACGCGCGTGGCGCACGATCCGAGTTCAGCCGTTCGCGAGGCGCTCGAGCTGAAGCCGCAGGTTGCCATTTTGGATATTGGGCTCCCGGGCATGAGTGGCTATGAGTTACTCGAGCTACTGCGCCAAGAGCCGGAGCTTTCAGAGTGCCGCTTCATCGCGCTCACCGGACACGCCGAGCCGGCCGATCGCCGGCGCAGTCTGGAGGCGGGCTTTCAGCTGCACCTGTGCAAACCGTTCGATTTGCGTGCGGTGCTCTCCGCAGTCGCCGGAGAGGTCCCGAACACACGGACGAGCTCCGCTTAGCGCTTACTTTGCACCCAGCCCGCCGCGCCGCGAAATTCGAGCCATTGCCGAGTGCAGGATAGTTCCTCGGCTGGGTCGTGAGTCACGTACAAAATCGTGGAATTTGCCGCTTTCCCGATGTAATCGGCAATCGTCAGCACTTCCTCGCGGTGGCGCGCGTCGAGGCCGTGACAGGGCTCGTCCAGAATCAAGAGCGGCGGTTGTTTGATGACGGCGCGCACGATCAACGCCACCCGCTGCTCTCCGTACGAGAGCTGCAGGAATGGCTCAGCGCGCTTGTGCAGTAGGCCCACGACCCTGAGCCAGCGCTCGGCCGCGCGAATTTCGGCGTAGCTCGGCTCTTGATAAAGCCCAATCGAGTCATAAAACCCGGACAGCGCGGTCTCGATCAAGTTCGATTGGCAGCGATAGGCGTACTCCACGTGCAAGGCGTAGGAGACCTGGCCGAGTTGCTTCTTCACGTCCCAGATCGATTCGCCCGAGCCGCGCTTCATCCCGCAAACGGTGACGTCGTTGGCGTACACCTGCGGGTTATCGCCGTTGATCAAATTCAGCAAAGTGGTTTTGCCGCAGCCGTTCGGGCCGCGCAAAAGCGTGTGCTCGCCGGCGCGAATGGTGAGGTTCAAGCCGTCCAGCACGGCGCGCTCCGAGTACGAGACCCGCACGTTGCTCAGCCGAACGAGTACGTCGCCGGTCGGTTCGCCCGCGCCGCGCTCGCTTCCGCGCACTGGCTCGACCGTGCCTTCGAGCGCGCGCGTTAGCGATTCGCTCGCGGCTCGGTCGAGCTTGCCGAGCCGCGCGGGCAGCTCGGAGCTCTCGAACTCTGCGCGTGGCCCAGCAAAGAGCACGCGCCGCTCGTCCAAAAAGAGCACGTGCGTCGTCGCTGCCGGCAGATGCTCGTAGCGATCGGTGATCACGAGCACTTGGCTCGCCGCGGCGCGCTCCGTGCCCGCGGGCGGCACGAGCGACGCACTCACCAAGCGCTGGAGCTCCTCGCAGAGCACCGCGCGCGTGGCCGTATCGAGCCCCTCGTACGGCTCGTCGAAGATCAAGAGCGCGGGTTCTTGCAAGAGCTCGCGGCACAAAAGCACCTTGCGGATTTCGCCCGTCGATAAATACTTCAGACCGCGATCGAGCAGGCCCTCGATGCCCAAGCGCGCGACGAGCTCGCGCAAACGCGGTGGCTCGACCACGGCGGCCGCGCCGCGCTTCCGCCGCAGCATGAAATCGAGCGCGCACGTGCCTGGGTCCACGCCGCCTTCGACGAAGTCGCTATCGTCGTGGTAGCGCTCGTCGAAGACCACGTCCCGCTGCCGCTCGAACGAGATCAGGGCGACCGAACTCGCTGCGGGCAGTGGCTGCGCCTGGCCGCCAGGCGTGTCGCTCTGCGTCACGAGCAGCCCCCCAGCCAGCGCCTGGGCCAGGGCGCTCTTGCCGCTGCCGTTCGGCCCGGTAATCACCCAGGACTGGAAAGGCTCGACGCTCCAGGAAAAATCGCGGAAAATGGGCTGGTCGACAGGGCCAATCGTGGCCTTCCGGAACTGAATACTGAACGCGCTCATGGTTCCCGCGGCCGTATGTTGACAGTTGCCCGAGCAGAGACAAAGGTTCCGGCCCCTTTCGTTCAGGAACATCGAGGATTGCCCGCATGAGTTACTTCAATTCCCTGCCGTTTCGCGAAGCTCTCAAGCAGCTTGGCGTGTGTCGCTTCATGGACAAGAGCGAGTTCACTGACGGGGTCAACGTACTCCGCGGCAAGAAGATCGTGATTGTCGGTGCAGGCGCCCAGGGTTTGAACCAGGGCCTGAACCTGCGCGACAGCGGCCTCGACGTAAGCTACGCGCTGCGTAAAGAAGCGATCAGCGAGAAGCGCGCGAGCTGGAAAAACGCGACCGAGAACGGCTTCAAAGTCGGCACCTACGAAGAGCTGATCCCGACCGCTGACGTGGTCGGCAATCTCACCCCGGACAAGCAGCACACCGCGGTGGTGAGCGCGCTCATCCCGCTGATGAAGAAGGGCGCGTCGCTCTGGTACTCGCACGGCTTCAACATCGTCGAAGAGGGCATGCAGGTG
>Ga0068855_100005345_pt1 | contig 15669 bp, 8 predicted proteins | sample KBSCornC52_FD_66592 | JGI IMG/M metagenome (GOLD analysis project Ga0068855, IMG submission 66592) | Corn rhizosphere microbial communities from Kellogg Biological Station, Michigan, USA - KBS Corn C5-2 | ecosystem: Host-associated > Plants > Roots > Rhizosphere > Soil ...
CCGGAAATTCATTATAAGCAACCGATGGCACAGCGCTGAAACACTGCTTTGTGACGGAAGCGGAGAATCGTAAATGGCGAATAGGCGACCGTAGAATTACGGTTATGATCAAACGCAAAAGGTGCGCTACGAATTTTTTCTTCCACATTTATGCACCCAGGTTCCTCTTTTTTTAACTGTTGGATGTAAACAAACAGACATCTACTTGCTAAAATCACTTAACAAAATGTTAATCGCTGACTTTTAAAACAAAACTTCCATTGATAATTTTACCCTGACAATTATTAAACAGGTTTGGCATCTTGTTGCTCACTGGTATTTGAAAATATTTGTTATAAATGATTGTTTGTTGAATCGTGGGATTTTTTCACGCTGGCTGTGTAAACCATTCTGTTTTCAGGATTCTTTTTGCCTGCTTATTTGTATTTGCAGGTATTTTTTCCGGGATAAATTTAAAAGATAAAGTGGCATCACGGGATACCCGTGGATCAACCGCAAACGGGTTCAGGGGATAGTTTAATTAAGTAATAACGGAGGGGTAAGTAAGGATTCAAAAGTATTAAAAATCATTGGCGGAATTTATAAAAAAACTGATTTTTTAAATCTAAAAATTACAAATGAAAAAATTAAAACTACTGCATCGCAATTATTTTTGGCTGGTAAAGTCCCATATGAATTTTCGTAAGGCGCCTCTGCTTATGAAAATGATAACGTTCATTTTGTTTTGGGGACTGGCGCTACCTTCCTATTCACATACTTCGTATAAGCTTCCACGTTATGATCAACAGGAAATTACGGTATCCGGTAAAGTAACGGATGAATCAACCGGCCAGGCGTTGCCTGGTGTAAATATATTGTATAAGGGAACATCAACCGGTACAGTTACCGATAAAAAGGGGGAATATTCAATATCCGTTAGCGACAGGAATGCAACACTTATATTTACTTTTACCGGGTACGTCTCCCAGGAAATAAAAGTGGGCAATAAAACTACTATTGATGTTGCACTAATTGTGAAACCAGGAGCACTTAACGAAGTGGTTGTGGTAGGTTATGGAACCCAGAAAAAATCTTCGGTTACGGGCGCCCTTACTTCTATAAAGGCCGAAGATGTTCAGGACATACCCGTAGGTGATCTTTCAAATGCTTTAGCCGGGCGAATGAGCGGTGTATTTGTGAACCAGGCTTCGGGTGTCCCCGGATATGATGCTTCCATTCGCGTTCGTTCTGTTAACACCTGGAAAAGTACGGGTAACGATCCGTTATATGTAATAGACGGTATTATCTCTGATAAGCAATCCTTCGATGCAATGGACTTTTCGGAAGTAGATAATATTACGGTTTTGAAAGATGCCGCTTCAGGAGCAATCTATGGGGCACGTGCGGCTAACGGCGTTATACTCGTAACCACCAAAACCGGCAAGCTTGGCAAATTCCAGCTAAGTTATAACTATTCATATACCGATGATAAGCCTTCGAAAATTCCTCAATATGTAGGCGCCAGGGATATGGTTAAACTGGAAAATTATATGAGAACCGGTGTGGGGTTACCGGTGGCTTACGATCCGCAGGAAGTGGCATACTTTGATAAAAATGACCCTGCATTAGCGTGGCACTCATTAACTGCCCGGAACCCTACTTTAAACAGGCACACGCTTACGGCATCCGGCGGAACTGAAAAGGTAAAATATTTCATCAGTGGTTCTTATTTTGACCAAACAGCCGCAGTAGAAAATGTAGATTTTAAAAGATATAATATCCGGTCCAATCTAAACGTAGATTTTACAAAGAATTTTAGTGGTTTTGTCAACATGCAATACAGCCAGGGCCTGAATGAAAGATTTTCATACTGGAACGGTGGTGTAGGTTTTAGTATTGATCCAGATTTAGGAAGCATCTGGGGACGTACACTATACTACCTTCCCAATGCAAAACCTGAGACCTCTGATGGGAAATTCATTAACCCGGGATGGATAGGGAACCTGGTGGGATTTATTGAACAAGGGGGTACTGAAACGCAAAACCAAAGAAATGTTGATATGTTAATCGGCTTGACATACAAGGTACCATTTGTAGATGGATTATTATTATCGGGAAAAGTAAGTCCAACCTATTTAGCTACTACGGTGCACCAGTTAGATAAAAAAGTTACCATATATGATGTAGCACATCAGGGTTCCAATGGGGCTATCTATACTGATTCAATTATTGGATCACAAAAATCAGCATACCCATCCAAGGAAAAATATGCGGAGTCACAGGAAATAACCACCAATTACCAGTTGGATTTCTCAGCAAGCTATATAAAGAAATTCCGGAAACACAATTTTGATGCGCTCGCGGTATATGAGCAAAGCGAAGGTAAATACGATTATTTCTATGGTGCGAGAGAAAACTTCCCTCTCGTGCAGACAGGCCAGTTTTGGGCCACGTCAAGTTCCAGGACGGACAGTTATGTTGATGGTACCCAAAGCGAGAATGGGCGGGCATCGTACCTGGGCAGGATATTTTATAATTATGATGAAAAATATTTTGTGAACGTCACAACCCGTCTTGACGGTTCAATGCTATTTGCGCCGGGCCATCGCTGGGGAACATTTCCGTCGGTTTCCGGTGGTTGGATAGCGTCAAAGGAAAATTTCTTCAAAGTGAAATTTATTGATTATTTAAAACTTCGCGGTTCCTGGGGTTTAACTGGAAATGATGCCGTAGGCGGCTGGAAATGGCAGGAATCTTATTCGGTAAATGGGGATTATTTATTCGGAACAACTCCGCATCCCCGTTTACAATACGATGGAATTATTAACCCTGACCTGACGTGGGAAAAAACCAGGGAATTTAACTTTGGCATTGACTCACGCTTATTTAAGAATATTCTGTTCACCGCGGAATATTACAAGGGGCACAATTATGACATTTTAGATACCCGCACGGTATCACTGCCATCTTCTTTTGGCGGAACTTTGCCCCCTGAAAACTATGGAATAGTTGACACGCATGGATATGAGCTCGAACTGGGGTACAATGGAAATTTTGGCAAGGTATCGTACGGTGTAAAGGGAAATTTTGCTTATGCAACAAATAAAGTAGTGTTACAGGACGTCGCCCAGAACGCCCAGAATGTGGATAATCCAAACGGACGGTCTACAGATTATGTTTCCATGTTGGTTTCCACTGGTATAATCCGCAATCAAAAAGCTTTGGATGCACTTCCGCCTGGTTATACTATTTATGGCATTAAACCAACTCTCGGGGCCCTGAATTTTCAGGATGTTAGTGGCCCGGCCGGTGTTCCTGACGGCAGAATCGACGATTATGACAGGCAGGTTATTAAAGGGAAACACTACCAAAATCCCTATACCTTTGGTCTGAATCTTAATGCCAGGTGGAATGGCTTTGGCGCAAATATATTTGTTCAGGGAATAACCGGTATTTCAAAATTATATAATGATGGCTATGGAAGGCGGTTCTTTGATGGCGCAAGGCCGCCGTCTTTTTGGCTGAATTCCTGGAGCGAGACTAATCCAAATGCTGCCTATCCAAAACCAGTTCCATGGGATTATACCAGGGATAATGTGCCGTCAACCTTCTGGTTAAAAAACAGCAGTTATCTGCGCCTGCAGTATGTAAATCTTACGTACTCACTTCCCAGGAGCATTTGTGATAAAATAAAAATTTCAAATGTAACCTTTATTCTTTCAGGCACTAATTTATTCACCATTACAAAATTTAATTATTATGACCCTGCTGCTGCAGATATGAACTCATATCCTACCATGCGGTCGCTTACAATGGGGGCAAATGTTGTATTCTAACCACCTTATTATTATTTTATAAAAACAAAAAAATGAAAGCAATAAAGAGATTAATATTAGCGGGTAGTGTATTAATGCTGCTGTTTATTGTAGGATGCAGCAAGCCCCTTGATAAAAAGAATTTAGCGGCAATAAACAGTGATGAGCTCTGGTCGAATCCTAGTGTGGCGGAAGCTTATGTAAATGATATGTACGCGAACCTGATGCCTGATAATTTTGTGGTTCCCCGTTATACAGAAGAAACAATGGGGGCCAATACAGATTACAATGGGGGACTTACCGATTACCTTAAGGGCACTTTAACCGCTGATACCTACGGTGATTGGCCCTATGACATTATCAGGAACATTAACATTTTCCTTGCAGGAATAGACAATGCAACGTTTGATGTAGCTACAAAAAATTCGTTAAAGGGCCAGGCTTTATTCTGGCGGGCCTGGACCTATTTCAGAATGGTTAAAGCCTATGGGGGGGTGCCTTTAATTTTAAAACCCCAGGCAATCACCGATTCTGTTTTTGTTCCCCGCAATAAAACCACCGAATGTATTGCTCAGATTATCAAGGATCTTAATGATGCCATTCCATTGGTAGAAGACATGAGTAGTGTCGGACGTATTGATAAGTGTGTTGCGATGTCATTCAAAGGCAGGGTGCTTTTGTATTGGGCAAGTCCCCAGTTCAACCGTAATAATGATGTTTCGCGTTGGACCGATGCATATAACGCTAATAAATCAGCCCTGGATTTTTTAAATTCTATGGGTAAAGGATTGCTCGACAATTATAAAGATATATGGACTAAAAAAATGAACGAGGAAGTTATTATGGTAAAAATGCACCAATATCCGGATTACACGGACGGATATTCGCAGGCAGCCATGCGCCCCCTTGTTTACTCAAGAGATGCTGTAGGGGGAAATGTTCCTTCGCTTGAATTGGTAAACGCCTATCCCATGAAAGATGGTTCTAAATATGATCCAGGTACCATGGATTATAGAACGTTCTTTCAAAACAGGGATCAGCGTTTTTATGCTTCAATTGCGTATAATGGGGCTGCTCCTTACATAGTTCCGATGTTCGGGAATGAAAACATGTGGACGTATTTCTATGATGGTGATGGTGACCCTTCAACTGGTATTAATGGAAAGGAATCGCGAGCAGATAACGATTCGAAATTCGGAAGGGATGCTTCGAATTTATATTCGAACTCAGGATTTTATCCTGCTAAGATGATGGACGAGAACATAACCTGGGATAATGTAGAAGATGGCCAGGTTGACTGGATTGAAATCAGGTATGCAGAAGTGCTGATGAATATGGCAGAGGCTGCTAATGAAATTGGCAACACAGGAGAGGCGCTTTCCGCACTCTATAAAATCCGTCAAAGAGCGGGTATTGATGCTGGCCTTAATGGAAAATACGGTATTACAGCTTCATCGGTTCCGGAGGTCAGGCAAGCTATAATGGATGAGAGGTTGGTTGAGTTTGCTTTTGAAGGCCTGAGATTCTGGGATTTGCGCAGATGGCGCATCTACTCGTCAACGCTCAATAATTTGAAGGATCATTACCTGCATGGGTTAAGAATTGAATGGAATGGGACAACGGCATCAAGGCCTTCAGGTCTAACTGATATTAATACTATTTGGAATCAGTTTACAGCGACAGTTATGCAGGATTACAATCCGGTAATAATGCTGGATGAAGACAAATATTCGTTCTTTGGTATACCTAAATCAATTTCAGACCGCAATAGCAATATTCAGCAAAATAATACCTGGGGTGGTAATTTTGATCCTCTGCAATAATAAAACTTTTGGATCATAATTCAAGTTTGATTTGATATCACTTATAAGGTTGTATGGGTTAAAAACTATTGCTAACCAACTTTTATACAATAATTGACGAGGATTATGCAAACTGTATCGTTTGTTCAAAGCATTTTTATGCTTTTTCAAAATATTTTTCAGAAGATTTTTTACACGATCAGCAAAACTTGGAATTCCCTATCCATTATCCGAAGGAGGATGGAATTATCAGAGTGTATTGAATGCAGGCGGTGTAAAAAAATTGTATTTGATTAAAGACAGAAAGTGGGTAATTGAAGGAAAGGCTATTAGAAATATGTGTTTTTCAATTTCTTCCCTTCTACTTTTGGAATTACAGAACCGCTGTATCCGTGCTCCCAAAAATATGAAATATTTCAGGCAATTAGTACCTGGGAAAATGCCTGTGTCGCGAATTCATTTAGAGGAAATTGATGAAAATACATGGAAATTATATGAGGTGAAACCATCAGGAAGATTTTTATTAAAATGCTTAAAATGCTTAAAAGGGCTAAAAGGTATTGAAGAATTTGTAAAAGACGAAACCCTTTAATGCCCCCGGAAGCGCCTTTGTGAAGCTTGTGGAGAAGGATGATTATTAAAGATAAAAGATTTGATTTCAAATGAGCATGAGGAGCCTATGATTTAAGCTATAAACATAATAATAAGCAGGGTTCTTATTCTAATCTCATATATCTAATTAATGAAAAAAGTATTACCTTTCTTTGTATCTCTCTTTTTATATTTTGCCTCTGTCTCTCAAAATATTATTCAGGAAAAACTGAATCGTCTCACTTCTTATTCTTTGAATGAAATGAAGTCTGCAAAAGGCGATTGGTTATTAGGAAATATTAATGCAACTACCTCAATATTTAAAAGTAGAAACGGGAAGGATTTAATCGTAACAAATGGATTAATTAGCCGCGAATTCAGAATGCAGCCTTATTTTGCCTGCTTTAGTTTTCGCAACCTGATGGCGCCTAAAGAAATTATAAGAGCAATCCAGCCGGAAGCGCAAATTGAATTTGATGGCAAACCATATAATATCGGCGGCGTTAAAGGACAGTTTCAATATGGCTATATGCAATATAACTGGCTTGAAAAATTTACTCCCGATCCGGATGCTTTTCAATTAATTGATTTCAGAATACAGAATATTCAACAACGGTTTACGTGGAACCCTAAGCGTTGGGCATTAGATAAGCAATGGCCGCCAAAAGGGAAAGAGATTATATTTTATTTTGCGGCTCCTGGTAGGAATTTGGAAGGCATTAAAGTAGAAGTGCATTATGAAATGTATGATAATATTCCGTTGATGGGTAAATGGATAAGCGTGGAAAATAATAGTAATAAAGATATCCGGATAAATACTTTTAAAAATGAAATACTTTCAGTAGTGGAAGAAGAATCTGTGGTCGGAGGCGATGGCCATTTAACCACTCCGCATATCAATGTGCAAAGTGATTATTCGTTTGGAGATATGACCTCTAAATATGCCGATCATACCACTTACTGGCTTCCTGATTCATTATACACTTCGCAGGTAAATTATAATTTACAAACACCTTGTTTATTGGAAAGCAAGCCGCCCATAGGCCCGGGTTATCGTTTACAACCTCAGCAAAAATTTGATGCATTTTATACTTACGAAATGATGTATGACAGCTACGAAAAGGAACGCTGCGGCCTGGCAGAGCGTAAAATGTATTGCATTCTCACCCCATGGACATCTGAAAATCCTATTTTTCTCCATCTCACGACAACTGATCCAAAAAAAGTAAAAGAGGCAATCAACCAATGTGCTGCAACAGGTTTTGAAATGATCATTCTAAGTTTTGGCAGCGGATTGAATATGGAAGATACTTCTGAAGCTAATATTCAAAAAATAAAAGCACTGGTAGATTATGCACATAGCAAAGGAGTTGAGATGGGTGGATATTCACTTTTTTCCAGCAGAAGTATTGATGCGAAAGATGATGTAATTAATCCGGAAACAGGAAAACCTGGCGGGGCTATTTTCGTAAACGCGCCATGCCTGGGAAGTGAATGGGGGCTTGCCTATCTGCAAAAATTAAAAACATTTATTACCAAAACGGGTTTTGATTTGTTGGAACACGATGGGCCTTATCCCGGCGATATTTGTGCATCTACTTTACATCCAGGGCATGAAAACATGTATGATTCACAATGGAAACAATGGTGGCTAAGTGTTTCTTTTTATCGTATGCTGCGGGGGAAAGATATTTATGTAAATGCGCCGGATTGGTATTTTCTGAACGGCACCAGTAAAATAGCAATGGGCTACCGCGAAACTGACTGGTCATTGCCCAGAGCCCAACAAATCATTATTGAACGACAAAATATCTATGATGGTACCTGGGAAAAAACACCAGGTATGGGATGGATGTTTGTACCGTTAGTACAATATCATGGTGGTGGTGCTGGGGCTACCATTGAACCATTGCATGAACATTTGGATGTTTACAGAACACATCTGATTCAAAATTTTGGTAGTGGCGTGCAAGCCGCGTACAGAGGGTCGCGATTATATGACACCCCGGAAACAGAAGCTATGGTTAAAGGAGTAGTGCAATGGTATAAGAAGTATCGAAAGATTTTAAATTCAGATATCATTCATCTGCGCCGACCTGATGGCAGAGATTGGGATGGGATTATGCACGTAAATCCCCAGCTAAAAGAAAAAGGATTTGTCATGCTGTACAATCCATTGGATAAGCCTGTCACAAGAAGAATTAAACTACCCTTGTATTATACAGGATTAACAACTATTGCTAAAATCAAGGTAGAAGAAAGTAAGTCGAAAATATACAAATTGGACAGAGATTATTCTGTGGAAGTAACAGTAAAAATACCGGCGGAAGGAAATACCTGGCTGGTGGTGGAATAGAGGATTAAAAATCACGCGTATTCAGTAGTCGGTATATCATAACAATTATTCATCTCCATGCTTAAAAAGATATTTTTTCTTGCTTTTGTAATTTGTCTTTCTCTGATAGCTTTTCCACAAAAGTTAGCACCAACCTATACCATTAAATCTTCAAAAGCATTGCCTGGAAGAATTATTCCGAGTAATCAGAAAGATTTTATATTAGAACAAAGAGTATCCGTTCAGGTAAGCTGTAAAGTAAAAGTGTTTATACTGGCGGGCCAGTCAAATGCCGTTGGATATAATAATATCAATGAATTTCATGGAGGGGGGAAGGATTTCCGGGAGACATTCCATAAGCAATCAGGAATTCTTTTCTGGCCAGGAAGCAATGCAAGGGAAGGATTTGCAAATCTTTGGATCAAATTACAGATGGGGGTTTCTGATATTTCAGACACGAAACCCTTTAAAGATAGTTGCTTTGGTCCTGAGATAGGGTTTGGAGAAACGCTTTCAGAAGCATTGCCCGATGAAAGGATTGCTATTATTAAATATGCAGTAGGAGCAACTGGTATAGCCTGTAGTAGTGATTATCGTGATTATATTCCTGCTCTGAAAGGCTTTGATGATAAAGGGAGAAACTGGCACCCTCCGACTAATAATAAGAATCCTGGAATACTCTATGAAAGCCTGATGGATAATATTCATGCAGCGCTTGCTTCCTTGAGAGGTATGGGTAAGAATTACGAAATCAGCGGTTTTATTTGGATGGAAGGGGAGCACGAGGCTGGAATCAGCATGAAAATGGCAAATGATTATGGAAAATTACTTACTCTTTTTATAAGAAGTGTACGTAGTGATCTCGGCGTAAAAGACCTTCCTTTTGTTATTGGTGAGGTCAATAGTCACAACTGGGCATATGGTGATATTGTACGGAAACATCAATCAGAAGTTTGCCAAAGAGATCCCAATAGTCTACTTATTAAAACGACGGATCTCTCCCGGAATGGAGTTGGAGGACCGGCTCATTTCGATGCAGATGGAATGCTGAAACTTGGAAACAGATTTGCACATGGAATGCTTCAGTTGCTTATGTAGCGCTAGTTTTATCGGGAATATGTTTATTAAGACCCATCGGTTATCATGATGGTGAATGCCAGGGTTCAAACACATCCACAACTTTTTCAAGCAATTTTTGCCATGCTGTTCAAAAATTGAAACTGACAACACTTAAATCTGCATATCCGAGGCTCCATAGGGTCCAACATTTAAATAAATAATATTTTATGAGAAAAAATACGGCCTTATTATTAATTACCGTTCTTATAATCGCTTCCTGTCATTCAAAGATTGTAAAACAGCTGCACGAAATATCTGGTCGTGACAGTTCTGTCAATTCTTATGGCAACGATCGGGATTTCCTTGGGAAGCACCAGGCAATTGTAGAATTGGCAAATGGAAATTCAAGGGTATTGATTGTACCTGGCTATCAGGCCAGGGTGATGACCAGTACTTGTGAGGGAGATTCGGGCTATAGTTTTGGATGGATTAACTATGCATTAATAAATTCCGGTAAATATATGCCGCATATTAATGCCTACGGTGGGGAAGAACGTTTCTGGATGGGACCTGAAGGTGGGCAATATGCTTTGTTCTTCAAACCAGGAGATCCTTTTGATTTGAAGCATTGGCAGACCCCTGCAATTATTGATACGGCTGGTTTTGACCTGGTAAAAAAAGATTTCACCACCGCCTCCTTTACCCGGTCATTTGACATTGAAAATTATGCGGGAACTGTGTTCCAGGTAAGAGTAGACCGCCGGATTAAGCTACTGTCAACCAGTGACGCGGTAGCCGTATTGAATACTCCGTTACCAGGCGTCAGCTTGGTAGGATATCAAACAACGAACACGATAACCAATGCTGGCAAAAACGCCTGGCTTAAACCACAGGGTGTGCCTTCTATTTGGTTGTCCAGTATGTTAAAGGCATCCCCGCAAAACACCGTAATGATTCCTTTCAGGAACGGCGGCGCCTCAAAAATAAACAGCACTTATTTTGGAAAAGTTCCGGCAGAAAGGCTTATTAAAAAAGACAGCATTTTGTTTTTTAAAACTGATGCAAAATACAGGAGCAAGATCGGTGTTCCTCCTTCCATAGTTAAACGACTTTTAGGTGACTACGACGCGTCGGGAAACGTGCTAACGATAATTAAATTTGACTATAATGGCGACAGTGATTATGTTAACTCCACGTGGGAACACCAGCAATTCCCTTATAAAGGAGATGTGGTTAATTCTTATAATGACGGGCCAAATGACCTGGGTAGCCAGTTGGGTACTTTTTATGAAATGGAAACTTCCTCGCCGGCAATTGCCCTGCGGAAAAACCAATCTTTGACCCATACCCAGTACATCTTCCATTTCCAGGGAAGCAAGAACGAATTAAACGAGGTCGCAAAACGATTATTGGGGGTATCACTGGATGAAGGGAACTTTAAATAACCAAATAAAATGAGAAAAATAATTTGCCTGCTATTTTGCCTGCCAGGTGTACATGAATTTCAAGCCAAAGCCCAGCATCAACCGGTTAGCTTTAAGTCGCTGTTATTTGAAATCACACAAAATGCGCAGCTGGCCCGTTTTCCTGATCCGGTGTATCAATCACTACAGGCAAGTAGTTATAACCGGGCATCCGTTAGTCCGGATAAGCCGGGATGGTTTGAAGATGGCGACGGCACAGGATATATCCGGGAAGATACAACGGAAGGCAGAAAAGAATATGTGATCATGGAGCATGAAGGTCCGGGCTGCATTACGCGTATGTGGACCCCTTACTTTTACTACAGCCTGGAGAATCATAAGGGGCCACGCATCCGTATCTATATTGACGGGAAGGAACAACCGGCCTTGACCGGCAACTTCATTAAACTGCTCACCGGACAGTCCTTTGTTCACCCTCCTTTTGCTAATCTAACCACCCGTGCAGGACTCATGTATTTGCCGATCCCATTTTCAAAAAGTTGTAAGGTAACGCTTGATGAAAAACCCTTTTATTATTGCATTAGTTACCGGGCCTATCCATTAGGTTCAAAAGTGGAATCATTTTCCATGGATGAATTGGAGCAGGCAAAATATGTTATGAATAAGACAGCTGCAGTCCTCCTGCGGCCTCCAAAGGTAAATGGCGGGATTGTGCCGGGTAAACCAACAACACTACAACCAAATGATTCAACGGAGATTTCGCTCCCGCCCGGAAACCGCGCCATCCGCTATATTCAAATAAACGTAGATACGCCACTTGTCTGGGGTGAACTCCGGAATATATTATTAAAGATAAGTTTCGATGGACAAGATAAAGTATGGTGTCCTTTAGGTGATTTCTTTTGCAGTCCGGACCAGGTAAATAATTTTGACACAAAATTCATCGGGGTCAAATATGGAAAAATGTTGATTTCCCGTTGGGTTATGCCTTACCGGTCTCATGCAGAAATTCAATTGGTAAATTATTCAGGGCATTCCCTGCGATTTAAATGGAAAGTTCAAACAATCCCCTGGAAATGGGATAACCGATCTATGTATTTTCATGCCACCTGGCGCAATTACGGATCCTTACAAGGCAACAAATTTTCTGATATGAATTTCATTCATATAACAGGCAAGGGAATAATCGCCGGGGATGCGCTGACGGTTCTTTCGCCTGGCAAAGGATGGTGGGGTGAGGGAGATGAAAAGATCTATACCAGCAAAGCGGATCTGCGGCATCACTTTCCTTCCCTATTTGGTACGGGTACTGAGGATTACTATGGATGGGCTGGTGGCCTTGTTCCCAGTGGAAAAGATACTTTTTCCCTACCCTTTGGGTCGAACGTACGCAATGGGAACAGGGATAACCCGAGGGGCTATAATATTTGTGTGAGGAACAGAATGTTGGATGCTATCCCTTTTGAAGATGAACTCAGGTTTGACATCGAAGCTTCTCCTGGTGTAGATATCAGGCATTCTTATGATTTGTTATCTTATTCAATGATAACCTATTGGTATTGCCGTCCGGGCGGGAAAAGTAACAGCATGCCGGATCGGGAAAAGATAAAAGAAAAACTTATGTCGCTTTCATCCATTGATCAGCGAGAACAGCAGCTAAAAGCCGGGCAGGTCATCCCGGGCAGTTAAAATACTTCATTGTTCGATATAAGAATGTTGATCCTCATTTCCAAAAAAGTAAAATTTGTATGAAAATTCTATATTTTTCACTATTCATTATTCTTGGTATAAAAACAGATGCACAGCTAACTGCAAGTAATTATATTTCTACGCGGTCTGCCTTAGCGCAGTACAACGACCTTTTGAAGGGAAAAGATTTTATTGTTTTTCCGGAGGTAAGAGAATTTCCTATTCAATGGCCGGATTCTTTGCAGGTACGTTGGCTCGAAAATGATTATAGTTTTCACCCGTATGTTTTGCGTGCACAACCCGGTGAATATTTTGTATTTCAGCTTGGCATTTTTCCATTAGGAAATGATATAAACAATGTACAAATTCGCTTTTCCAACTTGAAGAATGATCGCGGGGAAACCATCTCTTCTAAAGAAATTACCTGTTTCAATAAAGGCGGGATAAGTTACCAGGGACATCCATTTACAAAGCAAATCAATCTTCCCTCCGGGCAGGTACAGGCATTATGGGTTGGGATAAACTTGCCTAAATCGGCAAGCGGTAAATATGAAGGTGCCGTTACTATAACCGGCAACAGTGTTTCCAGCACCACAAAAATTCAATTAGATGTAACTGGAAAAGTATTGGCCGATCATGGATATTATGAAGGAAGAAGATTGTCTCGCCTCGCATGGTTAAATTCTACAAAAGGAATCGATAACAATAAAACGAAGGGCTATACGGCCGTACAACGGACAGGTAATATGATGAAAATTCTAGGGCGTACGATGGAAATAGGTAACGACGGTTTGCCAGCGAAAATAACAAGCTATTTTACCCCGTCCAACCAGGACATTGCAAAAAACGGGCAACCGGTTATTGATGCTCCTTTTCATTTTATTATCGAAGAGGCTGACGGGTCCGTCGTTCATTTACAACCCGGCAAAACTCAATTTACTGCCCAAGCCCCGTCATTTATCACCTGGAAAACTACCAGCACATCGGAAGCCTGTAATGTTATTTGCAACGGGAGGCTGGAGTACGATGGATTTGTGAGTTACCATCTGACGGTAAAAGCAAAAAAAATACTGTCAATTAAGGATATCCGCATGGAGGTGAACATGGATAAAAATAAAGCAGTTTACATGATGGGATTGAACCGGCCGGGAGGATTTCGTCCTGCCACGTGGGACTGGAAATGGGACACTACTAAAAATCAGGACGCATTGTGGCTGGGAGCAGTGAACGGCGGATTGAGAATGAAGTGGAAAGCTGAAAATTATGTGGCGCCACTGGTAAATGTATATTATGCTTTTGGAAAACTTAATCTTCCTTCGTCATGGGGAAATGAAGGGAAAGGAGGCGTTAAGGTCGTTGAAAAAAACAATGGTGTGGTGGTAAACGCTTACTCCGGCAGCCGAAGCATGGAAGGCGGCGAGGAACAACATTATGATTTTGAATTACTGATTACCCCATTCAAAACGATCAATAAATCAGTACAGTTTGGGGCCCGGTATTACCAGTCGGGCAAGAATTCCAGCCAGGAATTTCTGAAGGTTGCTGATTCATTAGGCGCAACTATCGTCAACGTGCACCAGGGAAACGATATTTATCCTTACATCAATTATCCATATTCTGATGACAACATAGCAACCTTAAAAAGTGCCATAGCAGATGGTCACCACGATCATAAGCGGGTAAAAGTATACTACACAACACGGGAACTAACGATCAATCTTCCTGAGTTATGGCCTTTTTTAAGCCTGAACGATGAAATAATCTACCCGGGGCCAGGTATTACGGCCAGGACGGTCACAGACCCTGATGGCCCTGATCCGTGGTTGAGGGAAAACCTTCGTGGAAGAAAATATATTCCGGCGTGGGTGTCTCATTTTTCGGAGGGAAAATATGCCGGCAAGCAAGACCTGTCCGTAATTACTACACCTGATAGCAGGTTGAACAATTTCTACGTTTCAGGCTTAGACTGGATGGTACATCACCTGGATATAGACGGAATATACATTGATGATTGTTCAATGGATCGCATTACTATCCGGCGTGTAAGAAAGATCTTGGATGATAACCGGGAACATGCAAATATCGATATGCATAGTTGGAATCATTTCAATGAATACGCCGGGTGGGCAAGTTGCCTGAACCTTTACATGGACTTGTTTCCTTACATTGATCAATTATGGATCGGGGAAGCCAGAAATTATGATACTCCGCCGGACTACTGGCTGACTGAAATTTCCGGCATTCCATTCGGCATACCAAGCCAGATGCTGCAGGACGGTGGAAATCCATGGAGAGGGATGGTGTATGGCATGACAAACCGTGGAGGTTGGACTGGTAACTCGCCTGATCATATCTGGCATTTCTGGGATGAATATGACATTAAAGATAAAAAGATGATCGGGTATTGGGATGATGATAACCCGGTAACGGTGGATAATGATTCCATCAAGGTGACAGTCTATAAGGGTGCCAAACAATCGATTATTTCAGTGGCAAATTTTGGCAGTACCGGCCAAAATTGTTCATTGGATATAAACTTTCAAAAGTTGGGGTATAACAAGTCAGCTTGTAGCTTTTTTATACCGGAGATAGACGGATACCAGGCCGCCAGGCAGCTAGATACATTGGATCGGCTGCAGATCCCGGGCAAAAAGGGATATTTGATAATAGTGAATTCCGGTAAATAAAAGATCATAAAAAAAGGAAAATAACCCAAAAATATGAGAGTCAACCGGGAATATCAAGATGGCTCCATGCCGGAAACCGAACGATATATCTGTCAAACGTCCGCTACTGCAAGCCATCCGGTAAGAATACCTGCCTGTAAAAAAAGTATTATCGACAAATAATTGCTTGGGAGGAAAAATCAAAATCCAAGTTCCTAAAAAAAATAAGCTTCAAAAAATACATTTTCTTCCATTTTTCATCTTCCCTTCATGTTGGCAATATATGTTTGTTGCGTAATCATATTTAAT
>Ga0068855_100005347_pt1 | contig 15665 bp, 16 predicted proteins | sample KBSCornC52_FD_66592 | JGI IMG/M metagenome (GOLD analysis project Ga0068855, IMG submission 66592) | Corn rhizosphere microbial communities from Kellogg Biological Station, Michigan, USA - KBS Corn C5-2 | ecosystem: Host-associated > Plants > Roots > Rhizosphere > Soil ...
AGAGGATTCCGCAGCCCGTTTACTCAAGCTGGGCCTAAAAACTTCCCGCGAAGATAGCCTTGAGCTTCGACCTCAGCCCCTGTTCCTCGCTCGCCTTCCGCACCTGCGTGCGGTGCGTATAAAGCAGCATCCCGATTACCGCCGCAAACTCCGGCTTCGCCAGTTCCTCAGGCATCCGCGACAACGGTACGGGAAATCCAATTCGAGCCGGAACCCGCAGCAGGCTCTCTGCATTGTCGAGCAGGCCAATCAGGTTTGCTCCTCCGCCGGTGAGAACGCAGCCTGCGCCCAATGCCTCCAGCACACCGCCGTTACGCAGATTGTCGCGCAGCATGGTGAACAACTCGCGCGCCCTAGGCTCCAGAATTTCCGCCAGAAACCGCTGCCGCACCAGCCGCGCCGGCTGCCCGCCCGAGTACGCCAGGTTTCCGCCGACCTCGATCTCGTTCAACTGCGGCACCGCCGTCACTACGCAGTGCCCGTAGATCTTCTTCAACTCCTCCGCCTCTTCGACGGTGACGTGCAGCCCGACGGCAAGATCGTTGGTGAAGTGGTCGCCGCCGATCGGCAGCACCGCCGTATGCGCAATCGATCCTTCAAAATAAACTGCCAGTTCGGTCGTGCTCGATCCAATATCGGCGATGCAGACGCCAAGCTCTCGCTCATCGGCGCTCAGCACCGACTCCGCCGCGGCGATGCCCTCGTAAACCGTATCCAGCACCTCAAGCCCGGCCCGGTTCGCGCAGGTAATTACGCTCTGCGCCACGCCGCCCGAGCAGGTCGAAAGATGCAGATTGACTTCGAGCTTGTTGCCTACCATGCCAACCGGATCGTGAATGCCCGGCTGGTCGTCGAGGATGAACTCCTGCGGCAACAGGTGCAGCACCTCGCGGTCTGGAGGTAGAGCGACACTTCGTGCCCGGTCGACGGCCGCTCGAACTTCTTCGCGCGTAATCTCGCGCATCCGGCTGCCCATGCTGATGCCGCCCCGCGAGTTCATCCCGCGCACATGCGTCCCGCCGATGCCTACCACCGCGGTCTCGATGACTGCCTTCGCTGTGCGCTCCGCCGTCAGCGCCGCGCGATTGATCGCCTCGGCGGCCGGGCCAAGCTCAGCGATCAGGCCCTTTCGCATCCCTCGCGACGGCTCCAGGCCGTGTCCGCGGTAGCGAAGAACGCCATCCAGCAACTCCGCCACCAGCACGCAGCTCTTGGTGCTGCCTGCATCCACTACCGTAATTAAGCTTTCCTGTTTCTGGTTCACGGATGGACCACCTGTGAAGAATGATAATGGGAACTTCGGCTTGTGTGATGCGTCGCTCGCGAGTGAGCCTTCGCAGATAACCTGTGAGGCCTGGCCTTCGCCGCTGGCTTCCACTTGGACCTCGGGGCCTTCTTCGCCGTATGAGCCTTTGCGGGCGCCTTCGCCACCGTCCTTGCCACGGCCTTTGCGGCAGTCTCTGCCGGAACGGGAGCGCCGGCACCAGATGTAGCACTGGGCGCGGAGGGAAGGGCGGCCGTCGAAGCTCCCGCAGCCCCGGGCTGCATCTCCAGCACCACCTGCCGCTCGTACCGCATGTCCACCGACGACAGCGCGGGATATTGCGTCCGCCACTCCGCCAGATGCTCTTCAAACTTGTGGTAGCGGTCCAGAAAGTTCGTATCCCCGAAATGGACCAGGACATCCTTGCCATCGTCAGGGATCAGCGCCTTTACGTCTTCGGGGTCCGAGAGGTCCACCTCGCTCAACTTTTCGGAGATATGCTCACCCGAGCTATCGAGATCGTGTGTGAACTGCTCGAAGAGCTTCATCCGCGCAGCCCGCGTCGAAGCCGGATCGGACGCCAGAATTCCTGTTACGACCGGAAACGAATAATGCGCGTCTCCCTGCCCATGCTGCGGCAGGTCCAGCAGCACGCCGCTTGCATCGACCAGCCCAATCCGGCCGCCCTGGCGCACAAAGGCCACCGGTGTCCGCTCCACGATCGACACGCGCAGCCGGTTCGGCAGCAGCCGCATCACGGTCGCATTTTCTACCCAGGGCAACTGCTGCAACTGCGCCCGCCGCTGTGGCAGAGAGACATAAAAGATGTTTCGTTCTACATCTTCTCCAAAGATATTGACGAGTTCGTCCCGCGTCAGATGCACATTGCCCTGAATCTCGATCGAAGACGCTGACTGTATAAAGAATCTCGGGTCATGCATTACGCTGTCCCTGACCAGCAATAATGCTCCAAAACAAAGCCCGGCCAGCATAGCCAACGCAGCACCGGCTGCTATCCTGCTCCACTTCGTCTTCGGCAGTCCCCAGCGAAACCGCAGTTGCACCCCTCGCTGCCGACGTCCAGACGGAGCCTCGCCGTCCTCAGGAAAGTCATCGGCGAAGTCTTCGGTCAAGTCGCGGCGCAGCTTTCTCGCGGGCGCGGCGGACGTTCGTCTGGGCGCTCTCGTTTTACGGGCATAGTCCTGCTCGGGCGCCTCTAGCACCGCCGCACCGCGTTTCGAAGATCCATCGCTATATCGCAAGCCTGAGCAAGGCCGCGAGAATCGCCACCCTGAATATATCGTGCCTTAGCGCCATCCCCACCCAACATCTTTCGTATGTACCCTTTCAGGAACTCACCCAAATCGTTACTACAACGATCCTTTGCGGGTGCCTGTTCTAATGGAAGTTCCTCGTTCCATGTCGGTGTTAAGCCTGCATCCCCACGCCGCGCCGTTTTAAGCCCTCCAGAATCATCGTTCCCCCCTGCGAGACGCTGCCTGCCCCCAGCGTCAGCACCACATCTCCGGTCCGCGCCTCGCGCACCAGGGCCTCCACCGCCGCCGTCATCGATGCGGCGTATTCCACCTTCGCCGATCCCGCATGGCTGATCGCCTTCACCAACGCCGCCGCATTCACGCCGGCGATCGGCTCTTCGCTGGCAGCGTAGATATCCAATACCTTCACGACGTCCGCATCCCCAAAGGCTGCGGCAAAGTCGTCCATCAGGTCGCGGGTCCGCGTAAACCGGTGCGGCTGAAACAGCACCAGCACTCGTCCATACCCGCACTCCTGCGCCGCCTGCAGTGTGGCCACAATCTCCGTGGGATGATGGCCATAATCGTCGACGACCGTCACGCCCTTCTCCACGCCCTTCACCTGAAACCGCCGGTCGACTCCGCGAAAGCTGTCCAGCCCCACCGCGATCTGCTCCGGGGCCACTCCCAGTTGTACCCCGACCGCCACCGCCGCCGTCGCATTCAGTACGTTGTGCTTCCCCGGAACGTGCAGCCGGAACGGGCCCATCACCAGCCCCTTGTAGTTCACCTCGAATCGCGAGTGGCAGCCGTCTTCTTTCTCCATCATCTGCAGACGAAAATCGGCATCCTCGCTTGTTCCATAGGTATAGACCTTGCGGCGGACACGGGGCAGCACCGCGCGCAGCAATGCATTGTCGATGCAGGCGGTGGTCGCTCCGTAGAACGGCACCCTGTCCATAAACTCAACGAACACGCTCTCGACGTCGGCCATGTCGGTATAGCAATCCATGTGCTCGCGGTCGAGGTTCGTCACCACGCCCAGCACCGGGGACAGCTTCAAAAACGAGCGGTCGCTCTCATCGGCCTCCGCGACTAAATAATGCGAGTTTCCAAGGCGCGCATTCGAGCCCAGCGAATCGACGCGGCCTCCCACGACGACGGTGGGATCGAGCCCTCCGCCCGCCAGCACTGCCGCGATCATCGAAGTCGTCGTCGTCTTGCCATGCATCCCGGCGACGGCGATCCCGTACTTCAGCCGCATCAGCTCGGCCAGCATCTCTGCCCGTTGAATGACAGGAATCTTTCGCGAGCGCGCCTCGACAACCTCGGGATTGTCTTTGCTCACCGCCGAACTGGTCACTACCACGTCGCTGGCCGCCGCATTCAGCGCCGCATGGCCCTCGAAGACACGGGCGCCCAGACCTACCAGCCGCTCCGTCACCGCGCTCCGCCGCAGGTCGCTGCCTGAGACCGCATATCCCATGGTCAGCAGGATCTCCGCGATCCCGCTCATCCCAATTCCGCCGATCCCGATAAAGTGGATCCGCTGCGTAGGCGCAAACAGGAAATGTCCGGAAGGAGCAACAGGAGCAAACATATCTTCCACTCTAGCAGCGCCGCCCCGCAAAACGCAGGGCCTGCGCACCATGACAGCAATGCGCGGGCCGAGGCGGCAGGCTGGCTGGCGATGCATTGAACCATTGATGGTACGTGCCGGTGGAAAACGGGGATGCGGGCGTAGCCTGTTGATGGGAGAATTAACACGGAACTTTGATCCATCCGAGATCCTCTCAGGAGCCACTGCTGCCATGTCCAATCTGCCCGATGACGATATTCGAATTCACTATCACGAAGAGCTTCCACGCGGAGCGAAGATCAAGGTCATCGGTGTGGGCGGCGGTGGAAATAACGCCGTAAACCGCATGATTGCGGCCAATGTCGAGGGTGTCGAATTTATTGCGGCGAATACGGATGTGCAGGCACTGCAGTCGTCGAACGCGGCGGTGAAGCTGCAGTTGGGCGTGAAGCTGACCAGCGGTCTGGGCGCGGGGTCGAACCCGGATGTGGGACGGCGGGCGGCGTTGGAAGATTCGGACAAGATCATCGAATCGCTCGAAGGCGCGGACATGGTATTTGTGACGGCAGGTCTCGGTGGAGGCACGGGAACCGGTGCCGCTCCGGTGATCGCTTCGCTGGCCAGCGAGATGGGTGCGCTGACGGTTGCCGTGGTGACACGGCCGTTCGGGTTTGAAGGCAAGCGGCGCATGATGCAGGCCGAACGTGGGATGCAGGAGCTGCTGGAGTCGGTCGATACGCTGATTGTGATTCCGAATGAGAAGCTGCTGGCGGTGGCCAAGGACGCCGGGTTCTTTGAGAGCTTCCGGATTGCTGACGATGTGTTGCGGCAGGCGGTGCAGGGGATCTCGGACATTATCACGATTCCCGGCGTCATCAACCGCGACTTTGCCGATGTAAAGACGACGATGGCGGGCATGGGCTATGCGGTGATGGGGACGGCGCAGCGCGCGGGCCAGAATCGGGCGATGGAGGCGGCGATGGCGGCGATGGCTTCGCCACTGCTGGAAGCTGGAGCGATCGATGGGGCGCGCGGCATTCTGATCAATATCACCGGGTCGAGCAGCCTGAAGCTGAGTGAGGTAAACGAGGCTTCAGGGATCATTCAGAGCGCGGCGCATGAGGACGCGAACATCATCTTTGGCGCGGTGCAGGACGAGGCCATGGGCGATGAGGTGAAGATTACGGTTATCGCTACCGGCTTTAAGCAGCAGGAGATGCCGCAGCGCCGGGAGCGGATGCTGGCCGAAGCCACGCTGCCGACGATGCGGTATGACGTGCCGATTCAGCCAAGGGTGTCCACAGTGCGTGCGGCTACGTCTCGTTTTGCGAATGGAGCGGATTTTGAGGTTGCGCCGGTGTTCGAGCCGGAAGAGTCTGCGCCCGAGAGTTCCATGGAACAGCGGCCGGAGGCCAGAGTGGGAGCTGGAGCGTCTCCGGAGCTGATCCCGGTGCCTGCTTCAGTCTTTGACGATGATTTTTTTCAGGGCCCGGGACACGGGGACGACGCTAATGGGGACGGAGTTTCGGGGCGGACGAGGGAAGTGAGCCACTTTTCCTCGGCTGCACGCGTCCAACAACAAGAGAATGTTCGAGTTGGGATGACTGAACCGGGCGAGGCCGTGGTTCGCGGAACTTCTTTTGAGGACGCTTCGGTGGCGGCTGCTGAATCAGATGAGCTGGATATCCCCGCCTTTCTGCGCCGGGGGAACTGACGCTATTTGGTGATACCGATGCGGATAAGATTGTCCTAAGCTGTACCCTGCCGGGAATGGCAGATTGATTGCTGGTATTGCAGATGAAGAGACAGGGTTCCTTATGTTGAGAGTTGTGAAATCGTTTTGCGCCATTCTTCTATGCCTTGGACTCTGCGCAGGTGTGTCTGCGGAGCCGACGACCAGGCTCGCGAAACGCCATAGCGCAGGGACGACGACTCATACTTCGACATCGGCGCGGGCGAGGACTTCCCATGCGAAGGGCAGTCGTGCGGCGGCCAAGACCGCGCATGTCCGGACCAGCACTAAAAAACATTCGACATCGGCCAAGGCTTCGGTTCACAGGCGAAGACGCAACGGCCGTGCCGTGCTGGCGGTCCGGCGGACACGGCACCGGTCGAGGTATGCGGAACGATTTACTGCTAGCTCGTATGCGGACAATTTGACACTGGGCGATGTGACGGCGGGCGAAGACCCGGTGGTGCGCGCGGCGGCGATTGAAGCGCTGGGCAATATGAATGGGACGGCGGTGGCGATCGATCCGGACAACGGCAGGATTCTTGCCATGGTGAACCAGAAGCTTGCGCTGTCGCGTGGCGCCGAGCCTTGCTCGACGATCAAGTTGTCGGTGGCGCTGGCGGCGCTTGAAGAAGGCATCATCACCAAAGACACGCCGGTAAACCTGGGGCATGGCTACAAGGTGAACCTGACCTACGCTTTGGCCAAGTCGATCAATCCTTATTTTGAAGTGCTGGGTCGGACGCTCGGATTTGAGCGGGTCAAGCACTACGCGAACCAGTTTGGGCTGGGTGAGCTGGCGGGATATCACATTCAGGGAGAGCATCTGGGGGTCTATCCCGATGAGCCGCTGCCCGAGAAGTTGGGCGGTGTGGGCCGGATGTGCTCGTTTGGCGAAAGCATCTCGATGACGCCGTTGCAGCTCGGGGCCATTGTTTCGGCGATTGCCAATGGCGGGACGCTTTATTATTTGCAGCATCCCGAGACTCCGCAGGAGGTGGCGGACTTTACGCCGAAGGTAAAGCGGACGCTGAATATCGCACCCATTATTCCGGAGATCATTCCTGGGATGGAGGGAGCGGTGGGCAGTTCGTATGGGACGGCGCGGTCGCTCAGGGCGAGCTTCAATGAGTTTCCTGTAATGGGCAAGACGGGGACTTGCTCGAACGATGGGACACGGTTCGGGTGGTTTGCCTCGTATGCGGATACGCCGAGCGGAAAGATCGTGACCGTCTTCTTTCTTGAGGGCGGACGGCCTACCTTTGGGCCCAAGGCTGCTGAACTGACCGGGCAGTTTTACCGGGCGCTGTGGGACAACAGCTACTTCCAGCCCAAGGTTGGCGTGGTGGCGGAGTCGAGGACGGGCGGGGGGCAGTGACGGAGAACTTCTCCGGCGCGCAGAATCCTCAAGGCTATCTGGCTGCGGAGCGGACGTTTCTGGCCTGGATCAGGACCGGGCTGGCTTTGATGGGGTTCGGATTTGTGGTGGCGCGGTTTGGGCTGTTTCTGCGGGAGGCGCAGGGGTTTATCCATTTGAGAAGCGCCCAGTCGTCGGTCTTCTCCTTGGGTAGCGGTACAGGGCTGGTGCTGCTGGGTGTGGTGGTGCTGGTGGTTTGGGCGGTGCGATACAGGGACAACATATTGCGGCTGCAGCGCGGAGAGATGCCTCGGACCTCTCCGTCGCGAACGGCGATGGGGACGGCACCAATGCTGGCGGTGCTGGGGCTGGCGATGGCGTGATATCTGCTGTACTTCCGCTAGAGATACTTTCCTGTGTGTGGTGAATCCGGAGTTTGAAATTGTGTAATGTTTCTCTTGACAATCAATAACCGTTTGGTTATTGTTTCTGAGTGACGCCAGCCAATGCCAATGCCAATGCCAATTACGTGTTTCGTGCTCTTGCCGACCCGACTCGCAGGGCCATCTTTGAGGAGTTGACCCGGCAGGGCGAACAGACCGTCCATGCATTGACTCGCTATGCGGGCGTGTCCCAGCCTGCCGTCTCCAAGCATCTGACGGTGCTGAAGCGGGCAAAGCTGGTACGACATCGCCGCGAGGGACGCGAGACGCACTATCGCGCCCAGTCCGAGGCGCTGGCGCCGATGGTGGACTGGTTGCGTGACTACAGCGCCTTCTGGCGCGACCGGTTCGACAAGCTTGAAGCACTTCTGGAAAGGATGGAGCCATGAGTCAGGAATCAAAGAGTAATCCAGCAGAGGGTACGCGCAGCGTTGTGATTGAGAGAGTATTCCCACACCCGCCAGAGAAGCTGTGGCGCGCCCTCACCGAGAGCCCGCTTGTAGCTCAGTGGTTGCTCAAAAATGATTTCGAGCCCGTAATCGGGCGGAAGTTTCAGTTCCGGTCTGAACCGGTGCAGAACTGGGATGGTGTCATCGACTGTGAGGTATTGATCGTCGATCCTTTAAAGCGGCTCTCTTATAGCTGGGGCTCTATGGGGCTCGACTCCATTGTGCTCTTTACGTTGACTCCGGCCGAGGGCGGCACGCACGTTCGTATGGAGCAGTCCGGCTTCCGTCCCGATCAGGAGTTCGCCTATAAGGGCGCGACCTATGGCTGGCAGAGCTTCTTCGGCGCTTTGGAGCGGGTTGTTGAGGGATTGGAATGAGCATGAAGGCGAAAAACATTACTTACTGGACTACCACCATACTCATAGCGTTCTTTATGGGAAGCGGGGGTGTCGCGCAGGTAGCTCGTGTGCAGGGCACTGTCGACGGCTTTGTGCACATCCTTGGCTACCCGCTGTACTTCGTGACCATACTGGGTGTTTGGAAGGTGCTTGGAGCCATTGCCATCCTCGTGCCGCGTTTTCCGCGTCTCAAGGAATGGGCGTATGCGGGGATTTTCTTTGACCTGACAGGCGCAGCCGCATCCTCCGCTGGAGTCGGAGTTTACGGTGCTTACGGCTTTCACATCCTCGCTCCGCTCGTCCTTGCTGGTCTTGCTGTGGCATCGTGGGCGCTCCGGCCGCAAAGCCGTACCATCGGAGTTCTCTTTCCTGCAAAAAACGACAAGGCGGTATGAACCTTTCAGGGCACTTCTCTGAGCTAGTCGTCTTCAACGCGCGCCCTTATATCCGAGTACGCCGTCTCGATAAGCCTGTTGAGCGATGCGGCGTCTATGGCCGTTCCCGGTCGCAGCTTCACGTGGCGCATGAACTTGCCGGTGCCTTGCAATAAGCGAGCCGGGTCCGGTAGCGCTGCGCCGTGAAAGAATCCCACGTTTACGTGCGAAGTGAATGCATTGACGTAGCCGAAGGGCGCATCGCCCAGGCATGCAACCGGACAGCCGTCATGCAATATCTCCCGGACTTCGTCTCCGCATCTTCGCATTACCTCAAACCACTCCTGCGCGATGGCCCCCAATTCACCTCGATGCTCTTTCATCCACGTATCGATGGCGGGATCGCGTTCGACAGTACCGTTGAATCGCAGCAATTCCGTTTTCATCGTCGCTCCATTTTCACCGCCCGATCCATGTTACGTGGCACCCCTACGCGCGGAACAAATCGGACAGGTCGCTCAGAAATGCGCTGGTCTTCATTGGCGGAGGTTGCAGGTTCGGCCGAGCACGGCTAAATTAGGTGCGAGAGTTGGAGTTATTCATGAAAAAGCCTGTTCCGGCGGAGTCTGCCTCTGCATTTATCGACGCGAAGATCAACGAGCTTGGCGACTGGCGTGGGAAGATGCTCGCGAAGGTTCGCGCGATCATTCACAAGGCCGACCCTGAGATCGTCGAAGAGTGGAAGTGGATGGGGACTCCCGTCTTCTCGCACGGCGGCATCGTCTGCACGGGAGAGACGTACAAGAACGTCGTCAAGATGACCTTTGCAAAGGGCGCTGCGTTGGAGGACCCTACCGGTCTGTTCAACTCCAGTCTCGACGGGAAGGTCAGACGCGCGATCGACATTCGCGAAGGCGAGAAGATAAATGAGGTGGCTCTGAAGGATCTCATCCGCGCTGCCGTGGCGCTCAATCTCAAGGCCAAGTCGAAGTCTTCGCGCGCGAGCAGCAAGCGGGTCGACTAGCTTCCGCCGAAGCCAGCTTCATTGTTCCGTCTCGATGCGCAGATACAGGTGGGTTGGCGCTTTCCGATGAATTTCAGATAGAACGGTAGGATGAGAATTCTAACGGCGGCGGAGATGGGTGCGGTGGATCGGCAGACGGTGGGGGAGTCTGGAGTTCCGCTGGAGACGTTAATGGATGCCGCTGGTGGTGCGGTGGCTGCGTTTTGCTTGCGGCAATATCCTGCGGTGAAGCTGGTTACGGTGCTCTGCGGCAAGGGGAACAATGGCGGCGATGGGTTGGTCGCCGCCCGGGTGCTTGCGGCTGCGGGTAAGGCCGTGCGGGTGGTCCTGCTGGGGCGTGAAAGTGAGTTGAAAGGTGAGACGGCGGCCGCTTTGGCACGTCTGCGGGGGCAGGTTCCGGGGGTGGCGCTGGTTGAAGTGACGGACGAAGCGGGGCTGGGTAACGCATTCGATGAGGCGGAGTTGTTGATCGACGCTGTGGTGGGGACTGGATTCAAGCCTCCGCTGCGTGGGCTTGCGTTGGCGGTACGGGATCGTGTGGGTGGGTTGAGTGTGCCGGTGGTGGCGGTGGATCTGCCTTCGGGGTGGGATGCGGATTCCATGGAGCAGACGGTCGAGGGGGCGTTTCGAGCCGATGCCGTGGTGACGTTTACGGCCCCGAAGCTGGCGCATGTGTTTGGCCATCTGACGGCTGCAACCTTTGGCCCGGTGGTGGTGGCGGGGATCGGGTCGCCGGATGCGGCGGTGCGGTCAGAGACTGGGTTGAGCTGGACGGGGAGTTCGAAGGCGCTGGCGGAGAAGCCGCGGGGGATGAATTCGAACAAGGGAAAGTTTGGGCATGTGCTGGTGGTGGGCGGCAGTTGGGGGAAGGCTGGTGCCCCGGCGATGGCTTCGCTGGCGGCGTTGCGGGCTGGGGCCGGATTGGTGACAGCAGGAGTTGTGGAGAGCATTGTGGGGATTGTGGCGGGGGTGGCTCCGGAGTTGATGATTGCTCCGTTGATGGAGAAGACGAAATTGCTGACGAACCTCGAGGGGAAGAAGTTCGAAAGGCTGATGAAGGGAATTACAGTGCTGGCGGTGGGGCCGGGGTTAGGGACGGATGGGGATGCTCCGGCATTTGTGCGGGAGCTGGTGGCAAAGACGACGATTCCGGTGGTGATCGATGCGGATGCCTTAAATGCGTTTGCGGGAAAGACGGAGCTGCTGAAGGGCGCGGGAGGGACGATGGTGCTGACGCCGCATCCCGGGGAGATGGCGCGGCTGGCGGGGGTGACGGTGAAGGAGGTTGAGGCGGACCGAGTGGGCCTGGCTCGGCGGTTTGCGACCGGGCATGGAGTGACGCTGGTGCTGAAGGGATGGCGGACGTTGGTGGCGCATCCCGATGGAAGTGTCGCGGTGAATACGACGGGGAACCCTTCGATGGCGAAGGGCGGTAGTGGAGATATTTTGACGGGAATTGTGGCGGCGATGCTGGCACAGTTTCCAGATGATGTGGCTCGGGCGGTGGAGGCGGCGGTGTATCTGCATGGTCTGGCTGGGGATTTTGCGACCCATGCGATGGATGAGCATACTGTACTTGCTACCGATACGGTTACACATCTGTCGGATGCTTTTCGTTATCGGGTGAAGGACGATGATGGGCTGACTTGGATTTGTGGTTTGAATGAACCGAAGTTTAGAGAGCATGGGACGGCACAATGAACATGAAAGAGAAGTTACGGGAGAAACGGTTCAGGACGCGGTCGGTGGCGGGTACGCTGGCCCTGGGAGAGACGATTGCGGAGATGCTGCGTCCTCCGAAGCTGGTAATACTGCGGGGTGAGGTGGGAGCAGGGAAGACGACGCTGGTGAAGGGCATTGCAGCGGCGCTGGATGCGGCGTATGAGGAGGACGTGACCAGTCCGACATTTACGCTGGTGCATGAGTACGACGGGCCAAAGGTGCACCTGTTTCATCTGGATCTTTACCGGCTGGAGACGGAGGAGCAGATTGCGGTGCTGGGGCTCGAAGAGATGATGGCCGAGCCGAATGCGCTGGTGCTGGTGGAGTGGGGCGAGCGGTTTGAGAGCGTGGTGAAGCTGGCCGATGGAGAGATTGCCATGGAGCATGGCGTGGGTGATGAGCGGGGCTTGATCGTGCGGTGGCGAGAGTAAAAGCGAATTTAGTTAAGCAGTAAATAGTTCGTTATCAAACTAGTTGATTTGCGCGGCCGGTGTAGCGATAGATGGCGCACTCTTCGTCGCCGGTGGAACCGTATTCACTTTGCTGGGCGATGGCGGCGAGGTCGGCGGCGTGGTCTTCGGGAGACATGGCAACCGGGCCGTTGAAGAGGCGGGTGAAGGCCGGGTGCCTGTCGAGAACGATGCGACACTCGGCGTTGACATAGAGAATGTCGAGGGTGCCGGGGCGTTTGGCGAACTGCGTCTCGATGCGGCGAAGGAGTTGTTTGAGCACCGGCGCTTCGAAGGGGTGGAAGAGGAAGACGAGGGAGGGGGTGGAAGGGAAGTCGAAGGTGAGGGCGTCCTGTTCGAGCAGGTGGATGGGGGCGAGACGAGGGGCGGTGGCGTCGGTGGTGTGCGACCGGTTCCAGTGATCGAGATTCTGTTGAGCGATGGCGGCCATGGCCGGGTTGAGTTCGATGCCGATGACCTGGTGAAAGGGGAGTTCGCTGGCGACGAGCATGGCGCGGCCCTTGCCTGCGCCGATGTCGATGAAGTTGTAACGGTAGATGGGCTCCGGTGGCGGGCTCTCGCGCCAGAGGTCGATGAGGCTGCGAAGGATGCTGGGAGCGACGCCGTAGTAGGCGGTGACGTGCTGGTCGTTGGGATGACCGGTGACGAGGTTGGCGGCCGGGACGAGACCGCTGGTCTCCACGCCGTGGATCAGATCGAAGGGATGAATTGGCGTGGTCGTCGCCTTGAGCAGATCGCGGGGACGGATAGGGATGGGCTTTTTGCTCATGTTGGTCGCGTGCTCGTGGCCTAGCGGATCTGGATCAGGTTGGGGTTGCCGTCGAGGCCGAGGGTTCTTCTTCCGGCTGGAGTGATGTTGGCTGGCGTCCACGCGGGTGCCGGGAGCACGGTGATGATAGTTCGACCGACTGCTTCGAGGCCGGCGAGGCGGTTAGCGATCTGGGCGCGGAGCTGGGCTTCGGCGTCCTCGCTGGGATTGGTGAGGATGAGATCGATGTGGACGTGGTATTTTTCGGGAACGCCGAAGATGCCTGCGCCGGGGGCGTCATGGTCGGGCGTGATGGCGATGGAGCGGACGAGGCCGAGATCGACGATGTTGCAGGGGAGTTCGGGGTCGTAGCAGTCGCGGAGGCAAGTGGTGATTTCGGACTCGGTGAGCATCTGTGTTGATGATAATGAAGACGGCCGCGCTATGCGCGATGCCCATGTCCCAGGATCGGGCACCCGGTTTTGTGGCGGTACTAATGTTTGCGCTCGACCAGGTAGTTGGCGAGGGATTTGAGCGGATTGGCGGCCGGGCCGAAGGGGGCGAGTGCGGCGAAGGCGTCGGCGATGAGCTCGCGGGCGTCGTGGAGGGAGCGCTCGATGCCATAGACGGCGGGCCAGGTGGCCTTGATGCTGGCGGTGTCTTTGCCAGCGGTCTTTCCGAGTTGTGCGGAGTTCTGCGTCATGTCGAGCACGTCGTCGACGATCTGGAAGGCGAGGCCTGCCTTTTCGCCGAAGGTGCGCAGGCGGGTGATGGTGTCGCTGGAGGGCTTGGTCTGGGAGCCGTAGAGTCCCCCGGCTACGATGCTGACCGTGATGAGCGCACCGGTCTTGGCGCGGTGGATGGACTCGACCAGATCGGCGGTGGGCGGCTTGCCTTCGGACTCGATATCGACGACCTGGCCGCCGATCATGCCGGGGGGAAGCGAGCTGTTTGCTCCTACACCAGTGCCGACGGCGAGGGAGACCTCGCTCAGGATGGCTACGGTGGTGGCGGCTGGCGACGGCAGGGATGCGATGGTCTGGAAGGCGAGGGTCTGGAGCGCGTCCCCGGCGAGGATGGCGATGGCTTCGCCGAAGACGACGTGGCAAGTCGGCTGGCCGCGGCGTAGGTCGTCGTTGTCGAGGGCGGGGAGATCGTCGTGGATGAGAGAGTAGGTGTGCAGCATCTCGAGAGCTGCTCCGAGGTTGGCTGCGCCTTCGGGTATGTCCGCTTCGCCGCTGACCATGCGTGCGGCTTCCATGCAGAGGATGGGACGGAGGCGTTTGCCTCCGGCGAAGGTGCTGTGGCGCATGGCGCGGTGGATGGAGTGAGGAAGAGTATCGGGCGATGGCAGGAGGCGTTCGAGGGCGGCATCGGTGAACTCGACGCCAGAGTGAAGCAGGGATTGTACCGTGAGGTTCATTGAGGTTTGATGATAAATCAGAGGAGAGGGCTTAGGGCTTAGGAAGGCAATTGCGGGTGAGGAGGAGAAGGGCGAGTGAGAGGAGGGAGAGGATCTCTCCGGAGGTCTGGTCGAAGGTGCGAATGGACGTGATGGCGATGTGGTTGATCCCGGCGGGGATGGGGAGCGCGATGAGGCCATCGTTGCGAGGGAGGCGGGTTGTGACGATTGTCCGGTTGAGAGTGACGCGCCAGCGAGGGTAGTCGCGGAGGTTGAGGACGAGTATCCGGGGCGTGACGGAGTTCAGTGTGAGACTCGCGGGGGCTGAGCCGGGAGCGGCGCTGGCGGGTGCGTTCGCGTTGATGTTGGAGTGCTGATAGGGGATGAGCCAGAAGGGCGGGTTGCGATGGTTGAGTGCCCGGTTGTCGGCGGTGATGGGAGTGTATTCATTGTTGGGCGCGGCTCCGGCATTAGAGCGAAAGGCGGCGAGACTGGCCGGTACGTTGTCTTCTGGGTAGCAATATTGATGGAAGAGATCGTAACCGGTAAAAGTGAGGGCAATGGCGAGAGTAATGGATAAACCCGCGGCGATGATCGCTTTGAATTTTGCTCGCGTGAACACAAGGGCTATGGCGAGTCCAAGGACCGCGGCCAGAATAGCGAGCAGACGCCAGGGGAATTGGAGGAAACGGAGTTCGGGAACGTGCTGCCAGATGGGGTTTGACAGGGATGTGAGGAGGCAGCCGATAGCTATGGTGAGGATAGCGAGTGGCGCGTTTGAGTGTTGTGTCTTCCCCTCTTCGCGATGAAGCTGCGAAGGATAGGGCATCCGTGCTTTTTGGGCGGAGTTAGATAAATAAATCGCCCCCAGGGCTAAGACAGTGAGGGTGAGCAGAATCACAGCGATGGTTGATGCTGTGTTGAGGACCGCGTTGTGGTTTGGGCTGCCGGTGTGGTGGAAGAGAAAATTATTCTGGACGTTGGACCCGGGAGCGAGGGCGGCGGCGATTTGAACGTAGCGGCGCTCGTAGGCTGCGGGAAGAATGTAGAAGGCCGCGAGTCCAAGGCCGAGGAGGGTTCCGGTAGCGGCTTTGGTGGCGATTTGGAGAGGGGTGGGAACGGCTCCCGGATTTCTGGTTGCTTGAACGATGCGGATGAGGGTGAGCAGCGCAAGCGCGTAGCAGCCCATGACGGCGGCGGGGTCGTTGGTGAGCCAGAGCAGCGCGACCGGGATGGCAATGCCGGAAATGGTGACTTTTTTGCGGAGGATGGCGAGCAGAAGCAGGGGGATCCAGGCGGCGGCGAGCAGCTCGGAGTAGGCGGTGCGTTCGTAAGCGGTGAACAGAGTGTAGGGATTGACGATATAGAAGGCCGCGGCGATGAGCGCTGCGTTTGGAGTGGCGAATTCGCGGGCGAGTCGATAGAGGGCGAGGCCGGCGGCGGTGAG
>Ga0068855_100005348_pt1 | contig 15660 bp, 9 predicted proteins | sample KBSCornC52_FD_66592 | JGI IMG/M metagenome (GOLD analysis project Ga0068855, IMG submission 66592) | Corn rhizosphere microbial communities from Kellogg Biological Station, Michigan, USA - KBS Corn C5-2 | ecosystem: Host-associated > Plants > Roots > Rhizosphere > Soil ...
AGAGGAGCTTCGAGCCATAAAGAGTCGCGCGCTTCAAACTGCTTGGCGAACTCCGTTGCCGAGTGCGGGGTGAGGCGCCACAGAGCATCTACGGCGAGGCCTCCACTCGAGGGCAGCATCGCCCGAACCGCGTCAACATTTTCGAAGAGGCGTTGCTCAGAGGCATCGTGAAAGACCTTCACGCACGAAAACCCCTGATCGAGCCACGGGCGCACTCCGTGCGCGCCGCCACCCGGGAGACCACTGAGATAAGCGGGGACGGAATGGCGAGAGTCGGCCGCGATTAACTGTGAAACGGGCTTGCCTGCGATTTTTCCCGCGAGATCCCACAAGGCAAGATCGACGCCTGCGATGGCATCGAGCATGAAACCGCCGGTTTGGCCGCGTACGCGCATGGCCGAGTACATGCGCCACCACAGCGATTCGATTTCATCGACGCATCCTTCGAATTCCGAACCGAGCAGTACGGGTTTGAGAATTCGATCGACGATAGCGCAAGCGACCTGAGGGGCGACCGGCGCCTGGGATTCGCCCCACCCGGCGAGACCGGAATCGAGCGTGATCCGGATGAGCGCGGTTTCGAAACGAGTGGAGTAAAGAACCGGATAGTTTTCGGCCCAGCGATAATGCGATGCGTCGCCTGACGCGGCCGACTGAAGCTTCGCGGGCGATCCCGCGGTTCCGGTGGCTTCCGGCTTGCGTTCCGCAAGGAACGGAATCGCCTCGATTGCCGCGATCTTCAACTTTCGTCCATGCTCCGGAGCATCGCTTCTTTGGCGCGAAGGATATGCCGGCGCAGGGAAGAGACGAGAGCCCGCGCATCCCGGCGGTTCATTGCGTCGAGAATCTCTTCGTGCTCTTTCTGCTCGACTGCGAGCCGCGATTGCCAGTTTTCATCGGCGCGATGCAACCGGCCCATGGTGAGATGGGCACGCAGACTCTCATACATATCTCCCAGACGATGGTTGCCCGAAGCTTCGATCAGAATGTCGTGAAACTCGCGGTTTGCCTGCTCGTGCGCTTTTCGCTGCGCCTCATTGCGAACCGGCCGGTTCAACATCGCCATCAGCTTCGCGGCGCGCTCGAGCTGCTCATCCGTGAGGCGCTCGGCGGCCTTTTCAGCGGCCAGACATTCGAGAGCGCACCGAATATCGAAGGTCTCTTCCAGATCCCGCCGGGAGAGTGAGGCGACGAACGTGCCGCTGCGCGAATGTACATCGACCAGTCCTTCGGCTGACAGCAGCTGGATCGCGCTGCGTACGGGAGTGAAGCTGACGCCCAGCTGCGAGGCCAACTCCTCTACATTCAGGCGCATGCCCGGAGGAAAGCGGCGATCGAGAATCGCCTCCCGGATCGCCTGGTGCACATCGTCCACGGCGCGCCGGCGCTCAATACGCCCAAGCGCAATTCCGTCGCTGTTTCCCATTATTCACACTTTAAAATGCGCGCTAATTTCAGAAGATCAGCTTCATTCCAAGCTGAACGCTGCGCGCCGGCCGGGCTGATGTGATGGTCCCAAAGGTACTGCTGGAATTGAGGCCATTCACGCCGGGTACGAACGTCGCGTTCGGGAATCCAAGGTTCACGTGATTATCCAGATTGAACGCCTCGCCGCGGATCTGAAGGGTTGCCCGCTCGCGTATTTTCGTATCCTTGATCAGCGAGAAATCGCAGTTGAAGAAGCCCGGCGTTCGCACGTCCGGGAGCGCCCTTCCCACGTTGCCGTAAGTGTAGTTGGGCGGATTCACGAACGCCTGCGTATTGAACCACGCGTACTGAGTGGGATTCGAAAGCTGCGCGGATTGGCCGGTGGAGTTGGGCCGTGTTGCGAGGAAGTTGGAAGCGCCGGTGATCAGAACCGGCAGACCTTCCTGCAGCGTGATGATGGTTTGGGCCTGCCATCCGCCGATGAGTCCATTCACGAACCGATTCTTCGAGCTGAACGCCTTACCCTGACCAAAGGGCAACTCATAGACCGAACTGATGGCCAGCCGCTGAGGGACATCGGTAGGATCCACCGAACGATCGAGCGCGCGGTTGAAAGCTCCATCCTGATAACCATTGTTTGTCACCTGCTCGATTGACCCGAAATTGATGGGGGCGGCGACGCTATCGCTGATCAGCTTCGCCTTTGTGTAGGAGGCGAGGAAGGTAAGTCCGTTGGTAAACCGCTTATGCACTGTGAGCAGGCCGGCATGGTAGATCGAATTCCCAAGGTGGGGATTCCGAACGTTGATCGTGGTGTAGTACGGGAACGGAAGAAATGATTGCTGCCGCGTGATCGTAGCCGAGCCAAGCGATCCCGGTACGGCCCCCGCATATGGATTGGCGACCGGGTTCTGCAGGGCCGTTCCGAGGCTCAGTTGAGCATCGCTCATCTGATTGAGATTGTAATTACCAGCCACGAGATGCGTGCCGTGGTTACCGGAATACGTGACATCCACAACCCAGCTGCCGGGAAGCTGCTTCTGAATCGAGAAATCCCATTGCTGGGACATCGGTGTTCTCGCGTTCGGCTCGTCGTAAGTGACGGACTGACCGAGGAACGCGCTCGGCCCGAGAGCACTGCCAAGCGGCTGAATGGGCGCACTCGGCAGGCCCTGGCTGAGCATGAAAGCGGGCAGGTTGGTGTTATTGCCAGGGGCGTTGTAAGACGTGTTGGTAGAGGCGAAACCGGCGGTGCTTCCGAAATACGTGATGTTGAAGGTCCCGGGATAAAAAATGGCATAACCGCCACGAATTACTGTCGTGCCCTTGCCGTTCAGGTCGTAGGCGAAACCGAAGCGCGGCGCGAAATCCGTGTAGTCGGGCTTCCAATACGTATTGCCATAATCCTTGCAGGCGTACTGCATTGCGCCCCGGAGTCCAGTAAGGGGGTTGGTCGCTGCCGGATTGAAGTTGGATGTGCCGCAGTTGCGCTCATAAGCCGGCTGCTGGTAGTCATAACGGAGGCCGATATTCAGATTCAGCCGCTGTGTCAGGCGCCAGTCGTCCTGAACGAATCCGCTCATCGTGTAGCCCTTTTCCGATTCTCCGGCGTAGGTTCCGATGGTGGCGCTGCTTACAGCTCCCAGAAGGAAATCCGCATACGCGCTTCCGGTGCCACTCTGGGTTTGCGGGTTGCCCGTCAGGGTGGGTACGAACGTGAAATTTCCCGAGGGCGCGCCGGTCTGGTAATTGTTGCCGAAAAGCAGCCGGTACTCGGCGCCGAACTTCAACGAGTGGTTGCCAATCACGAGATTGAGGGTGTCGGAGGCATCCCAGGTGAGAGCCCCGCGGAATCCAACCGTGCCCGTGCTGAAAGCGGTGTATCCGTTCGTCGTAATCGTGGGGACAACTACGTCCGGCACGCTCGCGGGCAGCCCGAGTTTTGTAGTCCATCCCTGGTTGAAGCTCGCCGCCTGGAATGGGAAATTCTGCCGGGCGGTTCCCAGTTTGAAATCGTTGATCAGCCGCGGCGAGAAAGTGTGAGTTTCGTCGAATGAGGCGTTTTTGGTACCGAAGTGGTCATAGCGGGCGCGCACCGCCGGATTCGGCCAGGGCGAGGCGGTTCCGTTGTCGGTGTAGTTTTCAAAATAGGTGTAGCGCGCAAAGAAGGCATCCGCATCTGAAATCTTCTGATCCACGCGAACCGTGTACTGCTGCATGTTTACCGTCTGCGCGACGCTGGAAAGGTAATTGTTCGCCTGTGTGAACGCATTGCCCGGCGTCAGATTCGGTGCGGGATAGAACTGGTTCATCGCCTGCGCGACGGGATCCAGCCGGCTCGTGGGAATGACGTTTCCTGGAAAGACATTACGGACATAGCCCGAACCACCGGGATTCAGCGCCGTCGTGTTCGGATCGTAAATCGGAATCAGCGTACCGGTCGCTGTATAGAGCTGCGAAAAATCTCCCGTCCGTTGCGCAGGCGGCGGGGTGGAAGTGATGCTCTGGCTGTGGTTGATGTAGTTGTATTGTTCCCAGTTGCCAAAGAAGAAGGTCTTGTTGCGGCCGTTATAGATCTTTGGAAGCACCACCGGGCCGCCAAACGCGATGCCGTACTGGTTGTAGCGGAAGGGCAGCAGCGCCGCCGCAAACGCATTGCGCGCATCCAGCACGTTGTTGCGTAAGAACTCGTAGGCGGTCCCGTGATACTCATTGGTTCCCGCTTTGGTTGCGACGTTGATTACTCCGCCCAGCGTGAAGCCGTACTCGGCCGACATGGAGCCGGACTGCACCTTGAACTCCTGCACGGCATCGACAGCGAGATTGGCGTTGAGGTCCGGATAATAGCTGTTCTGCGCCACCATACCGTCGACGAGGAGATTGTTCGCCGCGTTGGGGCCGCCGTTGATGCTCCAGTCCGCGAGACTGGTACCGCGATCGGCGAAGCCGCTCTGCACGGGTCCCGCATTCGAATGGACATCGGGCGAAAGCGCGACCAGCGCGAAGGCGTTGCGACCGTTCAGCGGCAATTGAGAAATGCTTTTGTTCTCGATGACCTGGCCGACGGAGGCATTTTCCGTGTTTACCAGCGGCGCCTCAGCCGTGACCTGAACCGACTCTCCCACCGCGCCGATCTGCAGTTGCACATTGATTTGCGCGTGCTGATCGACCTGAAGAACGATTCCGCGCCGAATCTCTTTCTTGAAACCCGGCTGCTCCACATCCACTTCGTAGTTGCCGACGATCAATGGCGGCGAGGTGTAATAGCCTTCGCCATTGGTTTCGGTGTTGACAGTGGTATTGGTGTCCGGGTTCAGGATCGAGACTTTGGCGCCGTTCACGGCAGCGCCGCTCGAATCCGTCACAGTACCGAAGATGGTTCCTCGCCCCTGCTGGGCGCGTGCTGAACAAAGGAGGCAGAAAAACGCAAAGAGCAACGCGAATGTGGTTCTCACCGGAGTTCCCTCACTGAGCAAACGAGATACGTCCCTGGGTCTTTCGAGTAGCGTGCCACATTTGGTATCGAATGTAAAGTCTGAAATTTCAGAGCGCATGACTGTGTGATCTAATAGGCGGTGACGGAAAAGCACATGAGACGGCGCGATCTGCTGAGTTCGGTGGCGGGCGGGTACTCGCTCTACGTTTTCGCGGGCAAGGGGGCGCAGGCGCAAACGCCGGCGTCTGGTTTGCACGAGCCCGGCCGGTTCGAGACAATCGCGCCGCACTCGGAAGCGCGGCTGGCCTCGCCTGAGCCGCACATGCGTCTGGTTGATCTGGAATGCGACGTGCTTGTGGCCGGCGGCGGTTTGGCCGGCGTGTGCGCGGCGGTTGCGGCGGCGCGGCATGGCGCCCGGGTGGTACTGGTTCAGGACCGTTCGCGGCTTGGCGGCAATTCCTCGAGCGAAGTGAAGATGCACGTGGTGGGCGCGAACAGCCACAAAAGCCGGCCGGGCTGGCGCGACAGCGGGCTGATCGAAGAATTCCGCCTGGATGATGCTGTCAACAATCCGCAACGCTCATTCGAGATGTGGGATGTGCTGCTTTACGATAAGGTCGTCAGCGAGCCGAACATCACGCTGCTTCTGGAAACGGCCGTTTATTCGGCCGAGATGAAGGGCGATCGAATTGAGCGCGTGATGGCGCGCTGCGACAAGAGCGAGCACCTTTACCGCATTCAAGCGAAATACTTCTGCGACTGTACGGGCGACAGCCGGCTGGGCATTGAAGCCGGCGCCGATTACCGGGTGGGCCGCGAAGCGCGCTCCGAGTTCAACGAGCCGCTTGCTCCCGAAAAGGCCGACGCCGATACGCTCGGCTCGAGCATTCTTTTCACGTCGCGGCTTTATCACCGGCCGATGCCGTTCAAGGCTCCGGCGTGGGCGCGGAAGGTGACGAAAGAGCAGTTGCGGCACCGGGAGATCGATTCGTGGGAATACGGTTACTGGTGGATCGAGTGGGGCGGCGACCTGAATACGATTGCGGATAACGAGCGCATTCGCTTCGAACTGCTTTCGATCGTGCTCGGCGTCTGGGACTACATAAAGAACAGCGGGGAATTCGGCGGCGTTTCCAACTGGGCAATGGAATGGATCGGCATGATGCCCGGCAAGCGCGGGAGCCGGCGTTTGCTGGGCGACCACATCCTGACCCAGCATGACTTGATGAACGGCAATTTCGAAGACGCCGTGGCTATCGGCGGCTGGCCGCTCGACGATCATCCGCCGGCAGGTTTCGATCGTCCGGAGTTGAAACCGAACGTCGCGATCCGGATTCCTGAGGTTTATAACATTCCGCTGCGTTCCATGTATTCGCGGAACGTGAGCAACCTGTTTATGGCGGGGCGAAACCTGAGCGCGACGCACGTAGCGTTTACTTCGGCGCGCGTGATGGCGACGTGTTCCGTGATCGGGCAGGCGGTGGGTACAGCCGCCGCGCATTGCGTGGAAATGGGAGTTACGCCGCGGCAACTGACGAAGGAGCCGAAGCATAGGACACGGCTGCAGCAGGCGCTGATCCGGGACGACCAGACGATCAGGGGCGTGCGGGGACACGATCCGCTGGACCTGGCGAAATCCGCGCGGATTACGGCTTCCGGCGAAATCGCGCCGACGAAAGCGGCACTGGTAACCGACGGCCTGGTCCGCGATATTCCGGACAAAGAAGGCGACCCGGTGGAATACCATCACTGGGCGGCGGCGCTGCCGGCGTGGATTGAACTCGAATGGGACCAGCCGCAGCGCATTCGCGAAGTGCAGATCACGTTCGATACGGGATTCAAGCGGGAGCTGATGCTCACGGCGCAGGATTCGGCGAATGTAAACATCGTGCGCGCACCGCAGCCGGAGACGGTTCGCGATTACCACGTCATGGCGGGGGAACGCGTTCTCGCGACCGTGACGAATAACCACCAGCGTGTGAATCGGGTGCGCCTCGAGCCGGCTGAGACGAAATCCCTTCGCATCGCGATTTCAGCGACGAACGGAATCGAGCAGGCGCACGTGTTTGAGATCCGCTGCTACGCCTGAAGAACTCATCGATAGGCCGCGGCCTGAATGCCGTAAAGTTCGGAATACGGTCCTGCTTTCGCAATGAGTTCTTCGTGCGAGCCCGATTCGACGACGCGAGCGCCATCCAGCACGATGATGAAATCGGCCATGCGGACGGTGCTGAACCGATGAGAGACAAGGATGGTGACGCGGCCGTCGTCGGTTCGCTGGCGCGCCGCGGCCGCAAAACGTTCGAACAGCGAATGCTCGGTTTCAGCATCGAGAGCGGCGGTGGGTTCATCGAGGATCAGCACCAGAGGTCGCGACCGCATGAAGCCGCGGGCGAGAGCGAGCTTTTGCCATTGACCGAAGCTGATATCGACGCCGTCGGGCCAGGTTGGTCCGAGTTGAGTTTCGAGACCGTGGCCCAAACGCCCGATAACATCATCGGCTCCGGCTTCACGAACCGCCGATTCGACGGCGAGCACTTCCTCGGAGCGGGGCAGATCGCCCACGCCGACAGTATTGAGAGCTTTGAATTCGAAGCGAAAGAAATCCTGAAACGATCCCGCGAGGCGTGAACGCCACGTGTCCGGCGCAATGCGAGAGAGTTCCACGCCATCGATGAGGATGCGGCCGCGGGAGGGCTGATACATGCGGCACAGCAGTTTCACGAGCGTCGTCTTCCCCGCCCCGTTCTCGCCGACGATGGCCACCACGGAGCCGGGCTCGAGATGCAGGTTGACATCTTCGAGAACCAGCCGGTCGGTTCCCGGATAGGCGAACGAAACGTGCTCGAAGTCGATGCCTTTGCGGATTGCTTCCGGAGCCGGGAGATCCGCGCCCTGTCGCATGGATTCCGCATAGTCTTCGAGCCAGGCGAGGCGGCGCGATCCATCGAGCCAGAAGCCGCGGAGAAATCCGATTTCGCCCACGGTAGCGCCGATGTATGCCGAAAGCCGGGCGCCCGCCGCGAGAACCAGCAAGACGGAGCCCGGCGAGGCCTTCAGATAAGAAGCGACGAACACGATAGCGCCGACGTATGCGCATCCGAAGACGGTCCAGCTCAAAGCCTGCCATCCCGCGCTGGCGCGGCGCGCCGCGGCGACGGGACCATACCAGCACTCCCATGCGGAACGGCGCTGCTCGACGAGGGATGCGCCGATCCGGGTGACGCGCACTTCTTTTCCAGGGGGCGCGGTGGTCGCAACATCAAACAGATGGCGCGCGAGACGGTTCGCCCACGCGCCGCGCTCATCGGCTTTGCGTTCCACCTCCGGCCGCCATGTGGAGGTAAAGACCGTGGGCAAGGCAAACAGGGCAAGCAGGGCGAGCGCGGGATGAACGGAGACCAGCAACCATAGAGTGACAATCAGACGCAGGATCCAGCCGCAGGTCGTGAACAACGACCAGTACATGTGATCGAGCACGAACACCTGGTTGCGAAGCATGGCGAGCCGGTCCAGATATACCTGGCGCTCGTGGTGTTCGATGCCGGCCACAGTGGCTTGAAGCTTCGCCACATGGGCTTCGAGCGTGATGGTGATCCGCTCGCGGAAGCGGCGCGAAGTGCGATCGCTGATGACGCGTAGAAACCAGGTCGCCGCCGCCGACAAGCCAAGACCAATGGCTGCGGCGATGACCTGCGTCCGCCTCGCCTTCAGCAGACCATCGGCCAGCAGGCTGAGCCAGAGCGCAAGGAGCGCATCCGGGATGGCCGCCAGCAATGCGAGTAAGAAGGATACGGCAAGCAGCCGCGGCTCGGCCTCACGAGCGCGCATCAGAGCCCGCCACATCGCGGGAAGGGCGGCGGGCATCGGATCGATCGTGTCTTTTGTGGCTCGCGACTTCATGCGCTGATCGAGTTGCTCAAGCGCAACGCATTCTTAATCGAGTTGCTCAAGCGCAACGCATTGTTAATCGAGTTGCTCAAGCGCAACTCCTTCATCGCTTTCTTCGAATCGCGAGGCCTGCAATTCGAACATGGTTTTGTAACGGCCACCGGCGGCCATGAGTTCATCGTGCGAGCCCAGTTCGACCACGCGACCGTGTTCGAGGACACAGATGCGATCGGCCTGCCGAACGGTGGAGAAACGATGCGAGATCAGGATCGTCGTGACGTTGCGCGTGGCGGTGAGAATGCGGCTGAAAATTTCCGCTTCGCCGCGGACGTCGAGTTGCGCCGTCGGCTCGTCGAGCAATACCAAACCGGCTCCGAGTTTCACGGCGCACAGCGCGCGGGCAAGGGCAACGCGTTGCCATTGGCCGCCAGAAAGATCCGTTCCATCGGGATAACCGCGAGCCAGAATTGTATCGAGACCGGCCAGGTTCGCAGCCCCGGCCTGCTCCAGCGCCTGGCGAATGGTGTGATCCGGAGCGCCGCGCGGAGCCACGTTATCGCGCAAAGGCAGCTCGAAGCGAATGAAATCCTGAAACACGGCGGTAATCCGGCTGCGCCAGTCGTCGATTTCAAGCGTTCGCAAGTCGACGCCATCCAACTCGATTGCGCCCTCCTGCGGATCATAAAGACGGCAGAGCAGCTTGGCGATGGTGGTTTTTCCCGCGCCATTCTGGCCCACGATCGCGAGCGACGAGCCAGCTGGAATCGTCAGGTCGAAATTGCGCAGCACCTCCGCGCCCGAGTGCGGATACGCAAAGGTAACGTTGCGGAAACGGATCTCGCGGGCGGGCATTCCTTTGGCGGGATTGCGCCCTTCAGCAAGAACGCCTTCCTTTCGCATTTCGCCTTCAAGACTCAGGACGGCGCGGATGGGCGCGGCCGTGCCATCGAGCGCCCACGATAAACCGCCGAAGCCAATCATGCTGGCGCCGATCGCGGCGCTCGCGAAAGTGACGAGTTGAGCAAGTGGAAGGTGGCCGGCCAGGGCATCCGCCGCCATCGCCCAGAACACCAGCACGTTCGCGGCAACTACGAGCAGGATGCTCCAGATGAGCGACCGCTCGCGCAGACGCGTGGCTTCCCATCGCAGCTCGAAAAGCTGGCGGCGGCGCGCGCGAAATCTTTCAACAACCCAGTCCGAAAGGCCGAAGAGCCGAAGCTCTTTCGCGGCCGGAGGCTCTACGGCGAGCTTGTATGCATAATCCGCATGGCGCTGCGCCTGGCGGACCTCATCGGTATTGCGCTCGCGCCAGATGGCGCTTTCCCGAAGCAGCCAGTGCGTTGCGCTCCAGGCGATAACGAGCAGGACGGCCGCCCACCAGCGATAGCCTGCCAGCACGATGGCCGAAGCGATTCCGCCAACCATCTCGATAAGGCCGCTGGCGATGAAGTCCATCGAGATCGACATGGGCGGACCTGTTATGCCGAGATCGAAATCGCGCGCTACGGTCAGGTCCGTCGTGAGGCGTGTGTTTTCCAGATGAGCGATCCCCGGCGGTTTTACACAGGCGCCGGTGAGCTGGTCGTAAAGCCATGCGGCGGTGCGGCTGCCCAGATTCGCGCCGACGGCTTTGTGAAGCGGAGGCAGCACCTGCGCAAGTACGAACGCGACGCCGAAGATTGCAAGTGCGCTGGTAAGTGGGACGCGGCGATTCACGGCTCCAACCAGCACGCCCATTGCGACCGCCAGCACGGCCGGAAGCAACCCGCGAAGGATCAGCAGGATCCACCAGCCAGTGGCAAGCGCGCGATCGGCACGAGGAAGGACGCGGGCAAACGTTCCAAGATTGCTCGCACGAATTCGCTGGACCAATGCGGGACTCATCAGGCTCGGACCCGATCAGTATAAGCCCGGTCGGTTTCAGTTCGACACGTGGTTTGGCTGGGAGGCAGGGATTCGAACCCCGATACGCAGATCCAGAGTCTGCAGTCTTACCGTTAGACGACCTCCCAGCAGGGAAGGCCAATCGCCATTCTAGCGCGGCTGTTCAGGCGAAGAGAGCTGAGCGCGGTCGCGCCCTCATTCGATTCTACAACTTGCGGCCGATAATCGCATAATCGAGGCCGCCGAAAAAGCGGGTTCGAACCGCCTCAGGAAGTTCAAGGAGCTCCGGAAAGATCTCCGCCGCCGGTGAACGCGGGTGTATCTCGATTTCGCCGAAGCCCGCTTCCGTCAGACAGAAATCGAGCAGCGCGGAGGGCACGGGCCGCGTGTGCGTCGGGTCCAGATAGAAGAACGTGGCGAAAATGGCCAGACAGTCCGGGTTCGGGGTTTCAATCGCGATCACGCCGCCGCGCGTCAGTTTTTGCGCGCAAAGCGAGATCATGTCCGGCAGGCGGAGCGGGTCCAGATGCTCCACCACCTGCGAACAAAAAATGCCGTCGAATTCGCCCTCCGCGGCATTGCTTAGAAATTCGAACAAATCGGCGGATTCGGCATCAAAGCCTTTGGCGCGGCACTCCGCAACCGATTCGGCGCTCAGGTCGATGCCCCTGGCGGCAACGCTCATTTGGCGCATCAACTCCAGGAATTCGCCACGGCCGCATCCAATATCGAGAACATTTTCGCGGCCGTCAAACCACGGCCTGTAGAATTCCTGCGCTTTTCTGATCTCGTCCCCGGAACCGCGAAAACGCTCCGCGAAGCGCGCGTAGTCCATCGCGCCCGAGTCAGCCCTGGGAGCAGGCGCCGGCTCCGGACGCGCCGAGGGTGTATCCACCGCGGTACGAGCCCGCTGCCGGATCAGACGCAGTTCCGTATGGATGGTCCGTTCGTGTTGCCAGCGGATCTTGTCCATGTCCGCCCAGAGCCGCTTCTGGATATCGACACCGGTCCGCTCGAGCGCAGCGAGGTAATCCGAATGCTGCAGCTTGAGGGTGTCGCGAAAACCGGCTTCCATCTGGCTCACGCGATGCTGAAACGAGCCCTGCAAATCCGCGACGCTTCGAAGTAGTTGAATTTCATTCGCCGTAAGCTTCTGCTCCCATGCCGCACGCCATTCGATCCAATGCGACCGAAGGTCAGAGAGTGATGCAACATCGCCCAGAGCGCGGTTGTGCTCGTCCAAGGCTTCGAGAATCCCCTCCACCGCGGCCACGATTTCACGATTAAAGACAACCTGCTCGCGGACGAACCAACGGAGCGAGCGCGCCGCGGCTTTCTTCATTGCCTGGATCGCGCGGTTCGCAATTCCGCCGCCCCGCGGATTGACGCTCCCGATGGCCGCTATCTTTGCCTGGGCGGCATCGCGGGCGTGGACAATCGGCATGAGGTCGGCCGGCGGGACTGGCACGCCCGGAGATCGCACATTGGGAGATGCCGTGTCGTCAGGACGCGCATAACGCGCCCGCACACGCTCCTTCACGCCCTCAACGATCAATCGAAGTTCTTCGATGCGGTCAGCGTCGCTGCTGGTCCGCTCAGCGTCAGTACCCACGCCCGCGCTTCCCTCGCTTCGAAGCGGTTTTCGTATACGATGCCTGCATCGTCGATCCCAGGCCGCCGCGTGGCGCGAATTCGCCCGTAATCGTGATTTCGATCGGATCGCAGGCCTTCACGATATCCCGCAGGAAGCAATTCACCACGTTTTCCTGAAAAATTCCCAGATCGCGATACGCCAGCGTGTACATCTTCAGCGACTTCAGCTCCAGGCAGAGCTTGTCCGGAACGTAATGAATGGTGATCGTGCCGAAGTCCGGAAGACCGGTTTTCGGACAGACGGAAGTAAACTCCGGGACGGAAATCTCGATCTGATAACCCGAAAACTGATTCGGCCAGGTCTCAATCTCCGGCAACTTCGTGTTGATTCCCGCCGCGGCGTGCTCGTCGGTGTATTGACGTTTCATTTTCAACGGTGCGCTGACGTCGCCTCCGCGCGTCCGCTATCCGCGGCGTCGGCTCGCTCCCCCGCCAGTTCTTTTGACAGCAGATCCAGAAACAAACCCACGTCTGTAACGACGCCAACCGCCTGGCCTGTACCGCGATCGCTGACCTTCGTCGCCACCGCGGGATTGATATCCACGCAGACGATTTTGACCCAGCTCGGCAGCATGTTTCCCGTCGCAATCGAATGCAGCATCGATCCGAGACACATCACCAAACCGGCGGGTTTCAGCAGCGCGGCATAAGCATCCTGAGCCTCGTTCATATCCGTGATGGTTTCGGGCAGGGGTCCATCGTCCCGCAGACTCCCGGCAAGCACGAAAGGCACGTTATGCTTCACGCATTCGTACATCACGCCGCGGGTCAGCTTTCCGCTTTCCACCGCGCCCCGAATGCCGCCTGCATGATAGATGGCATTGATGGCGCGCATGTGATTGCGATGCCCGTGCTCCGCCTGGCGGCCATCTTCGGTGCGGACTCCAAGCGAGGTCCCAAACAGCGCCGCTTCGACATCGTGCACGCCAAGCGCGTTGCCGCTCAGCACCGCATCGATCCATCCGGTGTGTATGAGCCGCGCGAGGCCCTGGTTGCCGCCGGTGTGAACCACCACCGGGCCCGCCACCGCTACAATCGACTTCCCCTGCTCTCTCGCCTGACGCGCCAGCGCCGCCGTTTGCCGCACGGCCGTCTCCACCTGACGTTCGGATGAGATCTCGTTCGACATGAACGCGAACGACAGACGATCGCGCTCTTTCGATTCGGGCGCCACGCGAATGCCGCGCATCCCGCAAACCACCATGTCACCCTTTTTCAGATCGCGCAGTCTGCGGCACTCCGCGTCGCGATCCTTCACGACGATCATGGCGTCCATCCGTTGATTCCGCACTTCCACCCACTCGCCGCCGATCCGGACAAACGTGTGGTGATTGCTGGTGGAGTAAAAATCCTCCGGAGCGCAGCGATCGCGCTCTACCGGACGCAGAACAGCGTCCCCGGTGTCGGCCGGCGAGCAGCCCAGTACGAGCAACTGCGCCAGCAGATGCTCCATATCTTTGCGATCCGGCGTTTCGATCCGCAGCCGCAGATAGGAAGCGTCGCTGTTGGTACGGCCGATGCGAAACTGCTCGACTTCGAACCGGCCGTTCGATTCAACGACCTTATCGAAGATCTGCTCCATTACGTGCGAGTCGATCAGGTGACCCTGCGCCTCGACAACCTCTTCACATGCCATAAAATTACCAGTCTACGGGAACCGAACATTTGCACGCGAACGCGCGCAGCACCGTGCACTCGCGCGCGTGCGGGCGAAAGGTTGTTCGCAACGATCTACTGCGGCCTGGTCAGACTCGGACCTTCGGACGACCTCGAGGGCTGGCTTCGCGGACCCGTTGTCGGAACAGGTTGCGGCACCTTCGGCCCCTCGTGTGAGTTCTCGACTTCAGTGGAGCTGGCGAGCGCCGGAGAGCCCGGATCTTTGGGCTGGCCGCCAGGATATCCCGATACCGCAACGCCCGTTTGCGTCGTGTACTTGCTGCCGTTCGGCCACGGGCTGCTGGTACCGCAGCCGGCAAGAATTCCGGCGAAAATGAGAGCGCCGATCGAGAGCGTTGTCCGCACCATCGTTCTAATCATAAACAACGCCGCACTATGGCCGGCGAAGCTGAATTGCGAGGGGACGCGCGGCGTTCTCGAACACGCTCCGGAGCGCGACATCATCCAGTTGGATGAGCTGGTGAATCACTGCCTGTGCGAATTGATGTTGTGCGTGCGGGTGCGGCGGGTGCGCCTGCGGCCCGGTCCGGGCGGGAGGCGGCGGAGGAGGTGGGACCTTCGCCAGCGGCCGAACGATCTCGAAAATGTCGCCGCGCGATGCGCCTTTTTGCAGCGCCTCCAGAATTTCCGTCGCGATGCGGCGGCGCTCAGAGACTTCCGCCATCAACGCATCGAAGCCGCCATACTGGTCCGGCCCGACGCACAGCCCATCTTCGAAAATGGCAAAATCCAGCAGCAGATCACCTGATACCGGTTCGGCGGCGCGCCAGCGACCACCGACCCACCCGAACGATCCGACCATGCCGCGCCGCGGGTCGTTTGCGTCTGGTGGAATCACGTCGGTGTTATCACCGCGGACGCCCTGCGTCGTAATCAGCCGCCTCGAGCCGGGAAAGATGTGGCCGGAAGTGCGCGGGCTCACGGGAGCGGCCCCGGTCAAAACGTCGTGAAGGCCTCCGCCGGGGAATGGGCCCGAAAAGTGGTTCGTCGAACGATGCCCCTCCGCATCCTCAAACCTGAAAACCACCGCCAGGGAAAGCACCGTTTTCCCGCTCTGGTTCACGAGCACCGCGATGGCGTTTCCATCGCCTTCCATGAACTGCTGCATCGGCGACGACAGCTGATTTCGAACCTCATCCGCCAGCCGGGCGAAATCGGGATTCTCCGGGGTCACCAGTGGCAGGCCGAATTCAGCAAGATCGCTATAGGTAATGCTCACCGCGCGTCCTCCTCGGCAGCAAACGATTGTCAGTTCACGACCGGCATCATCTCTGTACTCTGCCCGACCCGTCTCCCTTCAGCAGATTCTTCACCTCATCCACTGTGAAGCGATTGAAATCCCCGGGAAGCGAATGCTTCAGGCATGACGCGGCGGTCGCGAACTCAAGCGCCTCCTGTTTTGAGGCGAGAGCATTCAACCCGTAGATCAATCCTCCCGCGAAGGAATCGCCCGCGCCCACCCGATCCACGATATGAGTGATCTCATAATGCCGGCTGAGCAGGAATTCCTTGCCGTCAAACAGACACGCCGACCAGCCGTTATGTGATGCGCTTTTCGACTCACGAAGCGTGATCGCGATGGTTTTGATGTTCCGATACGCCTTGACCACCTTCTCCGCCAGACCGCGATACACGTCGCGATCGAGCTTGCCCGAATGGACGTCCACATCGGCCTGGATGCCAAGCGCCGC
>Ga0068855_100005349_pt1 | contig 15659 bp, 14 predicted proteins | sample KBSCornC52_FD_66592 | JGI IMG/M metagenome (GOLD analysis project Ga0068855, IMG submission 66592) | Corn rhizosphere microbial communities from Kellogg Biological Station, Michigan, USA - KBS Corn C5-2 | ecosystem: Host-associated > Plants > Roots > Rhizosphere > Soil ...
AAAACCGGGTTCATTTTCTTTCTCTATCATCTTTATCCTGTATTTGAAATACATATAAACCCCGAATGCAATCAAAACAAATGCAAGGACTATCAGCAGGTACCGGATGAATGATTTATATTTTTGAGGAAGAAAATGCGAACCCATTTCAATCTTTATGTAAGATTAAACTATAATTGAGCCGCACACAGATTTTCGGCGTGACTAAACCGTTACAGATTGTGACAAAACGTGACAGGCGGAAATTCCCGCTGTAATTGGGTTGAATGCAAAGGAAGAAATCACCGGTTGTCCCGAAGGGCACTGAATCCTGCTTAAATTTTCTCCACCAGCTCCTCAATCCCTTCTTCAGCTTCTGGGTGGAGTTTCTTTTTAAGGCGGCTTCTTATCTGGCGAATGGCTTCAGTGCCTACGCCGAGCATACTTGCCATTTCCTTATTGGATAGCCGGAGTTTGGTAAGCGCTGCAAATCTTGTTTCGGCAGGAGAAAGCCCGGGAAGCTTTTGTTTCAGCCGCTGGAAAAAACCTTCGTGCACTTTTTCAAAAAGGTGGGTGAAATTTCTCCAGTCTTCATCAGTAAGCAACACCGAATTTTGCAGGAGTTGTAATGAATGATTGTCTGTTTCCGGCTGGGAAGCTACACCCTGCCGCTCATTTTTTGCCAAATTCAATTCGGCATTCACTCTTTCTATTTCCAGGGAGATTCTTTCAATCAACGCATTTTTTTCCCTTATAGACTGTGTAAATGCATTCAACTGTTGTGTGGAGGCCTGCAATTCATTTTCGGCTAGCTGTTTTTGAGCAATTAATTGTTGGTGGCGGCTCTTGTTTTTTATCTGGGCCCTGTTATAAAGCAATAATGAAATGATCATCAGTAAAACGACAAATGCTATGATCGCATTTCTAATGAGAAGCTGTCGTTGCTTTTCACTCGCAAGTGATTTTTCTCTTTCCTTCACCAGTTCATATTGCACAGCCATTTCAATCTTATATTTTATGTTCAGATCTTTTTGAGCAGCAAGCTTATCATTAAAGATGTTAGCAGAGTCGCTGTAAGCGATATACAGAAGCGGATCTTTTATCGACCGGTAATAAGAAGCGGCGGCAGTATAGGCGGTAAAATAATTTTCATTATTACCTGCCAGGTGAGCTGCATTAAGCGAAATATCAAGATATTTTTTTGCCTCGCCGGGCATGTTCTGTTTACGATAAATGGCTGACAAATCAGATGCAAAGCCAACCGTATTATCATATACCCCTGCCTTGATAGTGAGGGAAACAGCCTGCAACAAATACCCTGTTGCTTTATTAAAATTATTTTGAAGAAAATAGGTCAGCCCAAGGTTTCCTAAAGCAATGCCTTTCCATGCCACCTCACTTTCCATGATGTGTGCATTATCAGATATACGCTGAAAATAAACCCGGGCAGAATCATATTGCCCAGTTTTCATGTAACACATTCCAATAAGATCCGTATTGAAAACAAACACGAATGTTTTGTTCCCAAAGGTCTTATCAGTCCTGAGACTCAGCTTCAATGCATTCCCGAAATCGTTGTAACGATAATATGCTTCGGATATAACATAAAGGGCATACTGCCTTGGCGGAAGTTTTTCTTCAGGTATCTTTTCAAGCAGGGTATAGGCTTTCAGGTAATTTTCAAAAGCTTTTCCCAGGTCCTGCTTCTTTAGCTCATAGTAAAATCCTAAAGTCATGTATTGCACCGCAGCTATTTCCGGCGCATTCACTTTCATGGCCTGTTTAATAATTTTCTCACCGTTCAATACTGCCGTTTCCAATTCATATCCGTCATCAGTCTTCACAGAAAGAATCGCTCTCTCAAGATTGAGTCGTGTATAGTCATCTGTGTTTGCGGCAGCTGTGCGAAGTTTTGCTATTTCAATATAAAATGTTTGCACATCTACCTTAGCCAGCCTGATGCAAACAGAGTCGAGCAAAGTAATTTGTTTGGGGAAAGGAGTCCTGAATATATACTCATACTGCGCAAACGTCCGCTGGCTCAATCCAAGCAAAACCAGGATACCAAAAAAATTCCTGAGAGATCTCATTACTTTTTGCAGATATTTACATTAAAAAAACGAAGGTATTTTTTCCGGTATTATCAAGGATGGCTTGGCAAAGCAATTAGCTACGAAACGAAAAACAGCTATAGTACTTTCCAAAGATATGGTTTTTGAAATGTTCTGCAAGTGTAATGCTTGAAAAAAAACGAAGCTGATTTATACCAAATAAATATCCGGTTTATTTGTTCTTTTACTTACAGGTAAGTTTTGTTTATTAATTTTATAACATGAATCTTCAGGAGTTTAAAGAAATATTAAATGACAATTTACCACCCGCAAACCTGGAGGGTCATTTAAGGGCTTTATGGTTTGATGGGAAAGGCGATTGGGAAGAAGCGCACCTTTTGATCCAGGATGTTAATGATAAAAATGCTGCCTGGATCCATGCTTATCTTCACAGGAAAGAAGGTGATATTTCCAATGCTGATTATTGGTACAAACGAGCGGGGAAAAAGCGGCCGGAAATTTCTTTAGAAAAAGAATGGGAACAAATTGCGGAAGCATTGTTATAAAAAGTGCTCATGCTTTCGGGAGGGGCGCAGTAAACGCCTGTCCTGCAACGGTTCCGTGTCTTAACTCGGTAATGGTTCATGAACCAAATATGAGAATTTGGTAAGGTTCGTGACCTCAACCTGATTGGAAGTCTTCAAAGGGATCTTCTTAACGCTGATTTTAACAGGTTTTATCTCGTTAAAATCACTTTTCTTCCAAATACGCCTCCCGGCGTTACTACGAAAGGAGCACTGATTGTTACGCCACCTGGGGTGAGATTTGTGATATGACTTTTTTCGGGTACACCATTCAATATAACGCCAAAAGAAGCAATTAAAAGTGTGGTATTTGATGTAAAACTATAACTTAAAGTATCCAACGTTGGACCTTCTTTAATATAAATATAACCATCCTTTCTAAAATCAAAATAATCGCCTGCCTGGCCAACATACTTTACTGGATGATTGTTTACGCCAACTCCAATAAAAGTCGAGTCATTTAAAATACCCCACTTTTTAAAAATAGTAGCTTGAGTGTAACTATCAGAAAGTAACCCTTTCTTACAAGAAATGAAAAAAAGAGTAATTAACAATGTTAGGCTAATTGTTATTATGTGTTTCATTATGCTATTTATTGATCAGTTGACACTATGTACCTCAATAATGTTGCATAGTTCAAAAATAATTTCCGGATGTCAGACTTATTTAATAGCAGTCCCCGTGCTATTCCTAGCTTACATTTAAATTTAAAAGTAGCTGTTGCCATTTTTTATTTTCAAACTAATGCGGTGAGGAAAGTGACGGGATACAGGTTTCAAAACCTGATGGATGTGAAGGCTTTGTAGTGAATTCTAAATACATAAAAGGACAAATAACCGCGGTTTTGATCTTAACCATTTCAGATATAAATAAATATCCTCCTGTTCAAAATATTTTACCGGCAGTTATATTGCTTCTTTATTTGCAGCAAATGTTTTTAAAAAAAATTAGCCTATTAATTTGGTAGGATAATAGAGACGCTTTACATTTGCACCAGTTCTTTAGAAATTACTTATCAAGAAAGGCTGAGGGAAAGGCCCTGTGAAGCCTTAGCAACCGTCTCTTACAGAAAGAGAAATGGTGCTAATTCCGTCGTGGTTAAAAACCGTGGCTAGTTAAGTCAGATGCAAAATTTAAAAGTTTATGTTTACATAATTAAAAGCGCTTCTGATTCCGGAGCGCTTTTTTATTTGGGCAACAAGCCTCTTTCTTTCAATGAGCAATTTTTAAAATTTATCATTACAAATTAAAACAACACAAAGTGAAACAGATCAGCTCGATCAATTTATGGTTAACCGTTTCCAATAGCCCCAAACATCCAACCCAAAGTTATTGGGTCATGCGTGAGCCTTGTTGTTGTAAGTAATCTTCTGTAATTTTTTAGTATAACAATTATTTACCGGTCATTTTATGCAGTATCGCGAACTGTAGCAAATGTCCTAACGCTACCGCTATGTTCTTTCGGTAATTAAATCTTTTTATTCATTCATTAATCAAATATTATGTTCAGGAATTTTATGGTATTTAAAAACTTTAAACTGGTAACCGGATTTATATTTGTCCTGTTATCACAAAATCTGGCTGCTCAAACATTTTCAGTAAATGGAACAGTCATTTCAAAAAAAACAGGCCAGCCTTTACCGGCTGTAACCATTACTGACAAAGGAAACAGCAAGTCTGTAATAACAGATGAGAATGGGAATTTCAAATTCAATTTGCAGGGTAAAAGCGCATTGGTTTTTTCCTTTGTAGGCTATAAATCCCAGGAAATAAACGTTAGCTCCGGCAATACTTCTCTAAAAGTTTCTCTGGAAGAGGAAGACAATGTTTTGAACGAAGTAGTGGTAACTGCCCTGGGAATTTCTAAAGAAAAAAAGTCGTTGGGTTATGCAGTTCAGGAATTGAAATCCAAAGATATTTCAGAGGCAAAAGAAACTAATTTGGTAAATGAATTAGCCGGAAAAATCGCCGGCGTAAATGTTACCAACAGCCAGGGAGATATGGGATCTTCGAGAATTATTATCCGCGGCGAAACTTCTGTTGATGGAAATAACCAGCCGCTGTTTGTGGTGGATGGGGTTCCTGTTGATAATTCACAGTTGCTGGGCACAGGCGGTTCGAGAGATTTTGCAAATGCCATTTCTGATATTAATTCAGAAGACATTGAATCCATCAGTGTACTGAAAGGCCCAAACGCAGCGGCACTTTATGGTTCCCGTGCAGCAGCCGGAGTCATTTTAATAAAAACAAAAAGCGGCAAAAATAAAAAAGGTCTTGGCATCACGCTCAATTCAAATACTACTTTTTCCAACTTACTGATTTTACCCACTTATCAGAATTCCTTCGGACAGGGTTCTAATGGGAATTTCAGTTTTGTAGATGGGAAAGGCGGTGGCATTAATGATGGTGTGGATGAAAGCTGGGGACCAGCATTGGATGGAAGATTGATTCCTCAATTTAATTCAAAAGGAGTTCCGGTGCCATTTGTAGCGCATCCAAATAACGTGCGTGATTTTTTCAACACCGGTTACACATTTAATAATGGTGTTGCTATTGCAGGCTCCGATGAAAAATATGACTTTCGTTTTTCTTATAATAATCAAAAACAAACCGGGGTGATTCCAAATTCTGAGCAGGGGAAAAATTCATTTTTACTCAATACCAGTTATCACATCACACCAAAATTAACCTTACACGCCATTGCAAATTACATCCGTGATGATGCTGACAATCTTCCAGGATCGGGTGGAAAGAGATCAACAAGCACGATGTTACAATTCACGTGGTTTGGTCGGCAGGTGGATATCAGCCAATTAAAAAATTACCGCGACGCTGATGGAAATACGTTCAACTGGAATAACAGTTACTACAGTAATCCGTATTTCGTTGCTTATGAAAATACTGTGGGCCAAAGGCGGGACCGCATCATCGGTAGCGTTGAATTGAATTATAAAATTGGCAATAATCTCGTTGCAAATTTGCGTAGCGGAAATGATTATTATACAGACCGCAGAAAACTAAAAATTGCTTACGGAACCAGCGGAACACCCTTTGGCTCTTATGAAGAAGATGCTTATACCTTAAGTGAAAACAACACGGAGGCAACTCTTGATTACAATAGAAAAATTAACCATGATTTTTCGGTAGATGTTTTGGCAGGCGGAAATATTCGCAGCAACAGTTATGAAGAAAATGACCAGCTCGCCCCTAAACTGGCTGTGAGCGGCGTTTACACTCTAAGTAATTCACGCGATCCGCTGATATCTTCAAACTATTTTATCAATTTAAAAACCTATAGTTTGTTTTCTTCTGCGCAAATTGGCTTTAGAAATTACGCTTTTTTGAATCTTACTGCTAGAAACGACTGGTCATCTACTTTGCCCGCCGAAAACCTATCTTATTTTTATCCTTCGATAAATGGAAGCCTTATTTTAACCCAGGCACTGGATATTAAAAGTGATTTTTTAAGCTATGCAAAAGTGCGTGGCGGCTGGTCAAAAGTGGGTAAAGCTGCGGACGCGTATCAATTGATAAACACTTACAATTTTACTGCGCCATTTGGCTCCAATCCACAGCAAAGCCTTTCCAGCAAAGATCTTAATCCAAATCTGAAACCTGAGACCACTACTTCTGCAGAAGCAGGCGCAGAAGCAGGCTTATTCAATGATGCGCTGCATCTTGATTTAAGTGTTTATAATACAAACAGCATTGATCAGATTTTAAGTGTCGATGTAAGTCCGTCAACAGGATACACCAAAAAACTGATCAATGGCGGCAAAATAAATAATAAAGGATTCGAGGCACAAGCTGCGGTTAGAATAATTAAAAACAGCCACTTTAGCTGGGATGTAAATCTGAATTATTCACAGAATCACAGCAAGGTTTTGGAACTGGATAAAGAAGGCAGATTACAAAGTTATGTTTTAGGCTCAGACCGCACTGTTCAGGTACTGGCGGCTGTTGGCCAGCCTTATGGAACCTTGTTTGGAAATGCTTACTTACGTAACGCTGCAGGGCAAATAATTGTAAAAGCAGATGGAACGCCAGCCATTAATCCTGCAAAACAATATCTGGGAAAATTTACTCCTGACTGGCTGGGTGGAATTAATAATAGCTTCTCATATAAAGGCCTCAATCTTAGTTTTCTTGTTGATGCCAGAATTGGCGGATCTATTTATTCAAACACAAACCGCACCGGCACTTACACCGGAACCCTTGCCACTACATTACGAGGCAGGGATGCAGCCCATGGAGGATTAACCTATTATTATCCGGGGGATAAAACATCAGAAACAGCAGTACAATTATCTGAGGGTGCCACAGCTGGCCCAGATGGAGAAACAGTTTACCAGGATGGAAATATTTTTCCCGGAGTAACAGAGGACGGCAAACCAAATAAAACGATTTTGCCAGCTCAACAATATTACAAGGGATTTACTAATGTAGATGAACAGTTTGTCTACGATGCATCTTTTGTAAAACTTAGGGAAGTGAAACTAAGCTACACTTTGCCATCACCCTGGATAAAAAATATTGGCTTCCAGAGCGCCACTGTTTCTCTTGTTGGCCGCAACCTTTGGATCATTTATAAAAAAGTTCCAAACATAGATCCTGAAACCGCTTTCAATGCCGGTAATGCACAAGGCCTGGAAGATTTAACCCTTCCTGCCGTTCGCAATATTGGTTTTAATATCAACCTTAAATTTTAATAATCATGAAACTTAAATATGCTTCTTTACTATTTTTCTCCATCCTTTTATTTTCGATGACCTCGTGCAAAAAGGAATTGGTAAAAGTGAACAGAAATCCAAATGCGGCACAAATAGCGCAACCAAACTATTTATTGACAGCAGCTACAAAATCTGCTGTAGATGAATATTGGTCGATTACCCGAAGTACCAACCCCAGTTCACTTTTTGTACAGCAGTGGGCGATGATCCAATACACCGATCCTGACAGGTATATTTTTACCAATAATGATTTCCAGGAATTCTGGAGGGTAGAATATTCAAGTATCGTAAATCTGGATGAAATAATTAATCTTGGAGATGCACAGGAAAATCCCAATTATAAAGGTGTTGCGCTTGTTTTGCGTTCATGGGCTTTTTCATTGCTCACGGATGCTTTCGGTGATATTCCATATTCCCAATCCATGCAGATTGATAAATATCTGACACCCGCTTACGATCCTCAAAAATCAGTTTATGAAGGAATATTAAATGATTTAAAAACTGCGCAGGCGGCTCTTGATCCGAATGGAAAAGCGATAGCAGGCGATATTATTTACAGCAATAATATTTCCCTCTGGAAAAAATTTGCCAACTCTCTCCGGCTACGGATTGCACTTCGCATAGCTGACCGGGAGCCGGAAATTTCCAAACAGGTTTTGGCGGACATTCAAAATGAAGGCGGTTCGTTTATCGGCAGTAACAATGAAATTGCAGAATTGGTCTATCTCAATTCTCCCAACCAGAATCCGATCAGTAATTATTTTGACACAAGAGATGATTACCGTATCAGCAAAACGATTGTTGATAAATTAATTCAACTTCATGATCCGCGTTTACCAATTTATGCTAATAAAACCGCAGACCCAACTACGCAACAATATGTAGGGCTTCCAAATGGTTTATTGGTTGGCGATGCCAGCAATTATGGTTTTTCTAAAACCTCAAAACCCGGTGATTATTTTAGTAATCCTCATGCACCTGCAGTGATTATCAGTTATGCAGAAGTTTTGTTTGACAGAGCCGAAGCTGCAGCTCGTGGTTTCACAAATGAGAATGCAGAAGATTTGTATAAACAAGCGATTCTTGCATCTTTAGACCAGTATAATATTTCTAATGAGGATGCAAACACCTATGTGAATTCTGCAGGCGTTCAGTATGATGCGACAAACTTTAAAAAATCTATTGGAAATCAAAAGTGGATTGCTTTATTTGGTCAGGGATTGGAAGCGTACGCAGAATGGCGCAGACTTGATTATCCGCAATTGCAGCCTGCCGTTGCTGGTGTATTGAACGGACAAATACCTTTAAGATTTATTTATCCCGGCACAGAGCAATCGTTGAACGGGAAAAGCTATCAGCAGGCTGTGACTGATCAAGGCGCTGATCTGTTAACGACAAGATTATGGTTCGACGTTAAATAAAAAGAATAGAATTAGTCGTTTAAGTCGCAGAATGAAAAGAGCAACCTCTTGCATTTTAGTGCAGGAGGGATGGATCGTCAGAGGGTTGCCAACCAAACCTTTAATTCTATAAAAGAATTACCGCCGTTTTTTATTTTAATTAACTATTGGAATAAAAAACGGCGGTTAAGTGATCAGGTAATACCCCGGCGACTCTGCTTGGTTCGTGCAGACAAGAAAAGGTTGCCAGCCATAGAAAGGATGCGATCCTAACTTAAAGTGAATTATTGCAGGCTGGCAACCTTTGGAATGTGCCTGCCTGTGCCATTGTAAGGTGGAAACTCGCCCGTGGTTCTGTCTTCACAAGCCACCCCTGCCAGGGGAGGGGACTTATTATATGGATAGCTTAAAAAGTACTCCTTTTATTACCACAAAAAATCCTCAGATAATTTTATTGATTATAAATTCTATTATATTTGGTAAAGCTTTTATTTTTTTTACCGCCCGTCTAAGGACTGCTTAAAGCGGAAACTAAACCTAATCCACCATCCCTTTGTAATTCATGCTTCTGGATAAAAGAAACCGCAAGGTTCACAATTGCATCTGAAATAAGAATATCATGCGGTAAATAATAAATTGTTTAGCTCCGGCGTATTTTTTTCAATGGTATAAAGCGAGGCAATCTTCAGGCGACTCACTTGAGAAGGTTATTAAAAGGAACACACCCTTTGAAGCGACGGTTGAGCAAAGTGTCAACATGGTTATGATGAAGTACCGGTATTATTATGGTTTTTTAAAATTGATGATTCAAAGAACAAATCAGGCATGGACATAAGCAAATAATCTTTCGGGCTTACTAAAAAAGAATATAAAATAAAAGGGTAAACACATGGAAGTACATCATCATCCGCACGTAGAAAAGAAAAATTTCAAGGAATATTTTCTTGAGTTCTTAATGATATTTCTTGCTGTAACGCTTGGCTTTTTTGCGGAGAATATACGGGAATCACAGGTGCAAAAAGAAACGGCAAAAAAATATATTGAATCCTTTTATGAAGATTTGAAAACGGATACTTTAAGAATGAAGAATTTCACTGATTTCGATGATGAAAAACTTGCCGCTCTTAATAATCTTAATAATTGTTTTGATACGGTCTCAAAAAATTTTCAATCCACATCCTGCCTGCTGGAATTAATAAAAATTTCTGCATTTAACCGGGTTTTTAAAATGACAGACCGCACACTTAATCAGCTCTCCAATGCAGGGGGATTCAAACTTCTGAAAAAAGAAGATGCTGATAGTATTCTTGCTTATGAAAATAATTTCGATGCTTTCCAGGACTTTCAGGTAACCGTGTTTCAGGAAGCGCAGGATAAGGTGAGAACAACTTTTGACCAATTGGTAAATTTCTCTGCCAACGTTCAAATGTTTAATCCGAAAGGCAACCGGATTGATTTGGATTTTGATTCCAAAAGTGTAACCATGCCTTTGTTGCGTGATGCCGGTTTGCTGAATAAGTATTTCAATGAGCTTTTATTGTACTATCGGGTAACATATAACCACAGAGCAAGATTAGTCGAATTAAAAGAAAATCAAATCGGGCTTCTAAACTATTTTAAAAACAGGTATCACTACAATTGACAGAATAAACTGTTCTAATTATTAAACAAAAACAATGGAAGTTCATCATCATCCGGATCTTCATCACAAAAAGAAAAATTTCAAAGAATACTTTTTGGAATTCCTAATGATATTTCTTGCAGTAACAATGGGTTTTTTTGCTGAGAATATTCGCGAACATTACACCGAGAAAAACAATGCAAAAGAATATCTCGAAACTTACCGGGACGAATTACTGCAGCAGCAAAGCCAGTTTAATAATTATAAAAAAGTTTGCGGGAACAAAGTGATCGTATGCGACAGCATCAAGATGATCTTTTTTAATCATGAAGAAAATAAAAAAATAGATGCGCTGGAGAGACTGCTGGTACCCGGCATTAAGCTTATTTCTATTTCATTCAGTACCGCTTCTTACGACCAGATCGTAAATTCAGGTGCCCTCCGATACATAAATAACATTGATCTGCGCGACAGCATGGCTGCTTATAAAGGATTGATTGAAACAACCAAAGATTATAATGCCCACATCATTCAAGGAATGATCAACAATACGTTTGAGTTGAGCAAACTGGAAGATCTGCATGATATGATTTCAGCCGATACCGGCAAATCTTTTGATATAATGAGCCATGTTCCTGACATTAAACCCTTTCCGCCACTATCAGATCAGCAGCGTAACTTCATCGTGTTTTTTTATGAATCATATATTATCCAGGCTCAAAGCGACCTGCTTCGGTTAAAAAGCCTTTCCCTATCGAATCGAAATTTACTTAAAATGATAAATAAACAAGTTGATAAATAAACCAAAACATGGAAGTACATCATCATCCGGATCTGCATCATAAAAAGAAAAATTTCAAAGAATACTTCCTGGAATTCCTAATGATATTCCTCGCCGTAACGCTTGGTTTTTTCGCGGAAAATATTCGTGAACATTTAAGCGACAGTGCCAAGGAAAAAGAATATATTAAATCCATGATGCAGGACCTTAAAGTTGACCAGCAGGTTTTATCTCAAAACATTATGGAATTGCAATCAGGTATTTCAATGATGGATAGCATGATCACTATTTTGGATCATCCTTCCATGGTTTCAAAAAATACCGGAACACTTTATTTCCTGGCAAGATTATCACCACGGCTGCAACCATTGATCATCAACGACAGAACCTTTGAGCAACTCAAAAACTCCGGCAACTTCAGGCTGATCAAAAGTATCGGCACTTCTAATAAAATTATGGATTATTATAACAAAATCCCTTTGGTTAAACTGCTCGAATCAATTAATGAAACAGAGTTTACACAGTATAAGAGTGTGGCGGCAAAAATTTTCAATCCTGAAATATTTGTAAGCACAGAGGGCAAGGGCAATGAAATTAGAAGGATCAGTGGCACTCCACCCTTGCGCACGACTGACGATGAGTTATTACAGGAACTGTCTGTTTTTTCGGTGTATATGCATGGAACAAAAAAAGGAATCCTGGATGCTGATGAACAAATAAAAAAATCAGGCGCATCACTTATTGATTACTTAAAAAAAGAATACCATTTAAAAGATGAGTAAGGTCCCTTATAGCTTGCACCCACGAATTTTTAATTACCATAAATTGCCTTAATCTACATGTATCTTTCTATCATAATCCTTCTGAAGATCATACAGTGCTGAATCATAGCCTTTGCGATCAATGAAGGCTTCAGGGTTATAAGCGTCGCCTGTATGATGTTTTTGATGCAAATTGAACTGGCTTGCATGAGATGCCACCCAAATATCGAAAGAAAGCTTTTTCATGGCATCTAATGTGTAAGCATAATCCCGGGCAATATCCGGATATGCTGTTTCTTCTGAAAACTTGTTATCGATAATAATTGAAGGAAGATTTGCAATCAGCACCCTATAAGTCTTTTTGTTATCTTTTGCCGAAAGCAAATAACTGCATGAACCCTTCGTATGACCCGGATGATGAAGCATTTCCAACTGCATATTCCCAAGGGTGATGGTATCATGATCGTGCAATAAGCGGTCTGGTTTTACCGGTTGGAAAGTTCGTCCGTAAATGCCCATCGCATAATCAGAGATACCTCCGTCTGCCACCTGGGCGGCGTCTTTTTCATCCACCATCAACGCTGCACCCGTCAGTTTTTTTATCTCTGCCATCGCTCCCATGTGATCGTAATGCGCCTGGGTTGTCAGGAGTATTTTTATATCCTTAAAATTAAAACCCAGCTTTTCGATATTGTGCCGGATCTGCGGAGCGGAAGCCGCCAGGCCTGTATTGATCAAAATATTTCCGGCAGGTGTGGTAACCAGGTAACAGGCGAGATCGTAAGTACCTACATAATAGAGGTTGCCTGCAATCCTGAAAGGTTCATAGGCCACCGACCATTCTTCCGGGGCTCTTGGCTCAGTTATCTTTTGAGCTGAAAGTGTAAAAATGGATACAGAAAGGATGGTAAGCAGGAGATGGGGTAAGAGATATTTACGCATGGAGAATAATTTGGCTGGACAAAAATAAAGGTAATGTTTCAACAGTTGGAACTTTCTCCCTGGCATGAATACACTCCGGCGCAGGTCGCACGCTCTCGCCCAGGTCTCCCCGCCTGTGCCCGGATACTGTGCCTGTATTCAATCGAACAGTGGTGTATGGGACCCGCCGGGCGAGGGAACCGTTATAATGACTCGTCCCAAAATTTAAAATGCGGATTCAGAATGAAAAGTTGTTTCATGTGCCACGAACCCCTGCAGAAGCGGAAATATTATTTTGAATTGCCACAGAAATAAATACTTTTACCTGTTTTAGAATTCTGCAAAAATTTCATGGTTCTCTGTAAACAATAATCAAAATTAAAAAAAGTGAAAGTTTTAGTAGTAGACGATGAACAAGATATGCAAACGCTGTTTGAACAGCGCTTCAGAAAAGAGATCAAAAACGGGGAAATGGAATTTGTTTTCGCCAGTTCTGGTAACGAAGCGCTTGATTATCTGAAGCGCCAAACCCATAAGTTTGTTTTGATCTTATCCGACATTAACATGCCGGGAATGAGTGGCCTGGAATTGTTAGAGCAAATCAAACATAAATACCAGGAGCCGCATCCAAAAGTGATGATGATCACCGCTTACGGCGACGAATATAATTACAAGCAGGCGATGAGTCTTGGCGCGGATGCCTTTCTGACCAAACCACTTGACTTTACTGCTTTAAAAGAAAAATTAAGGACAAATGAATAAAGGCAAAAATATTGGCGGGAGATTGGATACAAAAACCGGGGAACTTTCAATAATGCTTTTAAAAAGAGATATAAACACTCTCCCGGATTCTTTAAAAATAACCGGTTATCCGGAGTAGCCTTATTTTACAGGCTTTACCCGTTGTAACCACAAAACTTTTAACCACTAACAATTTTTTCCAAAAAATTAATGCCAGATACTTTTCAAAGGGGTATAAGTAATTTGATTAATAACTACTTTTCCCGGAGCACTTATTTCAATTCTATCATAAGGCTTTTCCGGAAAGAAAACGGATGTCATTACTGATAATCCCCCATCTGCAAATAACTCTATTGAACTTTCGTCTACAATTATTGAAAGCTTCATCTCTTTGCTTTCTGCAATTCGCGGAGCAAAATGTTTTTCAGCAAATTCTTTATTAAAATCAGATTTACCTGCCATTGTACGATCAATATAATACCGGTTTGATTCTTTATCATAGCCAACCATTAGTTTCCGGTTCAGCTTACCGGAAAGAATTACTGAAAAATTATTAAGCTGCGCCATTCTTAAATCTATCCGGCAAGGTAATGAAACATCCTGCCGGATAAGCCCCGACAGATCAGTGGTTTTCGAAACCGTGACATTTGTTTTAACAACCGCTTTTCGTGCTATTAGTTTTAATTCATCCGCGGGCTCCGAAATAACATACATTTCCTGCCCGATCTTTTGCAAAGACAAGTTTCTTGGAATAGTCATCGCATTCCTCCATTTTACAGTCGGTACTTCATTGGCATACAACCAATTGCTCATCCATCCGAGGAATATTCTCCTGTTTCCTGTATTGTTCCAGGTAATCCCTGCGTATTCATCAGGCCCATAATCGATCCATTTAGTCTTGCTGCTGTTTGGATTAAATTTGTTGCCATCGAAATCACCTGTAAAATATTGGGTAGCAGATCCTTTGTTTGGGCCGCCGGGATTGACGTTTACTATTAATATCCAAACCGTTTCTCCTTTGAATTTTAGTGGAAACAAATCCGGGCATTCCCACACGCCACCATGTGCTCCGGCGCTTTGGCCAAATTCACTTTCTTTGCTCCAGTGTTTCAAATCTTTTGATGAATAAAAAGTGACCCGATCCCTCGTTGCCAATGTCATTACCCATTTATTTTCCGGGACGTACCACATCACCTTTGGATCTCTGAAATCCGGAATGCCGGGATTTTTTAAAACGGGATTGCCGGAATATTTAGTCCATGTTTTTCCGTTATCAAGACTATAAGCTAAACTTTGATTTTCAAAATCAATAGCGCCAGGCGCAGCATGAGGATTGTGACTGGTGAAAATAGCCACCAACGGCACTTTTCCGTGCCTGCCAAAGCCGGAAGTATTATTTTTATCTACTACTGCACTTCCCGAAAATATATATCCAAGAGAATCAGGATATAAAGCAACAGGCTGTTGTTGCCAATGAATTAAATCTTTACTGGTCGCGTGGCCCCAATGCATAGGACCCCATACTGTTCCACCAGGATAATACTGAAAGAATAAATGATAAATGCCATTATAGTATACCATGCCGTTCGGATCGTTCATCCAATGTTCTTTTGGTGAAAAATGAATTTGCGGCCGGTATTGTTCTTTATAGCTATTAGCGGTTGTCTGGGCTCCTCCTGTATTGTATGAAAGGAGAAGAATGATAACAGCCAAAAAGCGGGATCTTACCATATAGTAGTTATTTTAATTAGTTTTTTCCTGATGTCGCCTCATTGAAGCAACACCTGCTATATTGATTTTTTTTTAAAGGTGGCATTTATTCTGACAAACCTTATTAATGAATTTAATAGAGATTACCCATATTCTAATAGTAAATACTTCTCATTTCTGATCATACGATTGATAATGTAGCAATACAATATTTGTGTTTAACAGGCCCTGCGGTTTAGCCCCGTTTATTATGGAACTCCCTTTTTGCTGAAAACGTTACATAATCATTCAAAAATGTACATAATGGTTAAAACCGTACCTGTTTTTCGTTGACTTTCGCATACCTCTATGTGAACTTTGTACCAACCAACTGTATTTCT
>Ga0068855_100005351_pt1 | contig 15657 bp, 14 predicted proteins | sample KBSCornC52_FD_66592 | JGI IMG/M metagenome (GOLD analysis project Ga0068855, IMG submission 66592) | Corn rhizosphere microbial communities from Kellogg Biological Station, Michigan, USA - KBS Corn C5-2 | ecosystem: Host-associated > Plants > Roots > Rhizosphere > Soil ...
GCTTCGGCGGCTTCAACCGCGTCCCCGACCGGGCGACGCTGCGCGCGATCGCCGAGGCGACGGACGGCGAGTACTTCGCGGCCCGCTCGGCGACCGCGGTCGAGTCGGCCTATCGCCGGCTCGGCTCGGAACTGGGGCACGAGGACCGGCCGACCGAGGTGACGGCGCTCTTCGTGGGCGCCGCAGCCGTCGTGTTGACGGCGGGGGCCGCGCTCGCGCGTCTCGCCGCCCCCGGCCTGCCGTAGGGCCGGCCCCTTGCGGAGCCGGCCCGTCCCCCCGATCCGTCAAGCCGTCGCCGGCAGGATGTTCTGGTTGACGCGGAACACGTTGTCCGGGTCGACCGCCGCCTTCACCTGCGAGAGCCGCTGGTAGTTCGCCCCGTAGGTCGCCTTCACGCGCGCCTGGCCCTCGTCGTCCATCATGAAGTTGACGTACGACGCGCCCGCCGAGAACGGGACGATCGCCTGGTGGTAGCCGATCGTCCACTCGCGGACGGCCGAGGCCTTCCCCGGATCCGGGTCGCAGCCGATGAAGACCTGCGACCACGTCGCGTCCCGGTAGCCGAACGCCGTGTCCTCGGGCGCCACGTCGTTGACCGCGCCGTCGACCGGGTAGAAGTGCGTCCCGGCCTTGAAGCCCGGCATCCGCTCGTTCCACTCGCGATTCACGCGGATCGCCTCGTCGGGGATCTCGCGAAGGAACGCGCCGCGCCAGTACCACTGGTCGCCCGGCCCGTAAAGGCCGTCGAACGCGGCGTTGAGCGCCGCGATCGGCATCCGGCCGACCCCGTGGAGCAGAGGCTCGGCGACGGAAAGCAGCGGCGCCATCGCAGCCTCCGCCTCCTCGTCCGACGCGTCCATGCACCAGACGATGCCGCAGACCTTCCGCAGGTGGAGCTCCTCCGGGAACGCCTCCTTCACGGGCGGGATCGTGTGGAAGTTGAAGAACCCCATCATGTTCCGCGGCGCGGCGGGCAGCCACTCGCGGTACGCGGCGAGGAGCTCGTCGGCGTCCTCGACCGCCCAGAACGTCGGCCCGCCGACGACCGTCTCGAGCGGATGCGCCCGGAATGTGAACTCCGTCGCGACGCCGAAGTTGCCCCCGCCACCGCGGATAGCCCAGAAGAGGTCGGGGTTCTCGTCGGCGCTCGCGGTCACCTGCGAGCCGTCGGCGAGCACCATCTGCGCGGAGAGGAGGTTGTCGACGGTGAGCCCGTGACGGCGCGAGAGGTAGCCGTGGCCCCCGCCGAGCGTCAGCCCGCCGACGCCGGTCGAGGAGATGATCCCCGTCGGCACCGCCAGGTTGTGCGGGCCGGTCGCGGCGTCGACCTCGCCCCAGACGCAGCCGCCGCCGACACGCACCGTGCGCGCCGCCGGGTCGACCGAGACCTCCTTGAGCGGCGACAGGTCGATGACGACCCCGTCGTCGACGCTCGCGAGGCCGCCGCCGTTGTGGCCGCCGCCGCGCACGGCGATCGTCAGGTCTTGCTCGCGGGCGAAGCGGATCGCGGCCGCCACGTCGTCGGCGCTCGTGCACAGGGCAATCAGCGCCGGCCGCTTGTCGATCATCGCGTTGAACAGCGTGCGTGCCTCGTCGTAGCGGCCGTCGTTGGGGCCGACAAGCCGGTCACCGAACGACGCGAGCTCGGTGCGCGCGCTGTCCAACGGTGAGACTGTGGTGCTCATGGGGCCTCCTGGTCCTCGAAATCGGGTCTCGACGAGGGTAGGAGCGACGCCCGCGTTTGTCATGACCGGGGCTGATCGACTTTCACGCGCGTGGCTGGTGCGCAATGATCAGATCTGATCATCGATGGGCGCGGATGCCGCCATTCCCCTTCCCGGCCCGCTTCGCCTGACCCCGGCGTTCGCGTTCGCAGGGCGCGCGCGGGAGCTCGCGACGCTACGGGCCTTGCTACCCCGTTCCGCCGGGGAAGGGCGTCGCGCTGCGTTTCTCGCGGGGGAGCCCGGCTCGGGCAAGAGTAGGCTCGTGCGCGAGCTCGCGGCGGAAGTCGCCGCCGAGGGTGCGACCGTGCTCTACGGCGACTGCGATGCCGTCGTCGGCACGCCTTACGGCCCGTTCGCCGCGGCGCTCGAGCACCTCGTTCGGCATGCCGACCCCGAAGCGCTGCGGCCGCACCTCGTCCAGGGCGGCGGCGAGCTGACGCGTCTTCTGCCGGGCCTTGCAACACGCATCGGCGACCTGCCCCAGCCGCCCCCGGCCGACGCGGACGCCGAGCGGCACCGACTCCATACGGCGGTCACCGACCTGCTCGTCGGCGTCAGCTCCGAGCGGCCGCTGCTCGTCGTGCTGGAGGACGTCCACTGGGCGGACGCGGCGACGCTCGGCCTCCTGCGTCACATCGTCCGCTCCGGCGCCGCCGCGCGGATGCTGATCCTCGCGACCTTCCGCGACGACGAGGCCGACGTCCCGGCGGAGCTCGCCTCGGCGCTCGTCGATGTCTACCGGACGGAGGGCGTCGTCAGGATCCGGCTCGCCGGGCTCTCGGAGGTGGACGTCGCGGAGTTCGTCCGCCTCACCGCGGGGGCCGAGCCGGCACCCGACCTCACCGCCGCGATCCTGGAGCTCACGGGCGGCAACGCATTCCTCGTCACGGAGCTCTGGCGGGAGTTGCTCGACGCGCGCCTCGTCGACATCGGCCTCGGCGGGGTGCATCTGACGCGCCCGGCTGCCGACCTCGGCACGCCGACGACCGTGCGCGAGGTCGTCAACCAACGGCTGACGCGCCTCTCCACCGGGGCGAACGAGGTGCTCGCGCTTGCGGCGGTCGCCGGCGCCGACTTCGAGCTGGACACGGTGCGGCACACGGATGTCGTGCCGGGCGACGTGCTGCTCGACGCTGTCGACGAGGCGGTGCGGAACGGCCTCCTCGTCGAGGAGCCGGGGCGGCGCCTCGCCTACCGCTTCGCGCACGAGCTGGTCCGGCGAGCCGTGATCGACAGGCTCTCGGCCGCGCGGGAAGCCGAGCTCCACCTGCTCGTTGCCGAGGCGCTCGAGGCCGGCCGCCCGCACGGCGACAGCCGCGGGGCGCTGGCTGCGCTCGCGTACCACTACGCCGCGGCGGCCCCGATCGGCGGGGTCGAGCGCGCGATCGACTACAACCTGCTCGCGGCAGACTCGGCCGCCCGCGCACTCGCTTTCGGCGAGGCCGAGGCCCGATTCCAGGTCGCGCTGGATCTCGGCGTCCGCGAGCCGGCCGAGCGCGTCGACGTGATGCTGCGACTGGGCGACGCGTGTAACCGGGCGGGCCACGCCGACGCGGCACTCGAGGCATTCAGGCGCGCGACCGAGCTCGCGCGCGCGCTCGGCGATCGTGAGGCGCTCGCCCGCGCGGCGACCGGCTTCGAGCAGTCGGCCTGGCGTCCCTCGATCCACGACTCGGAGGCCGTCGAGCTCCTCGAGGAGGCGGCCGCCGCACTCGGAGAGGACGACTCCGAGCTGCGAGCGCTCGTCCTGAGCGGTCTGGGGCGCGCTCTCGATCTGCGGGGAGAGTCGAGCCGCGCGGCGTTCGTGCGCGACGAGTCGATTGCGCTCTCGCGCCTTCGCGGGGACCCGCGCACGCTCGCGACGACGCTCGCGATGGCATATTGGGCGCGCGGCAGCTCGACCAACGAGGACGTCAACCGGATGCTGGTCGAAGCGCGCGACCTCGGCCGCGAGCTCGACGACGTCGAGATCGAGGGAGAGGCGCTCTCGTGGCTCGTCCCGTCGTACGTGGTCCTGTGCGACCACGACGCGGCCAGGGAGACCGTCGGCCTTCTGTCAGGCGTCGCGCGGCGCCTGAGCCAGCCGTTCCTCCATCATGTGGCCGAGCACTACGCGGCGGCGCTGGCTCTCTGCGACGGCGAGCTCGACGCATCGGAGCTCTCGGCGGCCCGCTCCCAGGAGTGGGGCCGCCTGCTCACCGGCCGTGACGCTTCGGGGACGTACGCGATCCAGATGTTCGGCCTCCGGCGCGAGCAAGGACGGCTTGCCGAGCTCGCGCCCGTCGTACGGCTCCTGGACGCGGACGCTCGTCAGGGAGCCTGGGGGCCGGGGCTCGCCGCACTGTACGCCGAGCTGGGCATGGTCGACGACGCGCGTCGCGAGGTGCGGCGGATCCTCGGCGACGGTCTCGGCGCGCTGCGGCCGTCGCTCTGGCTCGCCTCGCTCGTCTACCTCGCCGATGCGTGTGCCGCGCTGGGCGACGAGGAGACCGCCGAAGCCCTGTACCCCGAGCTCGCGGCGTACTCCGGCTCCAACGTGATGATCGGCCACCTCGTCGCCTGCTACGGCGCGATGGACCGCTACCTCGGAATGACGGCCGCTGTGCTCGGCGACTGGGAGCGCGCGGAGGAACACTTCCATGCCGCGCTCGCGCTCAACACCCGGCTCGGCGCGCGTACCTGGCTCGCCCACACCGCCTACGACTACGCGCGCATGCTCCTTGCACGGAACGCCGGCGACGACCGCTCGCATGCGCAGGGACAGCTCGGTCTCGCGCTCGGGCTCGCGCAGACGATCGGGCTTCCCGGCCTCGCTCGCCGTGCCTCCGAGCTCGGCGCCGACGTGGAGCCTGCGCAGACACTGCCCGACGGTCTCAGCGGACGTGAGGTCGAGATCCTCGTCGAGCTCGCACGGGGTCGCTCGAACCGCGAGATCGGCCGCGTGCTCCACATCAGCGAGCACACCGCCGCGAACCACATCCGCTCGATCCTCCGCAAGACCCGCTGCGCCAACCGCACCGAGGCGGCCGCGTATGCGCTCCGGCGCGGGCTCGTCCCCGAGTGACCCGCGCCAGTACCATGGGCCGATGCCTCTCTACGTCATCGAGCGCAAGTTCGCGGACCAGCTCGACCTGAGCGCAGACGACGTCCGCGCGATCGACGCGGTGAACGCGGACGAAGGCGTCAGCTGGCTCTTCTCGTTCATCACCGCCGACAAGCTCCGCACCTACTGCCTCTACGAGGCGCCGTCGCCCGACGCGATCATGGAGGCGGCGCGGCGCGCGAACGTACCCGCCGACGAGATCGTCGAGGTCAGCAAGTTCGTGCCGGCAGAAGTGCTCAATTCCGCGTAGGCCGCTCTAGACTTTCCACGTGCCCTGGGACGTCCTGAGCGAGGAGCAGCGCGAGCTGCGCGAGCTCGTGCGCACCCTCGCCCGCGAGCGGATTGCGCCGCGCGCGGCGGAGATCGACGCGTCGCACGAGTTCCCGTGGGACGTCGTCGAGCTCTTCCGCGACCAGGGCATCTTCGGGCTCTTCTTCGACGAGGAGGTCGGCGGCACCGGTACGGGGACGCTCCTTTCGCTCGTCGCGATCGAGGAGGTCTCGAAGGTCTGCGCCACCAGCGGGCTGATCCTCGCAGTGCAGGAGCTCGGCTCGCTCGGGCTGAAGCTCGGTGGCTCCGACGAGCAGCGCGCGGCCTGGCTCCCGCGCCTTGCGTCGGGCGAGGTGCTCGCCGCGTACGCGCTCACCGAGGCGGGCTCGGGCTCCGACTCGGCGGCGATGCGCACCGTTGCGCGCAGAGACAACGGGGAGTACGTGCTCGACGGGTCGAAGCGGTTCATCACGAACGCGGGTGTTGCGGGCCTGTACACGGTGTTCGCGAAGACCGATCCGGATGCGGGACATGCGGGGATCTCGGCGTTCCTGGTCGAGTCCGATGCGCCCGGCTTCGAGGTCGCGCGGCTCGAGGAGAAGATGGGCATCGCAGGGTCGACGACCGGCGAGCTGGTGTTCGATGGCTGCCGTGTTCCCGAGGCGAGCCGACTCGGGCCCGAGGGGACCGGCTTCAGGCTCGCAATGCGGATCCTCGACCGCTCGCGGCCCGGTGTAGCCGCGCAGGCGCTCGGGATCGCACAGGGCGCGACCGACTACGCGCTCGAGTACGCCCGGACGCGCGAGACGATGGGCAAGCCGATTGCGCAGCACCAGCTGATCGCAGCGAAGCTCGCCGACATGGAGACGAAGACAGAGGCCGCGCGCGGGCTCCTCTACCGGTTCGGGCAAATGGCAGACGCCGGCGTCCCCGAGGAAGAGCTCACCAAGGCCTCGGCGATGGCGAAGCTCCTGTGCGGCGACGTCGCGATGGAGGTCACAACCGAGGCGGTGCAGATCCTCGGCGGCTACGGCTACGTCAAGGAGTACCCGGTCGAGCGGTTCATGCGCGACGCGAAGATCACGCAGATCTACGAGGGCACCCAGGAAGTCCAGCGGCTCGTGATCGCCCGCGAGATGCTCAAGGAGTCGCGCGCGTTCCTGCTGGCGGGCGTCGCGTGACGCGGCTCCGGGCATGATCGAGAACCGCTCGCTTCCCACGGCCACGGTGATCCCGGTGCTCGTCTACCCGGACGTCCGCGCAGCGGTCGCCTGGCTGACCGAGGCGTTCGGGTTCGAGGAGCGGGTGCGAATCGGCGACCATCACCGCTCCCAGATGCGCGTCGGTGAGGACGGCGGCGTGATCGTCGCGGACGTCCACGGCGAGCAGCAGCCGCCGCAGCCGGGCGTTGCGACGCACATCCTGAAGGTGCGCGTGGCCGACGTCGACGCCGCGTTCGAGCATGCCCGCTCCCACGGCGCGCACGTGCTGCAGGAGCCGACCGAGTTCGAGTACGGCGAGCGCGAATGCACCCTCGAGGATCCTGCCGGGCACCGCTGGCAGCTCACGCAGACGATCCGCGACGTCGCCCCGGAGGAGTGGGGCGGCGTGAGCGTCGGGGACTGAGCTAGCGGGGCAGAGCCCGAGGTGTCCGACCTCGGTCGGACACCTTCCTCGAGGGCTCGCGGTTGGCTAGACGACGGCGGGTACGGCTGACGCGCCGGCCTTGCTCTCCCAGTAGCGGTTGAGCGCGCCCTGGATCTTGATGAACCAGACGAACATCCCGATGATCGGGAGCAGCAGCCAGAGGCCGGTCCAGCCGGTGAACGGCGCCGGTCGCCCGTCCGCCTTGAACATCTTCCCGACGTCGGACGGGATCAGGAACCAGGTGACCGGCGAGAGGACGATGTAGATCACCAGCCCGAGCACGCCGCCGACGCCGATGCCGGAATGCTCCTTCACCTCCTCCTGCGTCTTGAAGACCCAGTAGAGCGAGTAGATGCCGAGCGTGATGATCGAGATGATGATCGCGAACCCGATGCCGCGCGGTTGCCCGAGAGGGCCTGTGGTCGATGCCTGCGTGCTCATGGGCGGGGATTCGCCGCGACGCGCGTGTCCTCCTGCCCGGTCGTGACGACGGCGGCCTCGGGCAGCGTCGCGCGGGGGTAGCGAGCGGCAACCTGCTCGACGTAGCGCGCGAGCGTGTCCGCGGTCGCAGGGTCGTGGATCTCGAGCACGTTCTCCGCGTTTCGCTCGCCGGAGCGCGAGAAGTTGAACGACCCCACGAACGAGACGTCGTCCGCCACGACGACCTTCGCGTGCATGAAGTCCTGGATGCCGTCCGGCGACCACGGCGTCGACGGCTTGCCGGAGAGGCCGGCGTTCTCCACGATCGCGCGCAGGAGCGGGAGCTTCCAGGCGCTCACGCGGTTTCGGCTCCACTGCCGCACGACGTCGTCCACCTGCGTGTCGTCGACGACGCCGACGACCTCGCAGCGTCCCTCGTTGACCACCTCGGCGAGCGTTCCGAGGATCGGGCCGGCGGTGAGCACGGGTGATGCGATCCGGATGCGCTTGCGGGCGCGCCCGAGGTGCTTCGCGACACGGTGCGACAGCGCGTCGCCGAAGCCCGGCGTGAACCAGGGCCGGATCTCGATGCCGCCGTCGAGCTCGACCGGGCGCGGCTGGACGGTTCCGGTCCCCGCGACGACGCCGCTTTCCCAGAGCTGGTCGAACGCGAGCGTGAACGCGAACGCGAGCCGTTCCGAGCCCAGCACGCGGACGACGACGTTCTCCTGCCGCGTCCAGGAGTCCTCGGTCCAGTTCATCGAGCCCGTCCAGACGTCGTGGCCGTCGCGGACGCAGAACTTGTGGTGCATCAGGTCGGGGATCCCGGCGATGCCGCGCGTCTCGATGGGCAGCACCTCGATCGCCTCCGGCCGGGTCTCGGGAGGCGGCGGCACGGGGATGGGACCGGGGTGGTCGACGTCGAAGAGCAGCCGGACCCGCACGCCCCGTTGGTGCGCCGCCAGCAGCGACGCGAGCACGAGGGCACCGGCCTCGGTCTCGAGCCGGACGTCGTAGAGCGCGAGGTCGAGGCTCGTGCGGGCGTCGCTGAGGAACGCCGCGATCTCGGCGGCGACCTTCGTCGCAGGCTGGCCGCCGTCGATGAGCATCGTCAGCTCGATCGACACGGTTCCAGCGTACGTGCGTCGCCCTGCGGCGCCCTCCCGATACCGTCCGCGCATGCGGCTCGGCCAGATCGGCGCGTGGTGTGCGGCATTCACCGTTGCGTCGGCGGACGACGCGCGACCCGCCGCAGCGGAGATCGAGGCTCTCGGCTACGAGACGCTGTGGTATCCGGAGGGGCTCGGCACGCGCGAGTCGTTCACGAACGCCGCCGTGCTGCTCGCCGCGACCGACCGGATCCGCATCTGCTCGGGGATCGCGAACATCTGGGCGCGAGACGCGGTCTCGACCGCCAACGCCGCCCGTGTCCTGGCCGACGCCTTCGACGACCGGTTCCTCCTGGGCCTCGGCGTCAGCCATCCGCGGCAGGTCGACCCCCGCGGTCACCTGTACCGACGACCCGTGGCGACGATGCGCGCCTACCTCGAGGCGATGGACGACGACCCGTTCGTCAGTCCCGACGGCACGGCCGTGACGCGACCGCCCGTGCGGCGCGTTCTCGCCGCCCTGCGGCCCCCGATGCTCCGGCTCGCAACGGAGATGGCGCTCGGCGCCCACACGTTCCTCGTTCCCGTCGAGCACACGCGACGTGCGCGGGAGATTCTCGGCCCGGAGCCGCTGCTCGTCGTCGAGCAGAAGGTCGTGCTCGGCGACGACCTCGCGGAGGCCCGTGACCGCGCACGCTCGGCGCTCGGCTGGTACCTCGACACGCCGAACTACGTCGACAATCTCCGGTGGCTGGGATTCTCGGAGGACGACCTCGCGGGCGGCGGCTCGGACACCCTCGCCCAGGCGCTCGTCGTCGCGGGCGACGAGGCTGCGATCGAGGAGCGCTGCCGCCAGCACCTCGACGCCGGAGCGAGCCAGGTCGCGATCCAGCCGCTCGAGGCGGGCGATCCGTTCGGGCGCGAGACGTTCCGGCGACTCGCGCCGGTGCTGCTCTAGCCGACAGTCGCGAGCGCCTCGATCTCGATCTCGAGCTCCGGCAGCGCGAGTGACGACACCTCGACGATCGTGTCGGCCGGATACGGAGGCGTGAACCAGCGCCGTCGCAGCTCGACGATCTTCTCGAAGTTCGCCATGTCGGTGAGGAAGATCGTCACCTTCACGATCCGCTCGAGGCTCGACCCGCCGGCCTCGAGCACGCGCGCGAGGTTCCGGAACGTCTGCTCGGCCTGGGCGTCGAAGTCGCCGGCACCGACGATGTGGCCCTGCTCGTCGATCGCGGCCTGCCCCGAGACGATCACGAGGTCCCCCACCCGGAAGCCCTGCGAGAGGGCGTACGGCTCGAGCGGGTCCGGATCGAGTCGGATCTGCTGGACGTCGGGCATGTGCGCTCCCTTCGTGGTCAGGCGGGGGTTCGGTCTTTCTCGAGCGACGTGGCGACGCGCGTCGTCCGGAACCATTGCGACAGCTCGGGCGCCCAGACGATCGTGACGGCGACGAGCAGCCCGCCCGTGATCAGGCTCGAGACGTAGTCGGGGGAGCGAAGGATGGCGAGGATCTCCTGGAGCACACTCAGGGAGAGCACGCCCGCGGCGATGCCGATCGCGCCGCCCTTGCCGCCCGACAGCCTGACCCCGCCGAGGAGGGCCGCCGTGGCCGAGAACGTCAGGACGTCGACCCCGATGTTGGTCGGGCTCGCGGTCGCGAGGCTGTAGCTGAGCAGCGCACCGGCCAGGGCTGCACCGAGCGCAGACATCACGAACACTCCAACGAGGAGCCGGTCGACCGAGACGCCCGCCACCCTCGCGGCGCGTCGATCGCCCCCGATCGCCCGGATGTCCCTGCCGACGCGCAGGTACCGCAGCGCGACGATCGTGACCGCGAAGATGCCGATCGCGATGAGGCTTCGGATCGAGAAGATCTGGAGGATCGGCTTGTCGAGCCTGAGCCCGACGTTGTAATCCTCGTAGATCACGCTCTTGCCGTGCCCGAGGATGTAGGTGGTCCCGAGGACGACGAGGTAGCCGCCCAGCGTCACCGGCATCGAGTTCAGCCGGAAGCCGGCGATGAGCCCTCCCTGTGCGACGCCGACGATCACCGCAGTTCCGAGGGCTACGAGGATCCCGACGGTCGGCGAGCCGTCCCCCGTCAGGACGGCCACCATGCCCCCGAGGAGATACATCGAGGAGACCGAGAGGTCGAATTCGCCGGCGATGATCGTGATCCCGAGCGCCAGGGCGACGAGGCCGTACGAGGCGAAGTTCTGGAAGATGTCGTAGACGTTCGCGGTGCGCACCGTGTACTCCGTCAAGACGGGCACGAGCGCGAGCGCGGCGACCATGAGCGCGAGGATCGCGTAGGGCGCGAGCCCGGTTGCGTCGACGCGCCGGCGGCGGGTTGACTCGCGCGCGCTCACCGGTTGCGCTCCCGCAGGTTCGTGAGGACGACCACCACGACGACGATGATCCCGCGAACGAGGATCTGCCCGCCGGTCGAGTAGCCGCGGAGGAGGAGCATGTCCGAGATCGTCGCGATGAAGATCGCGCCGAGGGCCGTCCGAGCGATCGAGCCCCTGCCGCCCGTCACGGCGTTGCCCCCGACCAACGCGGCGGCGATCGCGTCGTACGTGTAGCTCCCGACGAGGAGCAACGAGGCGTTCGCGCTCGTCGCGCCGATGAGGATCCCGGAGCCCGCCGTGTAGAGCGAGGCAATACCGAACGCCCCCACGGTCAGAAGCGTGATCGGCAGCGCCGCGGCCCTGGCGGCGACCCGGTTTTCGCCGAGGAGGTAGATCTGGCGCCCGAACCGCGTCCGGCGCATGACGAGCCCCAGCAGGATGCTGACGGCGATGAACACGTAAACCGGCGCGGGGAGGCCGAGAACCGGGTTGGCGAGGTGCTCCCAGCTTGTCCTGTTGTCCGGTGGGACGATGCTTTGACCGTGCGAGAGCCACACCGCCATGCCCTCCAGGAGCCCGGCGGCGCCGATCGTGATGATGATCGGGTTCGCTCCCCAGGCGCCGACCGCGAACCCCTGGACGGCGCCGATCGCTAGGCCGAGGAGCAGCGTGAGAATGATCGCCGCACCGAGCCCCCAGCGCACCGAGTAGAGGAAGAACATCGCCGAGACGGCGGCGGTCTGGCCGAGGGCGAGGGAGAAGAGGCTGCCGCTCAGGACGATGACGGTGAGGCCGACGGCGATGATCCCGACGAACGATGCGGCGGTGAGGATCGCCTTCATGTTGCTGACGGTCAGGAAGCCCTCCGTCGTCGCGGCGCCGTAGACCGTCACCGCCGCGAGGATCGCGATCCATGCCGCGAGGGCGTAGTCGGCGATGCCGAGCGGCCGGCGCTCGACCCCGACGCGGGCGATCATGCTGCTCACGTCGCGGCCGCCGCCGTGCCCGTCGTGTGGCTCGTAGTCATGTCCGCGAGGATCGCCGACGCAGTCGCGTCGTCGCGCGGGACGATCGACACGATGCGGCCGTGGAAGATCGTGACGACGACGTCCGCGAGATCGAGGACCTCGTCCAACTCGGTCGAGGAGAAGATCACCGCCGTGCCCCGGCGCGCCGCCGCGCGGATCAGGTCGTGGATGTCGGCGCGACCGCCGACGTCGACACCGCGGGTTGGCTCGTCGAGAGCGAGCAGCGCCGTCCCCTCGAGCTCGAGCGCGCGACCGAGCAGAACCTTCTGCTGGTTGCCGCCGCTCAAGCTGCCCGCGGGTGACCCGAGCCGCTCGACGGGGACGCCAGCCATGCCCGCGAGCTGGCGGGCGGCGCGGTGCGCCCGCCGCCGCAGGAGCACACCCAGCCGGCTCAGGCGCCGGAGCCGGGCGACGACGAGGTTGCGCTCGACCGTCTGACCCAGGAAGAGACCCTCGCGCTGGCGGTCGTTCGGGATGTAGAGCACGCCCGCTTCGACGGCGCGGCGCGGCGTTTTGAGCGGGACGGCGCGTCCACGGACACAAACCGTCCCGGAGACCCCCGGAACGAGCCCGCCGAGGGCGCGCAGGATCGTGCTCGTGCCGGAGCCCACCTGTCCGGCGAGGCCGGTGATCAGCCCGCTCTCGAGGACGAGCGAGACGTCCTCGATGCTCCCCGGAACCGTCAGCCCCTCGATCTTCACGAGCGGCTCGCCCGATCCGGGGAGCGTGTGCTCGTGCTGGACCATCGCCCTGGCCCCCTCCATCTCGCCGAGCATGAGCTCGATCAGAGCGCGCCGGTCGATCTCGTGGATCTCGTGCGTCCCGACGCGGCGACCGTCGCGCAACACGGTCACGCGGTCGCAGAGCTCGAAGACCTCGTCGAGCCGGTGCGACACGAAGATGACGCTTCGGCCTTCCGCGACGAGATCGCGCGTCGCGCGAAAGACGCGCTCGATCTCGGGCTTGCTGAGGGTCGCGGTCGGCTCGTCGAGGATCAGCAGGCGCGCGTCCCGGACGAGCAGCCGGGCGATCTCCACCAGCTGGCGCTCGCCGATGGAGAGCGTCTCCACCGCCGTCCCGAGCTGCACGTGCCGGAGGCCGAGCTGGTCGAGCACGGCGCGAGCCCGCTCGGAGAGCCGCCGCTGCCGGTAGACGAGAGGCACGTCGAGCCCGCCCAGGTAGATGTTGTCCTCGACGCTCAGCTCCGGGACGAGGCTGAGCTCCTGGTTCACGAGGGCGATCCCGTGACCCTGCGCGTCGAGGGGGTTCCGGAGCGAGAGCTCCTCGCCGCGGAAGCGGATGGTGCCCTCGTCGGGCCGGACGAGCCCGACGAGCGTCTTCACGAGCGTGCTCTTGCCGGCGCCGTTGTGCCCGCAGACTGCGTGGATCTCCCCGGCCCGGACGTCGAGTGACAGCCCCTGGACCGCCTGCACCGGCCCGAACGACTTCGAGAGGTCGACGACCTCGAGCAGAACCTGAGGGGAGGAGGTCTCGGACGGTTGCGAACGGGACCCGGAGCTCGGTTCCGGATCCCGTTCGCCGTTCATCGTCCGAGGCTAGAGGAGCGTCGGACCGATCGCTAGAAGGTGCAGAGCTTCGTGAACCTGGCGACGTTCGCCTTGGTGATGCGCGACTCCTTGACGTACGAGACCTTCGGCGGCTTGCCCCCGTTCAGGATCTGCGCCGCCACCTTGACAGCGAGGGCCGCCTCGACCTGCGGCGCCTGCGTGCCCGTGCCGTACTGGACGCCTGCCTTGATGGACTTGATGCCGACCGCGAGGCAGTTCGATCCGGTGACGATCAGGCCGTTCTTCTTCGAGACGCCGACCGGGACGCCCGCCTGCTTCGCGCCCTGGATGATCCCAATGGCCATGTTGTCCGCCATGCCGTACGCGCCCTGGATGCCGCCCTTCGAGCCGTACTTCGAGAGCAGCTGCTGCGCGACCTTCGCCGACGTGGCCTGGTCCCAGTTCGTGTCCTGGATGGACACGATCTTGTACTGCGGGAACTTCTTCATGTACGCCTTGAACGTCGCCATCCGGTCAGTGACGTTGTTCTGGCTCGCCGTTCCGGTGAGGGCTATCACGTTGCCGGTCTTGTAGCCGGCCTTCTTCATGCCCTCGACGAGGTTCATCGCGGCGTACCGGCCGAGCGCCGGGTCGTCGGTCCGCGCCTCGGCGGTGACGATCTTCGCCCCTGCCGCCGACTGACGGCCGATCGCGCCGAGGATCGGGATCCCCGCGCTCTTGGCGCGGATGTACGACGGGACGATCGCGGAGGCGCTTGCCGGGACCGAGATGATCAGGTCAGGCCGGTCCGCGATCAGGCGGTTCATGTTCTGCGCGTCGACCGCCGGGTCGAACACGGAGGAGAGGACCGTGACGCTCGCGCCCTGCTTCTCGAGACCGCTCTTGACCGAGCTGGCCCACGCGGCGCAGAACGGGTTCTGGTTCGTGCAGATGATGACGCCGACGTTCTTGCCGTCGAGCGCGCCCGTCTTGCCGCTTGCACCGATCGCGCCCGAGACGAAGACGGCCGCGAGCACACCGAGCACCGCGAGCGGCACCCAACGGGTTGACCTACGCCACATGGTCGGACTCCTTTCCCTGCTGACAATGGATCCGCCCGTCGGGCGGTTGCTGCTGTCGCCTCCCTGACGTGGGACGCGACGAGAGCAGGCTTGGTTAGGAGGGCCTGGCAATGCCTACGTATGCATACAAGGTGCGCGATGACATGTCAAACGAGGCAGCCGCGGCGCGCCTCAGGCTGGGGCGGCGCCAAGCGTCCTGCGCCGGACGAGGTCCACGGGGAACGTGCGGCGCCGCGGTGCGGCCTCGCCGGCAGTGGCGATCCGGTCGAGCAGCAGGGCGACGGCCTCCCGTCCGATCTTCGCCAGAGGCTGCTTGACCGTGGTCAGGTTGAACGCCTCCCACCCCGCCATCTCGATGTCGTCGAAACCGACGACCGAGAGGTCGTCGGGGACGCGGATCCCGATGCGGCGCGCCGCGTCGAGCGCGCCGAAGGCGATGAGGTCGTTGACCGCGAAGATCGCCGTCGGCCGAGGTCGCGACGTGAGCAGGTCGAGGCCCCACTGGTAGCCGCTGTGGTGGCTGAACTGCCCGACGCGGCGAAGCGCCTCGTCGAGGGTCACGCCGGTCGTCTCGAGGCCCTCGCGGAACCCACGCTCTCGATCGCGGCTCGTCGTCGCGTTCTCCGGTCCGGAGATGAGCGCGACGCGGCGGTGCCCCAGATCGAGCATCGCCTCGGCGACCGCGTGCCCGCCGGCGCGGTTGTCGGAGACGACGGTGTCGACCGCGTCCCCGTCCAGGTAGCGGTTGACGAGCACGACGGGAATCCGGCCGGTTCCGCTCCCGGGCAGCGGCATCCCGAGGGTCGCGGAGACGTAGACGAGCCCGTCGACCGCGGCGCCATTGACGAGGGCCGCGACGTGCTGATCGAGCGGCGCATCGGTGCGCTCGTCGAAGAGGACGGTGCGGTATCCGGCGAGCGCGAACTCGTTGTGCAGGACGCCCAGGAGCTCCGGGTAGAACGGGTTCGTGATGTCGGAGACGATGAGCCCGATCGTCCCGGATTTCCGGGTGATCAGGCTGCGCGCGGCGAGGTTCGGCGTGTAGTCCATCTGCCGCGCCGCCTCCAGGATCCGCGCCGTCGTCTCCGCGGACACGCGGGGGTCGCCGCGGAGAGCGCGCGAGACGGTCGACTGGCTGATGTTCAGCCTGCGGGCGATGTCCTTGCTCGTGACGGCCACGGCAGGAGCATCGCAGAGCCGGAGGATCCCGGCACGTTCCGCGCTCTCGGCGCGGCGGGGCGGCAGTCGGGTTGACAAGACCCCGCCGCGAGGTTTATGCATACGTAGTCAAACCGGAAGGATGCTCGCTTGGCGCCGCCCTGTCCCAGCTCGGAGAACGCAGCGTGACCTACCGGCTCGGCGTCGACGTCGGCGGGACGTTCACCGACGTCGTGCTCTACGACAGCGAC
>Ga0068855_100005352_pt1 | contig 15656 bp, 17 predicted proteins | sample KBSCornC52_FD_66592 | JGI IMG/M metagenome (GOLD analysis project Ga0068855, IMG submission 66592) | Corn rhizosphere microbial communities from Kellogg Biological Station, Michigan, USA - KBS Corn C5-2 | ecosystem: Host-associated > Plants > Roots > Rhizosphere > Soil ...
CTACGCGCTCGTCATCGTCGCCGCCAAGCGCGCGAGGCAGATCAACAACTACCACCAGCAGCTCGGCGAGGGGACGTTCGACGAGTTCGCGCCGCCGCTGATCGAGTCGCGCTCGAAGAACTACCTGACGATGGCCCTCGAGGAGACCGCCGAGGGCAAGATCGTCTACGAGTACCCAAAGACCGTCAAGAAGTAGCGCCCGTCAAGCAGTAGCTCGGCCGCCCGCGGCCGGATCCTGCGCCTTCTCCGGCACACTTCCGGCATGAGCCGGATCCTCCTCGGTGTCACCGGCGGGATCGCCGCCTACAAGGCGTGCGAGTTGACGCGGCTCCTGGTGAAGGCGGGACACGAGGTCGTGCCGCTCGTCACCCCCGGCGCGCAGCGCTTCGTCAGCGAGGAGACCTTCCTCGCGCTCGCGCGACGCCCGGCGAACGACGACCCGTACCCGCACCTGATGCGGGCCGACCTGCTCGTCGTCGCGCCCTGCACCGCGAACACCCTTGCGAAGCTCGCCCACGGAATTGCGGACAACGTCCTCACCGAGGCCGCGCTCGCCCATCGTGGACCGGTGCTCGTCGCGCCCGCGATGAATCCCCGCATGTGGGCGAGCCCGGCCACGCGCGCCAACGTGGCGACCTTGCGCGCCCGCGGGATCGAGCTCGTCGGCCCGGACGAGGGCGAGCTGGCCGAGGGGGAGTGGGGCGTCGGCCGCCTCGCCGAGCCGCCGCTGATCGCAGGCCGGGTCGCGCAGCTCCTCGCGCCCGGCTCGCTCGCGGGCAGGCGCGTCCTGATCACCGCCGGCGGCACGCGCGAGCCGCTCGACAGCGTCCGCTTTCTCGGCAATCGCTCGTCGGGCCGGATGGGCGTCGAGCTTGCGCAGGAGGCGCGCCGCCGCGGCGCCGAGGTGGTCGTGCTCGGGGCGAACCTCGCGGTCGAGCCCCCGTACGGCGTGGAGGTGATCCCGACGCCGACCGCGGAGGCGATGCTCGACGCCGCGCTCGCGCTGCCGGACGTCGACGTTGCGCTCCTCGCGGCCGCGGTGGCGGACTACCGGCCCGCGGAGGCGCTTGCGGCGAAGCGCCCGAAGGACGCCGGGCCGTGGACGGTCGAGCTCGAGCCGACCGCCGACGTGGCGCGGGCCCTCGGCGAGCGCAAGCGCGCCGGCCAGGTGCTCGTGGCGTTCGGCGCCGAGCACGGTGCGGAAGGCCTGGAGCGGAAGCGCGCGATGCTCGAGTCGAAGAACGTCGACCTGGTCGTCTTCAACGACGTCGGTCGCAGCGATATCGGCTTCGATACGGTCGAGAACGAAGTCGTGCTGATCACGCGCGAAGGCGAGCGCACCGTGCCGAAGGCGGCGAAATCGGCGATCGCCGCCGCGATTCTCGACGAGGTCGAGGGGCTGCTCGCATAGACGCGGTCGTGATGGCCGCCGGGGAGGGGAGACGGCTGAGGCCGCTGACCCGACTCTGGCCGAAGCCGGTGCTGCCGATCGACGGGCGGCCGGTCGTCGTCAGCCTCGTCCACGCCCTCGCCGCTGCCGGTTGCGAGCGGATCGTCGTGGTCACGGGGCACCTGGCGGAGCAGGTCGAGGCGCTCCTCGCGCCGCTGCCGTACGCGATCGGCTTCGTCCGCCAGCCGTCGGGTCTCGGGTCCGCGGACGCCGTGCAACGGGCGCGACTGACGCCGCCGTACCTCGTCTCCGCCGCCGACGTCCTCTATGCCGAGGGCGATCTCGACCGGTTCGCCCGAGAGGCACCCGGCGCCGACGGCGCCGTCGCGGTGCACGGGGAGGAGCAGATGCCCCTCTGGTATTTCGGGGAGCGGGTCGCGCGATTCCTCGAGCCGCTGCCGGGGAAGGCGCCCTATGAGTTGCAGCACGTGTTCCGGAACGCGGTCGACCACGGCGCGGTCGTCTCTGCTATCCAGGTGGGAGCGACGCGCAACCTCACCTCGCCCGAGGACGTGGTGCGCGAGAACGTCCCGTACCTGCGATGAGCGACGCGTACGACTACTTCCGCGAAGGCCAGAAGCGGCTCCGCACCGGAATGACCGCTCAGGCCACGGTGCCGCTCGAGAAGGCGAAGCGGCTCGAGCCCGGGAAGGCGTCGATTCGCGAGGCGCTCGGCATCGCGTACTTCCGTCTTGCCCGCTGGCGCGAGGCCGAGCAGGAGTTCCGGACGATCGTCGAGGAGCTCGAGCCGACCGACGACTACGCGCACTACGCGCTCGGTCGTACGCTCGAGCAGCTGGGACGCGCTGCCGAGGCGAACGGCCACTACAAGCTTGCGAGCTCGATGAAGCCCGGCTCGGAGACCTACGCCTCCCGCATTCGCGACCTCGACGCGTGAAGGCCGTCGTCCAGCGGGTCGCCCGGGCCTCCGTGACGCCGGGTGGCTCGATCGGGCCCGGCCTCTGCATCCTGCTCGGCGTCGCCGCGGGTGATGCCGAGCCCGACGCCGTCAACCTGGCCGGGCGGATCGCGAAGCTCCGCATCTTCGAGAACGAGGACGGCCGATTCGACCGGTCGCTCGTCTCGACCGGCGGCGGCGCGCTCGTCGTCAGCCAGTTCACGCTGCTCGCGTCGACCGCGAAGGGAAACCGCCCGAGCTTCTCGGCCGCGGCCCGGCCGGAGGAGGCGGAGCCGCTCTACGAGTGCTTCGTCTCCGCGCTGCGCGGGCTCGGCGTGCCGGTCGAGACGGGCGTCTTCGGCGCCCGCATGGCCGTCGAGCTCGTGAACGACGGCCCGGTCACGATCGTGCTGGAATAACGGCGGTTCTGCTACCTTTCACTGGACATTTCGAGCACGTTCGAGATGGGCGCGCGGCGCCCATTTTTCGTGATGGGGGTTGTCGGAGTGGCCCGGCCACCGCACCAGAAAGCGCATCAGGAAGCGCATCAGAAGGAGAGAGAGCTGCAGCGAGACGTCGCACGGACGGTTGAGGCAACCCTGCCCGGGGTCGAGGTGCTGGCCCTCGAGCTGACGGGCAAGGACCGCTTCTGCGTCTTCGTCGACCACCCGCAAGGGGTGGACCACGCGCTGTGCGAGCGCGTCACCGACGCCCTACGGCGCTACCTCGACTCCTACAGCGTCGAGGTCTCCTCACCCGGCTTCGACCGGCCGCTCCGGACCAGAGAGCACTTCGCGCGCGCCGTCGGCCGGTCGGTGCGCATCAAGACCGAGTCCGGCCGCACCCGGGGCGTCGTCGTCGCCGCCGGCGAGCGCGCCGCCCAGCTGGAGAACGGTTCCGGCCCGGTGGACATACCGTACGACGACATCGTGCGGGCAAATCTGATCGACGAAGGGAAGTAGGGGATGAGCCAGGAGATCGTCGACGCCGTTCGCGAGATCGAGCGCGAAAAGGGAATCGAGAGCGGGACGCTCGTCAACGCGCTCGAGGACGCACTGCTCGCGGCGTACAAGAAGACGCCGGGCGCATCCCGGCACGCGACCGTGGAGCTGGACGACCGCGGTGACTTCCGCGTGTTCGCGATCGAGCTGCCCGAGGACCTCGAGCTGCGCCTGCTCGACGAAGCTCGCGAGCATGCGCTCGACGAGCTCGAGCGCATCGAGGAGGAGACGGGCGAGAAGAACCACACGCTGCTCGCCGACGACGACCTCGAGATCGACTGGTCGCAGGTGCCGGGGAACCTCGTGCAGCGCGAGGACGTGACGCCGGAGAACTTCGGCCGCATCGCCGCGCAGACCGCGAAGCAGGTGATCCTGCAGCGGATCCGCGAGGCCGAGCGCGAGATGATGTACGACGAGTACATCGACCGCGTCGGCGAGGTCGTCACCGGGATCGTCCAGCAGACGGGCGACCGCCGGAACATCCTGGTCGACCTCGGGAAGGTCGAGGCGCTCCTGCCCGGCCCCGAGCAGGTCGACGGCGAGCGGTACGAGCAGGGCTCCCGCATCAAGGCGGTGATCCGCGAGGTGCGCACGGGGACGAAAGGGCCGCAGGTCATCCTCTCCCGGCGCGATCCCGAGCTGATCAAGACCCTGTTCGAGCTCGAGGTGCCGGAGATCGCGGACGGCCTCGTCGAGATCCGCGGCGTGGCCCGCGAGCCGGGGTACCGCTCGAAGATCGCGGTCGAGTCGCACACGCAGGGAGTCGACCCGGTGGGCGCCTGCGTCGGCCCGCGCGGCTCGCGCGTGCGCATGGTCGTGTCCGAGCTCCGCGGCGAGAAGATCGACATCATCCCGTGGAACAACGAGCCGGCTCGGTTCGTCGCGAAGGCGCTCTCGCCCGCCCGTGTGCGCGAGGTCTACCTCGACGACGAGGGCCGCGAGGCGACGGTGGTCGTCCCCGACGACCAGCTCGCGCTCGCGATCGGCAAGGAGGGGATGAACGCCCGCCTGGCCGCGCGTCTCACCGGCTGGAAGATCGACATCACCTCCGACACCGAGTTCGCCCAGCAGGAGGCCGACGCGGCCTTCGGCGGCGGCGAGCCGGGCGACGAGAACGACGTCTCGGGCCGCTGCGCGGCGGTGCTCTCGAACGGCAAGCGGTGCCCGAACGCGGCGCTGCCGGGGTCGAAGTACTGCGGCGTCCCGGCCCACCAGGAGCTTGCGCTGCGGGAGCCCGACGACGAGGACAATCCGATCGTCGAGGAGTCGGAGCCCGCACTCGAGGCGCTCTCCGACACGGCCGAGCCCGAGCCTGTCACCGAGGACGCCGCGGCGTTCGGCGACGCCGCCGCGCCCGAGTCGTTCCCGGCCGGGCCGGGCGATGCGCCCGTCGCGGGTGAGGACGAGACGCTCGAGAGCGGCGCGGGCCACCCGGTGCACGTCGTCGACGACCCGAACGGCGGTCTACCGATCGAGGGGGCCGAGTAACGAGCGGAGACCCGGTTCGCACCTGCGCCGGCTGCGGCCGCAAGGCGCCCCAGCGCGAGTTGCTGCGCTTCCACGCACGATCCGACGGTGCGAGGGGCGGCGAGCTCGTGCCGGGGGCCGGCGCGGGCCGCGGCGTCTACACCTGCCGGCGCCTCCCGTGCTTCGAGCGCGCTGCGGCGCGGCGGGCGTTCGCGCGCATCCTGCGCCAGACCGTCCGCGTCGACCCGGAACTCTCCCGTCTCTACACTTGATCACCGATGGCAAACGGCAAACCGAATAGACCGATCAGACCGCGCGGCGGAGGCCCGAAGGGCCGGCGCCGCGTCGTGATCGACCAGGGCGGCGGCCGTCCCGGTCAGGGGCAGCGCCAGCGCCCGGGCGACCGTCCGGCCGACCGTGGCCCGCGCCAGCCGCGCGAGGTCGTTGCGCCCACCGGGCCTGCGACCGTCGAGTCCGGGGTGACGCTGCGCGACTTCTCCCAGGCGCTCGGCGTCGCGATGCCGCAGATCATCAAGCTCCTGATGAACCTCGGGACGATGAAGACGGCGACGCAGTCGCTGACCGACGAGGAGGTGCTGCTGATCGCCGCAGAGCTCGAGCGCGAGGTGACGATCAAGCACGCGGACGACGACGACGTCGCGCCGGAGGTCTACGAGGACGCAGAGGAGTCGCTCGAGGCGCGCCCGCCCGTGGTGACGATCATGGGACACGTCGACCACGGCAAGACGACGCTGCTCGACGCGATCCGCAAGACGTCGGTCGTCTCGACCGAGGCGGGCGGCATCACCCAGCACATCGGGGCCTACCAGGCCGACCACGCCGGCCGGCGCATCACGTTCCTCGACACGCCGGGCCACGAGGCGTTCACCGCCATGCGGGCCCGCGGCGCGAAGGTGACGGACATCGCGGTCCTCGTCGTCGCCGCCGACGACGGCGTCATGCCGCAGACGAAGGAGTCGATCTCGCATGCCCGCGCCGCCGAGGTGCCGATCGTCGTCGCCGTCAACAAGATCGACCTGCCCGACGCGAACCCCGACCGGGTCCTCGGCGAGCTCGCGAACGAAGGCCTGCAGCCCGAGGAGTGGGGCGGCGAGGTGCAGGTGGCGCGCGTCTCCGCGAAGCAGGGCGAGAACCTGGACGACCTGCTCGAGCGGATCCTGCTCGTCGCGGACGCGGAGCTCGACCTGCGCGCGAACCCGAGCGTCGAGGCTTCGGGGCCGATCATCGAGTCGCGCCTCGACGTCGGGCGCGGTCCGGTCGCGACGATGCTCATCCATCGGGGCACGCTCAAGGTCGGCGACGCGATCGTCGCCGGCGACGCCTGGGGTCGTGTGCGGGCGCTGTACGACTACCGCGGCGAGCGGATCCAGGAGGCGCGCCCGGGCGAGCCTGTCGAGATTCTCGGCTTCGACCGTCCGCCGCCGGCGGGCGAGCTCGGCCGCGTCGTCGACAACGAGCGTCGCGCCCGCGAAGTCGCGCAGCAGCGAGGCGAGCGCCTGCGCCGCGAGGCGATGGCGAAGCAGCGCAGCGGCGGCGTCTCGCTCGACACGCTCTTCGAGCAGATGCAGGCCGGGGGCGTGCAGGACCTGAACATCGTGATCAAGGGCGACGTGCAGGGCTCGGTGGAGGCGATCGTCTCGGAGCTCGCGAAGATCCAGCATCCGGAGGTGCGTGTCAACGTCATCCATACGGGTGTCGGAGGCATCACCGAGAACGACGTCAACCTGGCCGCCGCGTCGACCGCGATGATCGTGGGCTTCAACGTGCGCCCGTCCGCCGAGGTCCGCGCGGTCGCCGAGCGCTCCGCCGTCGAGATCCGTCTCTATCGCGTCATCTATCAGCTGACCGAGGAGATCGAGCAGGCGCTCGTCGGCATGCTCACCCCGGTCGAGACGGAGGCGATCCTCGGCGAGGTCGAGGTACGCGCCCTCTTCAAGGTCTCGCGGCTCGGCACGATCGCGGGCTGCATGGTCACGAGCGGCGTCGTCCGCCGCAATGCGAACGTCCGCATCTTCCGCGACGGCACCCGCATCCACGAGACGACCGTCGCCGCTCTGAAGCGCTTCAAGGACGACGTCCGCGAGGTGACCGAGGGCTTCGAGTGCGGCATCCTGCTCGAGGGCTTCAACGACCTGCGCGAGGGCGACGTCTTCGAGGTGTTCGAGACGCGGAACGTCGAGCGGACGTCGCTCGACGAGCCGGCCGGCGGCGCCGCCGCGGCCGGCGCCTCGTAGCGCGTGGCCTCGGGCTACGTCGCGATCCTCTCCGTCGAGCTCCACTTCCCCGAGGCGTCGTCGCTCAAGGGCAAGCGCCACCACCTGCGGTCGGCGCGGGACAACCTCCGAAACCGCTTCGGCGCGACGGTTGCCGAGGTCGACCACCACGACCTCTGGCAGCGGGCGACGCTCCTCGTCGCCTGCGCGGCCCGATCGGCCCACGATGCGGGCGAGCTCGCGGACGCAGCGGAGCGGTGGCTCGCCTCCGGCGACTGGGTGCTGACGCGGTGCGACCGGCTGCTCGTCGCCCCCGACGATCACGGTTAGGCTCAGCGCGTGTCCGACCGTATGCGCAGAGTGAACGAATCGGTCCGCGCCGTGGTCGCCGAGGCGGTCGGCGCGCTGAAGGACCCCCGCATCGGGATGGTCACCGTCACCGGGGTCGTGGTCTCGCCCGACCTCGGCGAGGCGACGGTCTACGTCTCCGTGCTCGGCAGCGAGCGCAAGCGTCGCGCGACGCTCGCCGGGCTCGACTCGGCCCGCGGCGTCCTGCAGTCGAAGATCGGGCGCGAGCTCGGCCTGCGGCGGACGCCGCAGCTGGCCTTCACCTACGATGAATCGGTCGAGCGGGGCGTCCGCATGACGAAGCTGATCGACGAGCTCGCCGCGGAGCTGCCTGAAGATGAACCAGACTCAGACGACTGACCTCGACCGGGTCGTCGACGCGATCCGGATGAACGACCGGTTCGTCGTCGCGGCCCACGAGAATCCCGACGGTGACGCGCTCGGGTCGATGCTCGCGACGACGCTCGGGCTGCGCGCGACCGGCAAGGACGCGGTCATGTTCCTGTCCGGCACCGCGCCGACGCCGGGTGAGTACCGCTTCCTCGACCTGGACGGCCTGTGCCGAGAGCTGCCGGACGACGTCGGCGACCGCGTGCTGCTCGCGGTCGACTGCGCGAACGAGCGGCGCATCGGCCCCGACAACGACCCGGTCGAGCGTCCGAAGCTCGTGCTGAACGTCGACCACCACCACGACAACTCGCGCTTCGGCGACGTGAACCTCGTCGTCGACGAGGCATCGTCGACGTCCGAGATCGTGCGCGACATCCTGCGCGAGCTGGACGTGGCGCTGACGCCCGCGATCGCCGAGGCGCTGTACGTCGGGCTCGTCACCGACACGGGCCGGTTCCAGTACACGAACACGACGCCGAAGGCGCTCCGCCTGGCGGCCGAGCTCGTCGAGACGGGCGCCGACGTCCACGGGATCTTCCGGCACGTCTACGAGACGGTGCAGTTCGCGAAGCTGAAGCTCCTCGCGCGCGCCCTCGAGCGGGCGGAGCTCTTCGAAGGCGGCGGTCTCGTCGTCTCCTATCTCCTCAAGGAGGACTTCGCCGCGGTCGGCGCCGAGGAGCCGTACAGCGAGGGCATCATCGACTCGCTGCGCGCGGTCGAAGGCTCCGAGATGGTGGCCCTCATCCGCGAGCCGCCGCGCAACGAGGGGCCCGCGAGGCGCGTCTCGCTCCGCTCGAGCCGCGACGAGGTGGACGTCTCGGCGATCGCGCGCGAGGTCGGAGGCGGCGGTCACCGGCAGGCGGCCGGATTCTCCTCGGAGCTCCCGATCGACGAGATCGTCGAGTTCCTGAAGCGCGCGTTCGCACGTGCCACGAACGGGTCGGGCGACGGTGCCGCCCCGCGCGGGTAGACCCGTCGGGGTCGCGCTGGTCGACAAGCCGGCCGGCCCGTCCTCCTTCGCGATCGTCGCCGCACTCAGGCGGCGCACCCGCGCGCGGACCGGCCACGCCGGCACGCTCGATCCGTTCGCGACCGGGCTCCTCGTCCTGCTGTCCGGGGTCGCGACGCGCCTCCAGCCCTGCTTCGTCGGCCTCGACAAGCGCTACGTGACCGACGTCGCCCTGACGGCGACAACGGCGACCGGCGACCCGGAAGGGGAGGTCCTCGAACGGCACCCGGCACCGGCCCGCGCCGAGCTCGAGGCCGGGCTCGCACGCCTCCGCGGCGAGGTCGAGCTGCCGATCCCGGCCGCCTCGGCCGTGAAGATCGGCGGCGAGCGCGCGTACAAGCTCCAGCGGCGCGGCGTGACCGTCGAGATGCCCGTGCGGCGCTCGCTCGTCCACTCTCTCGACCTGATCTCCTCGAGCGGCGAGGATGCTGCCGTCGAGACGGTGCGACTCGAGCTCCACGTCGGCTCGGGCACCTACGTGCGCGCGATCGCCCAGGCGCTCGGCGGCCACTGCACGAGCCTGCGCCGGACGGCCGTGGGGCCGTTCGGCCTCGCGGAGGCGACGAGCGTGGAGCACGCGGTGCTCCTTCCCCCGAGCGGAGTGCTGGCGCGGCTTCCGGCAGCGGCGCTCGAGCGCGTTCCCGCAGCCGTCCGCGCCGGCGTGCTTGCGCTCGAGGTGGGGCAGGGGACGACGGACGGCAGCGCGGCGTGAACGTCGCCCGCTCCCCGGCCGAGCTCGAGCGGCGTCCACGCGCGGTTGCGATCGGAACCTTCGACGGCGTCCACCTCGGCCATCGCGCCGTCGTCCGCGCGGCCGTGGACGCCGCGATGGTGCCGACCGTCGTCACCTTCGACCCGCATCCACGAACGGTGCTCGGAAACCGCGTCGAGCTGCTCTCGACGCTCGCGCGCCGCCTCGAGCTCCTCGCCGACTGCGGCGTGGCGGACGTGCTCGTCGTCGAGTTCACGCCCGAGATCGCGGCTCTCGAGCCGGATGCGTTCGCCCGCCGCTACCTGGCCGAGATCGGTGCGGAGGTCGTCGTCGCGGGCGCGGGTTTCCGCTTCGGTCGCCGGCGCGCCGGCGACCTCGAGCTGCTGCGCCGGCTCGGCTTCGACGTGCGGACCGTGCCGCTCGTCGAAGGCGTCTCGTCGACGAGGATCCGGCAGCTCGCCCACGCCGGCGACGTCGTCGGCGCCGCCAGGCTCCTCGGCCGCCCGCTCGAGGCCGACGGAACGGTCGTCACCGGCGACCAGCGCGGCGGCACGCTCGGCTTCCCGACCGCCAACCTGCTCGTCGATCCGGACCTGCTCGTGCCCGGGTTCGGCATCTACGCGGGCGCGGCCGGCGAGCGGCGCGCCGCGATCTCGATCGGCGTCAACCCGCACTACGGCGGCACGGAGCGTCGCATCGAGGCCTACCTCCTCGACTGGACCGGCGACCTGTACGGCGATCGGCTCGTGCTGGAGCTCTGGCAACGGCTGCGGGCCGAACGCGCCTTCGCGAGCGAGGCGGAGCTCGTCGAGCAGATCGCCCGCGACGTCGAGGAGACGAGGGCCGCGCGCCGACCGGTCTGATCGAGAGCCGGCTACGCAACCCGCTCGGCAAGCCGGCTGCCGAAGCGCCCGAACCCCTCGAGCGGGAAGTCGAAGCGCGCGTAGGCCCGGTCGCCGCCGACGATCTCGAACTTGCGCCTGCCGATCGGGCGCGCGAGATGCTCGGTGTCGTCGATCGTCACTGCGAGCCCGCCGCCGACGGAAACGGCGACCTCGACCCAGCCGTCGCTGTTCGCATAGGAGCCGGCGAAGCCTTCCAGCACGTCCGCCGGCAGCTCGACGGTCGCAGGCACCCGGCGGCGCTCGCCGGTCACGCGCTCGAAGAACACATCCTGGATCTCCCGGAGCGCCTGTGAGCCGCGGCTCGCGTTCGTCAGCCCGCAGAAGACCGCGTCGCGGTCCGGCACGACGAGGAACGACGACTCGAATCCGCCGTAGGAGCCGCTGTGGCCCCAGACGTCGACGCCCCCGACGCGCTCGCCGAAGAGGCCCAGGCCGTAGACGCCGCCGGCCGGCTTGCCGTGCACGATCCGGAGGCGTGCCGTGGACGGCGTCGCGAGCTGCCACTCGCCGAACCGAAGCAGATCCGGGACGTTCGAGACGAGCCCGCCCGACGGCCGCCGCGCTCTCGGATACCGACCCTCGACCGCGTCGTCCCCCGTGCCTGCGAGCGCCGGGTCGCCGAAGAACGTCGCCTCGAGACCCGCCGGACGGATCACCCGCTCGGCGACCGCGTCCTCGTAGGAGGTCCCGAGGCGCTCGGCCGTGCACCAGGCGGCGAGCCAGTAGCCGGTGTTCGCATAGGACCACGCCTGCTCGACGCCGACGAACCGGCGCACCGTCTCGAGCTCGGAGACGACGCGGCCGAGGGCGTCGTCGCCGTCGCCGAAGCGGGTCAGGTCGCCGCATTCGCAGTCGAAGCCGCTCGTGTGCGAGAGCAGGTGGCGAACGCGCACGTCGGGCGGCCAGACGCCGGTCGACGCCTCGAGGTCGAGGACCCCGAGCGCGAGCATGGCCGTGAACGGCTTCGTGACCGACGCGATCCTGAACGCCGTGTCGAGCTCGCATCCGACCGTTGCCGTCTCGCGGCGCCCGCCGATGGAGATCCCGACGGCGAGAGCGGGCACGTTCCAGGCGATCGCGGCGGCTTCACAGACGGCCTGAAATGTCGAATCCATCAGGGATCCGCTACCCTACCCATCGACCCGGCCTCGGCCGTGCGCGTCTTCCTTCGCGGCGTGCTGAGACCTCGGGCGACACAGCGAATAGAGGAGAGAGACATGCCCCTCACCAAGGAAGAGAAGCTGGAGCACGTTCAGAAGTTCGGCAAGCACGAGACGGACACCGGCTCGCCGGAGGTCCAGATCGCGATGCTGACGAAGCGGATCAACGAGCTGACCGAGCACCTGCGCACGCACAAGCACGATCACTACTCGCGGCGCGGCCTGCTCAAGCTGGTCGGCCGCCGCAGGCGCTTCCTGAACTACCTGCAGCGCAAGGATCTCGAGGGCTATCGCGCCCTGATCAAGGAACTAGGGCTGAGGCGCTAGCTCCGTCATGAAGGGTGGAGTTTGGGCGAGCCCCGCCGGCGCGAAAGCGCACGCCGAGGCTGACCCAAACTTCCACCCTTCACCATCGCCTGTCAAAGGCAAGCACAGTGGAGGAAGGGAATAGATGAGTATCGTTGAGGCTGAGCACCCCGCCGGGGTGCCGGTTTCCGTGTCCGTCGAGGTTGGCGGCAAGGAGATCTCGTTCGAGACCGGGAAGCTTGCGAAGCAAGCGGACGGCGCTGTGATCGTTCGCAGCGGCGAGACGGTCGTCCTCGGCACGGCCCAGGGCCGGACGGAGGCGCGCGAAGGCGCGGACTTCTTCCCGCTCACGGTCGACGTCGAGGAGCGCATGTACGCCGCGGGGAAGATCCCCGGCGGTTTCTTCAAGCGGGAGGGGCGCCCGACCGAGCGCGCCATCCTCACCGCCCGGATGACCGACCGCCCGGTCCGGCCGCTCTGGCCGAAGGGCTATCGCAACGAGACGCAGTGCGTCGCCACCGTCTTCTCGGCGGATCTCGTCACGGCGCACGACGTTCTCTGCATCAACGCGGTCTCGGCGGCGCTGACCGTCTCGCCGCTGCCGTTCCTCGGCCCGATCGGGGCCGTGCGCATGGGGCTCGTCGAGGGCAACCTCGTGATCAACCCGACGCTCCAGGAGGTCGAGGACTCGGCGCTCGACCTGATCGTCGTCGGGACGAAGGACGGCCTGACGATGGTCGAGGCGGGTGCCGAGCAGGTGCCCGAGGCGAAGCTGCTCGAGGCGCTCGAGGTCGCCCATCGCGAGATCGTCAAGCTGTGCGACGCACAGCTCGAGCTGCGGTCGAAGGCCGGCAAGCCGAAGTGGCTCGACCCGGCGACGACCGAGCGGCTCGAAGAGGCGCACGGTCATTCGATCTGGACGCGCATCCAGGAGCAGGGGATCCGGGAGTCGGCGGCGATCCTCGAGGAGATCGTCGAGCAGGAAGTCGGCTCCGCCGCGGAGACCGTCACGCAGGAGAACGTCTCGAAGGAGCTGCAGGTGCGCATGTCGCTCGCGCAGATCCTCGAGAAGCAGCGCTCCGTCGCCGTCGAGGCGGCGGTCCGCGAGCAGTTCGAGCAGGATCTGAAGGGGCTCACCGACGCCGAGCAGGACTCGAAGGAGCTCAAGTCGGCGAAGCGCAGCCTGCTCTTCGAGCGGATCGTCGAGACCGTCCATCTGCCGTTTCCGGTCGGTCCCGCGACCACGGACGGCGAGCCCGTCGTGAAGGACGCGCTGACGAAGAGCTACGTCAAGAAGGCATGTGAGGCGATTTACAAGAGCCTCGTGCGCGAGAAGATCGCGGTGCAGAAGATCCGCCCGGACGGCCGCTCCGCGACGCAGATCCGGCCGATCGAGGTCGAGGTCGGCGTGCTGCCGCGGACGCACGGCTCGGGCCTCTTCACCCGCGGCCAGACGCAGATCATGTCGCTGCTCACCCTCGGCACCGCCAAGGAGGGCCAGCGCATCGACGATCTGTCGCTCGAGCGTGACCGTCGCTACATGCACCACTACAACTTCCCGCCGTACTCGGTGGGGGAGACCGGCCGGATGGGCTCGCCGAAGCGGCGTGACATCGGCCACGGTGCACTCGCCCAGCGGGCACTCGAGGCGGTCCTGCCGTCGACCGAGGACTTCCCGTACACGATCCGCATCGTCTCCGAGACGCTCGAGTCGAACGGCTCGTCGTCGATGGGCTCGGTCTGCGGCTCGACCCTCGCGCTGATGGACGCGGGCGTGCCGATCACGGCTCCCGTCTCCGGGATCGCGATGGGTCTCGTCAAGGAAGGCGACGCGTACGAGATCCTCACCGACATCCAGGGCGCCGAGGATCACCTCGGTGACATGGACTTCAAGGTCGCAGGCACACGCGAGGGCATCACCGCGCTCCAGATGGACATCAAGATCACGGGCGTCAGCCGCGAGATCATGGAGCAGGCGCTGACCCAGGCGAAGGAGGCCCGCATCGCGATCCTCGGCAGGATGGCGCAGGCCATCTCCGAGCCGCGGACCGCGCTCGCCGAGCATGCCCCGCGCATCTCGACGATCCAGATCAACCCCGAGTTCATCGGCATGGTGATCGGCAAGGGCGGCGAGACGATCCGCTCGCTCGAGGCCGAGTACGAGGTGCAGATCGACATCGAGGAGGACGGCACGATTCTCGTGTACGCGACCGAGGGCACGAAGGGTGACGCCGCCATCGAGGCGATCCGGAACCTGACGAAGGAGCCCGAGGTCGGCGACACCTACACGGGTCGCGTCGTCAAGACCACCGACTTCGGCGCGTTCGTCGAGCTGAAGAAGGGCACCGACGGCCTGCTCCACGTCTCGAACGTGGGTCCCGGCCGCGTCAACCACATCGAGGACGTGATCGCCCGCGGCGACATCCTCGACGTGGTGGTGCAGGAGGTCGACAAGGCCCGCGGTCGCATCGGCCTGAAGCTCGTCCAAAAGCACGAGGGCGAGACGATGGTCAGCCCCGAGGAGCTCATCGAGCGGGCGAAGGACGCCCCGCCGCGTGAGCCTCGCGAGGATCGCGGCCCGCGCCGCGACGGTCCCCGCGGCGGCGGCCGGGGCGGTCCCCGTCGTGAACGCGAGGGCTCCCGGAGCGAGTAGTTAAGGTCGGCGGCATGGAGCCGCCGAGCACGCTCACCGACGGCGTGGTCGTCCTTCGCAGGTTGCGCGAAGGCGACCGCGCCGTCGTCCTCTCGACCATGCGCGACGAGGAGGTGCGCCGGTGGCTGAACATGCCGACCACACCCCGAGACGCAGACTTCGACTCGCTGCTGCGCACGATCGCCGACGGGTTCAGCTCGGGCGGACGGCTCGACTACGCCGTCACGACGGCGGACGACGACACGCCGCTCGGGAACGTCGTCGCCTCACGGCGGCCGCGCGACAACTGGGAGCTCGCGTATCTCGCGCAGGCGCCGGGACGAGGCACGGGGCGGATGACCCGGGCGGTGACGCTGCTTGCAGACTGGCTGTTCGAGCAGGGCGTCGGGCGCCTCGAGCTGCGCACGCACCCGGACAACGTCGCGTCGCAGCGCCTCGCCGAGCGGTGTGGCTTCCAGCGCGAGGGGCTCGAGCGCCGGTCGATCTGGCTCCACGGTGGCCGCGAGGACGCGATCGTCTGGTCGCTGCTCCCCGAGGACGCCCGCTAGCTACCGTGCGCCGGTGATCACCGAGTACCTCGCCGTTGCAGCCGCCACCTGGGGCGTGGCGATGGCCGTCTCCCCGCTCCTCCAGATCCGCGCGATCCGCGCCCACGGCTCCTCGCAGGGCGTCTCCGTCGGCTACCAGCAGGTGCTGTTCGTCGGCTTCCTGCTCTGGATCTCCTACGGGGTCGCGCTGCACAACGTCGCGATCATCATCCCGAACGTCGTGGCGGCGGTCGTCAGCATCGCGACGATCGTGATCTCGCTGCGCTACCGCTGAGGATACTCCGGCCCGTGCGCGGGCATCCCACCCGCCTTGCCGGTATGCGTGCCGGGCCGGTGCCAGGCACCGTGTCCCGCGGCGTCCCGCCGTGCGCCGATCGTGCCTGGTGCCGCCGCGGGCCGCAAGAGGCAGTCACGCGTTGGCACACACTTGTGACGGTGCCGCTGTGCCGCTGACTCTGTGACGCTGCCTCTGTGACGCTGCCTGTGTGACGGTGCCTGGCACCGACTCGGCGCGTGTGCGCGGCTCGGCACCCACCGCGACGAGGAAGCGGCAGCGCGTGCAGCGCACTACGCTA
>Ga0068855_100005353_pt1 | contig 15654 bp, 17 predicted proteins | sample KBSCornC52_FD_66592 | JGI IMG/M metagenome (GOLD analysis project Ga0068855, IMG submission 66592) | Corn rhizosphere microbial communities from Kellogg Biological Station, Michigan, USA - KBS Corn C5-2 | ecosystem: Host-associated > Plants > Roots > Rhizosphere > Soil ...
GGCACCATGCCGGCCATACTAAGACCGAAGCCGCCTTTGCAGTGGCGGCCCACTCGTGCGCGATCTCACATGGATTCGGCAGAAAGCGAACGTCGCATAAGTGTCGATGCACTTCACCTGACACCCTGGTCTTCCATGGGCCAGAGTATTGCTTGCGCGACGACTACATGGTCCCCATTGAATGTCGCCGCAGGAGAGCCGTACAGCTCGTAACCAAGGCTTAGTGCATCGGACACTCGTTGACAGAATGCGGCGTCATCCTTGCCCGTGAGCAAGCGATATCGAGGCAGGCCATTGGGCGGCAGATCGGGCATCTTGAAAATCTCCTAACGTTGCTTCATGCAGTGGGTTAAGTCGGCTCGGGGTCGGAAGCGAACGTCAGGTCGCGTCGTCGTTGGGGACATCCGGAGCGCGAAAATCGACTTAGCGGAGCTCGTCAGTGATCTCTATCGCTCCATTCTCTGTAATGACCACAAACTTCTGACCGACTGTTCCCGATGTGAACCCCTTCGAAAGAACAAGGTATACGGTGCGACCGCCAAGTTCTTTGTATCCGGCCTCGTAGGACAGTTGAAGGCCATTGATGGGAAGACCCTGGATCGCGGCCAATTGCACCTCATTGAGCACGAACCTTTTTCCAAAGGCCGCGATGGTGAGCTTCGAGATGCCGTTGTTTCCTTGTTTTCCCGAGATCGTCATGGGACCCGACCCGCCTATTCCGTCTGAGGTTAGCTCGAAGGTGTCCATTCGGAGGATGCCTTCCTTGGAAGCAGATGCAGAGTAAGATCCAAAGACCAGAGCAGAGATAGTGGCCAAAAGGCACAGATATCTCATGTTTTGTCCCTCTCATCATTGATTGGACCCATAGCGCCTGTGCACTTACCCATAAATTGACCGCTCAGCTCACCCATAAGTTGGCCGCTCACCCATTGCGATGTCTAAACCCCAGTGCGCCATCCGCGGCGTAAGCTATGTTTGACACCAGAGGAGGCCGCCGTGGCTGCGAGACTCGACATCTGCCGTGAAGAACTCCTTTCTATTGCTCGCAGTATCGTCGCTGAGAGCGGCAGTCTTGATGGCTTTGATGCCGTCGCTTGGCTCGATAGGTGGCTCATTGAACCGCTTCCCGCGCTAGGCACCACTCCGACTGAGCACATCCTTGCAGGACGCGACTGTGAGATTATCGCTGGTCTTCTGCGTCGAATGCAGTCCGGTAGCTTTAGCTAGATCGGGCTGAAAGTGGATTGCTCACACTCCTTCCGCCTCTAGGCAGGCCGGACACATACCTTCGTCGCCTGCCAAAGAGGGCTAATGTGTGCGCATGACGCTGGAAAACTCGCAGTGCATCATGGAGACTTCAGGGACCGCACGCTGAGCCCCGTGCCCCATGATGCTCGAAGATACCCCGCAAGCCCAGGACTGGCTCCGGCAGTTCGACATAGTCGACCAGCAGGTCGCGCGCCAGCTACTCCGCCGGTTAGACCTGGTCTCACAGTCAGACTTCGACCAGCGGATACAGGCCCTGGTGGAAAGCATCTTCGTACGCGCCCCGGGCGAAAACTTCGCCCTTCTCACTGTCACCGAGCCTCCGCCGAAGACATTCAAGGATGGTCAAGCGCGACGCGTTCCCGGGAGCAGCACCGATCGCATCAAGCACATCATCGAGAACCTCTGCCGTGTCCACGGAGAGCGGGTACGGGCCAACCCAACCGTGGAGAGCATGAGGAAAGATCGTGTCCGCAACGTAATCCTCGTAGAGGACATCATAGGAACCGGAGATCGGATCACAGGTTTTTGGCGCGACCGGGCACCTAAGTCGGTCAAGAGCTGGATCTCCTACGGATGGACTCGGCTCTGGGTTGCGTCCTATGCGGTGATGGATGAAGGCCGCTTTGCCATGCGCCGAGCGCTGCCGATCGAAGATGCTCGCATTGCCACCGTGGTCCCACAACCACACAACAAGGTCGGACTGACTGAGCCGATGGCCCATGTAGCCAAGAAATATGGTGAACGACTTGTCGGTCGCAATTGGCGAGGGTACGGCGGCGGCGGTGCCTTGACGGTGTTCCAGCATGGATGTCCCAACAATACGCCCGCCATCCTTTGGTGCACTAAGGGCAGGTTCAAAGCGCTATTCCCCGATCGGGGGGTACCGTCGGATCTGCAAAAACTGTTCGGCCAGTTCAACGCCTCTGCGGCCGCGGAGGGACTCTGGACGTTCAAGCAGTACCGCCTGGCCTTGTCGCTGCTTGATCGTCGGAGAAGCCGAGACGTGACACCGCGCCAAGTCCAATTGGTGATCGCACTCGGGTTGGCCACCGCTTACAGTCGATGGGATGACGAACGCCTGCAGACCCAGATGATGATTCCAATCAATGACATCCGCGAGCTGCGCTTCGAAGCGTACCGGCTAGATCTCATCAATAACTCTGATCATCGTCCGACGGCCTTCGGTCATGCCCTCCTGGACCGCATGCGCCAAAGCCCTCTGGCGCGCCCGCGCCCCAAGCTCGTCCAAGGTGCCAAGCTTCCCGAGCTTAGGGACCTGTATTACCCTGACAGTAGTGGAGGGGCGGCCCGAGATTAGTCGGATCGAGCCGAAATTGGGCTCGTACCAGTCACGATAGTGACAGGGTTCGGGGAGTCCCTGAACCTGGAAACCTGTTGGTCTTCATCGAAGTTGCTTCGCTTCCCAGAGCCTCGATGAAGCGCCTACACCTCTGAGAAGCGAAGGAACCCCGCTGCCGCGGGTTCGCGGCATCAAAGTAATGCTAGGACCGCCCCTCCACACTCTCGAAAAGCAACTCGCAACGCGCGGCTACCGCGCCGATTATGCTGCGCGCGTTCTAGAGGTTGCCCGCGCGCTCGATGCAAAGAAGGTTCCCACCGTCTTTAGCCTCATGCACCTCGCGAGTTTGAGCCGAACCCGCTGGTCGCACCTTCGTGACGTCGTGCAACGTAAGGGCGAGTTCTACCGGACTTTCACCATATCAAAGAAGTCTGGAGGTAACCGCCTGATTTGCGCGCCTGATCCGAATCTTCAGCGCGTTCAGACGTGGATCCATAAGAACATCCTCTGCTCAACCGGTGCACTAGCTTTCCTGCATCGCGCAGCCAGGGCATACAAGCCAGAAGCTTCCATCCTGAAAAACGCTCAGGCCCATGCCGGTGCCGCCTGGATGGTAAAGCTGGATATTAAGGACTTCTTCGAATCCATTTCGGAGCGCCAGGTCTACTACGTATTTCGCCAGTTGGCATATCCCGCCCTGCTGAGCTTCGAGCTAGCACGTTTGTGCACTCGGTGTGTTCCTCCACGTAGCGACGGGCTTCCGCGCGCACGCGAGCAGCTCATGAGATGGGTCAACTGGGATGAGAGCCGCAAGGCGGGCCCCTATTCAATCGATGCGCAGGTCGGCCATCTTCCCCAAGGTGCGCCGACGAGCGCGATGCTCGCTAATTTGGTATCGCGCGAGCTCGACGACCGTATCCAGGCTATCGCAACGCACTACGGCGCGACTTATACACGGTACGCAGACGACATGGTGCTGACGCTCGCAAATGGATCCGAGGAGATGTGCGCATCGGTATTTCGAAAGGCGGCGCAGGTAGTCAAACGGCAAGGCTTTCGCGTCAACCGAAGCAAATCTCGCATCATCGGCCCTGGCGGACGCAAGGTCGTGACCGGACTGGTTGTAAATGACGTCAGGCCCCGTTTGCCGAAGCTTGTCAAAAATGAGATCGAACTCGCGATCTACCACATAGGCAAGCACGGGCTTCTGAGTCACATGGAACGGCGCAAATCAAAACGACCGCTTGGATATCTGAACCATCTGGTTGGCAAGATTCTCTACTGCCATTCGATCGAGCCCGCGTTCGGCAATGCGGCCATGGCCGCATTGCGTGAGGCGCTAGCCCAGAATCGCGAGCTCCTCGAGACCGCCATCGCATTCGAGCCGGCAGGCCCCGCCGAACCAAAAAACTTTCTCTCTCTCTACCGCATCATATTTGGCCCTTCCTCGTAACGGCGATCATCACTCAGCCGCAAAGCACCTAGCAAGTTAACGCAGGTCCTGGTGAAAGCGAACAAATGTCAACGAAGTTACGCGATGGCGCGAAGCGCGCTACAAACGAGCACCAGCCTGCGCGGTAAGGTGAGCATGTAATCTACGGCCACTAGCGTCTACTCTGCTCGAGAGCGAGAGCTCCGTCTACGTCGTACTGACACACGTAAAACAGCGGTCCTTCTTCCTTAACGGCGATGATAGGAAGCACACGATGAACCACTGACTCGCGCAGATGCGAGAGCTGAGGTGGCGACATGAGATAGTCACTAATATTCTCTGCAGCTTGGTTCGGCGATGCGTAAAAGGCCCTCACTTCATGACGCTTTAGATCGCCGTCATGGGCAAGCCGACCACCTCGGCATCGTTATGATGCATTTCATCAACGTCGAAATAGCCGCCAACCAGGGCAAATGAGCATGGCTACAGCCATGCCCTGCTATCCCGCTTCTTAGTAGCGGAAGTATCGGCATGGCCAGCAATTCCTTGAGGGCTTTGTGGGACTGCCAGCAGCGAGGTAGAAACAAGATTCACCTGAGGCCAGCACCCGCTCTGTACGTGCAATTTACGATCACGAATATCAACAGCTCGGATCAACAGCTCTCTGCCGCCTGACCACGGCGAGCTCCGCTGTACTGCATACGGATCATCATAAGTACAAGCGATTAGGCAACTCGGGCAAGTTGGAGCGAGGGCAGAACGCGAAGTTCACCGCGGTCACCATTGACAGGACCTGCTCCTCGATCTCGAAAAATTCCAGACGCGGCTGGCGAACCATCGAAATCCCGAAAGCAGAAAAGACCACGATCATACGCTGCTGATGTTCTACGAATCTGAAGCGATCGCGAGAGGGATGGCCTGCTAATTCGTTGGAGACCCCAATCGCCACCGCCAGCTCCTGGATAAGCCGAACGTAGTCGGTCGACACTTCCAGCTCACCTTGGCCCGCGTTGTTAAATATCATTCTGTACCAATAAAAACTGTCTACCGACTGAGCAGCGATGCGTGGACGCTTCGCAACCTCGCCTGAAACGTAGTTAAGAAATGCATTCAATTGGGAGATGTGATTACTGAATGCCGTTGCTCTTACGTTGGCAACATAACTCTGCAGGGCGACAAAAATGCCCCCCACCGTTGCAACTGCAGATAGCGCAACCAGCGTCGCCGAGGCAATCGCGACGGGAGCTTTGTATAGATACATCACCCTTTTGAGGCAGTCGCGTTGAAAACATATCTGTCGAGAGAACGCACCGTCAGCAAATCCGGCAAAGAAAGCGGTGGTGATGACTAGCAATATGCCTACACAGAGAAGAAGAGCGGTTAGCGCAACCAAAAAGCGTAGATAGGTGCGCGCATCACTTGTCGCAGATGAAGACCTTGGCGTCCCGGATTGTGTCATGTCGGTAGCAGCGCTTTCATTTGATGGCGGAAGTTCTTGGCTTCCCACTTGAAGGTTCGCTGGAGGATGTTTATGCGCTCATGTACGGTATAGAACCTTGCTCGGTACCAATAGGTAGTGCGTTTTGTTCCATAGTCGCGCTGCAGCCTAGAGATCATGTCGCGAATTCGTTCTATGTCCTTAGGCGAAGGAAGCGGTTCAATACCCTTAAGTCGCCTTACAAGGGACTTGTGCTGGGAGTGACCGACACGGGCAAGCTTGTTGACTCTACCCATGCATCGGTTGAAGTCCTTTCGATACCCGAACGTTGTGCGATAGTTTGGCTCTTTTGCCAGATTCTCGACGCGCCGAACAGCAGCGCGTATTCGACCTAACTCAGCAATCTGCAAACGGGGCTGCGAAGACGAAATACGCAACCCATGTACAACCAGGGGAGCGGTCGAGGCGCGATGCACCACGGTCTTCGCTGTATTCAGAGGAAGGTCTTTTGATTCAACCATTTCCCTGATGATACTGAGCGCAAAGTCGAAGTTTGCGGAGGCGTCAGCCGAGGACACCGTGATATCGTCCACGTACCGCGTATAGGTCAACCGCTTGTGCCCAAGACGGACGACCACTCTGCCTTCCACATCGTGAAATGCCAGCGCAGCGAGATAGCTCGACGTAAGGGCACCCTGCACAAGGCGTCCTTCGTAGCAGCAGATATTGGAAAGAGCCTCACAAACCGAGGGCGGGTACTTGAAGACTTCCGAGAAGATCTCTTCAACTAAAGGCTGCGTAACGTTGTCGAAGAAGTCCTTGATATCGACTTTGAGCATGCTCCGCGCCCCGGCATGACGCCGCGCACATGCAATATAGTCGCGTAAGTCGATATGGCCTTCGCTCTCCTGATTTGGCAGGGAACCGAAGACGAACGAGGGCCAGGAGAGCATGCCGCCAGCTTTGAACAGACGCGCGTTAATGCGGCCTTGGACTCGACGTAACAAACGGCATGGGCTGAAAACTATACGCTGAGATCCATCCGCCTTCGGAACTTTGCGCTCCTTGTAGCGGAGCCGCTCCTCAAGCCAGAGGACTTCTTCCAGCTCGTCCGCCCCCAGGCCAAGTGCGCTCGATAAGGCGGCGACACTGCCGATTGAGCCCACCGCTAGTCGATACGGGCGCTCGTAGATCACAGCTCCTCCGCTAAGACTTAAAGTGTAGGTCAGATCAGCCCAAGCAAAGGGCGCCGGGACAGGTGTCACAGTCGCAAACACACATCGAAGAATCACCCGTCCCGTGATCTGACCTACCGTCGAAAGCTCCTCCGGATGGAGGGCCGGAGGGTGTTTCCCTCCCATAAAGCCCACCTAGGTGAGCGCTCTTGCGAGCCGGCACTCGATGTGTCCCCTGTGATCAAGCGATACGCTTGAGCGGTACAACGGTAATACTGAATAGATGCAGCCGCAAGATGGCCAAGAGTAGTGCCATCTATAGCGTATGATGGGATTGAGAAAGGCGCAGGCCGCTTCAGCTAGATCAATTTCTGCATCGGCCCACCCTGACTTTCGGTGGCCAGCGCGGCGATAGCCAAAGCTTCCCTCAAAAGATGAAGTTCCCGCTGCTCAGTGGTTGCCCTGAGGTACTCATAGTGCCCCAACTCCGGGCACGCTGCGCGCCCCCTTTGATACCGCAGAACTAACCCAGTAGTGCGAACGAGTCTTCGATGGAACTAACGAAGCAGCCGATCCACACCTGCGCAATTACCCAGAGAAGCCACAAAAAGCGACTTCTCTCTTCGCCGTTTAAGCGTCCTCGGTGGGCTCGAGATTGAGGCATCGCATTACAGCGAAACAGATCCTCTTGTTTTCTTCTACCGACATGCCTAGCCAATTTGTCAGCTCATTGAGGGCGGGCCAGTGCCTATGTAAGAACTCGGCGATTGACTTTGTGCTGACAGCCAACTGTGCCCGTCCGTTGTACCAATGAACCTCAGCTTGGCACTGCACGAAGGTCGCGAGTGTGTGCGTCGGCTTCTCCGTGCGAACGAAGAAGAACAAATCCTCGAGAACTAGGTCAAGCTGAGCAACATACTCGCGGACTTCTTCAATCTCGAATAATTCCCGCGGGTCCTCGTCGTACCCTGAAAATGAAATCTCAACCTTGCCCTGACAAGCATAAGCAAGTTCCTTGGTCGACCTAAGTCGATCGAAAAATTCTCTCGGCGCCGCAAACCGACGCAACTCCACATCGCGCCTTTCGATCCCGAAAAGAACTGCCCCAGTCTCGGACAGCACGTTGTTCATGGCCCAATAAATCTGGAGCTCGGTGGCGGTATCCCGAACATCCGGCATCAGGGCTGCAAGTTCGTCTTTGCACGTAGCCAATACATTCTCGAAAGGCACCGTAATTTTCCAGCCTTCCTCTGTTGACTGGGCTAGCTCGGGAACGAACCTCACCCAATAGCATTGATGTGAGTCGGGATTACAAATGCAAATGATCACAGGTACAGGGTAATTCGCAAGATAGTTGAAGTGCTTCGCTTCGCCGCGAAAAACATAGCCCCACCTGTTCTCCTCTGTGAAGAACGATGATCCATACTTAATCTGAACAGCAAACATTTGACCGGTGACGCGCCCACGATCGGAGACAAATTCAACCTGCCCATCGATGCCGAAATCGTGCTCCTGATGATTTCTTTTAAAAATCCAACCAAAGGAGTCTGCAATAATCGATGAGACCAGGCTTACACCAAGCTCGCCTTTCTTTGCATTCTGCGTGTAAGTAGGAAAAGTTGATTTCATGGGAAGTCAGGAAGATTGACCAAGAATGGGGGGTCGCTGATCGACGGGATCGATGGCGCGCGTACTTGCCATATTGTTCGAAATCTGCTGCTAGGTTAGAAGACCCGCGCGCCCCTCGCCGGGATTGCCGGTGAACACGGTCATTGCTAGTCGGCCTGCCAGCTCCTTTGGTGGATGCAAGTTCTCAATCACGATTACTTGGCTCTTCTCTCCATGATGTGCCACGAGGTACTCATAAAACCGCTCCTTCAGATCGGTTCCCTTCAACTGAAGATCATCGTCACCTTCTGGTTTAAAGTAGGCCAGAAGCGGCGAGTCGAGGACAACGAAACCGGGGTGCGGCATTCCGTTTTCTTGGCAGTGCTCTAGCAGAGCAATGGTTACGGCAGCGTGGGTGATGGCGCGCAGCCCTTTTCCCCGACTTCCACGCGGCTGGCCGTCGATTACAAAATCGGTTGTCTTTGTGTCGTAGTAAACTTGGCACTCCCCAGGAAAGTTCCATGCCCTGAGGATCTTAGAAATCCGAAGTGATAGAGCGTGTGACGCAGTGTCGGGAAGGTTCCCTTCTACAGCATCACCTGCATTTTGAGTTGCACCGCTCTCAAGAAGGCGCAGCCTACGGATCTCAAGCTTCTCCATCCTCGAGTAAAGATCGGATGCATTTTGAACGGCCGCACGCGCCTCCACTGAGCTGGCAAAGGAAGCTAGAGCTTCGTCAACTCTAGGAGTGGCGACCTCTTGGATTCGCCGATTCAATGACCCAACGATGCTCGTTGACTGGGTCAATCGCCCTGACAACTCTTCTCTTTCAATTCTTAGGTCCGCAACTGTATCGCGCAGCTCGCGTTTGAGCCTTTCGATCTTCTCCACTTCTGCAGAAGCTGCAGCAACCAAAGATTCTACGTCCCCTGCGCAACTCTGCTGGATATGCTGTGACTCGGGGGCTGCACCGCACATTGGACAAGAGGCAATCTTTACATGAGAGAACAGTGAGCCGCTCTCCCGAATTGCGCGCAGCCTGTCGACATCCACATCATAGTGATTGTCAAGAAGATCGAAACGAATACTGAGCTCTGCGATCTCATCAAGACGATCCTGAAGCTCTGAACACTCTCCAAGTGCATTGCGCCTATTCTGTAATAGTTCGTCGAGGTCAGCTTTGGTTGCGTCAATTAGTGTCCGCTGTCTAGTAATTGACTCATCCAGGTCGCCAAGCCTTCCTTCGATATCGCTTTTCGCAAGTCCGCGCCCTTGAGCTTCATTGCCAAGCTCCGCGACGAGCTCATCCAGAAGGGATATCTTCTGCGTGTTGTCCGGCAAAGCACCGTTCGATGGGACAACCGACGAGTCATCATTTCCCGTAAGCAAAAGCTTAACCGTGGCAATCTCCGCCGTCTTGGTGACGTACTGACCGCCCCAAAAAGGCGAGCCCTTCTTGTAAATCTCTTCCTCTTGGACAATGGCGAGTGGAGCGACATTTCTAAAACTTAGGCTTTGCGTGGTAGATTTCGTCTTGCTCTTCAGGATGATTCTTCCATTCAGGCCCAGCTTAGAGAGCAAAAATCCTGAAAGGTTATCTGTCTTCCCATGAACATGGTCCGCCTTTAGGGTTTCGGAACCATTGACCGAACTCACGAGATGAAATGCTCCGCCGGACATTGATCGTGTCAGAGCACATTCCTCACCGCCACTAAGTACAAGACCTAGCTTAATTTCGCTGTAGCCAGCCGCGGCCTTGATTTCTCGCAGCTTGGATCCCCCAAGCATGTAGTCGATCGCTTCCGCCAGAAAAGATTTTCCTGTATCTGAAGCACCACATACTACGTTCACGCCTGACACGAACGATAAGCTCGATGTACGTGACAATCCAAAAAAATCTAGGGCTCTGATTTGCAGATAGTTGTCAGTCATGGCTTTGCTCAGTGTTCTTCAATGCTTCGAATTGGCTCGTCCATCCTTCCATCAGGCCGCGTGTTATGCGGCGGATCTCTTCCGTTGCGACGCTACTGAAGCGCAAAGATGCCCAGTCGGCGCGCTCCATGAGGCGCCGAAAGTAAGCTGTCGTCATCGAGGCAAGAAATGGCGCAGCGAGATCTGAAGCAACATACCTAAATCCATCGCTACGAACGAGCAACTGCACTAGGCCTCTACTCATCATCAGCGTCAGCCCGCTTTCGATAAGCCCGCGCCGAACCAGGAGCTCTCCAGATCGATGTGGCAACGGCGTGTGTAGGCTTTCTGGCCCGCCAATGTCACCTGAATGCACGACCAAATAGTCCATTTCCACCAGCCGGTCCAAGTCGAATGACTCCGGGTAGCCAGAGACAAGAATGGAAAGTGATCGGACACCAGTTTCAATCGGACTATTGAACAACAAAGAGGCATTAGCCTTAGTCATTCTGTAACACCCATGTCAATCGGTCATCATTTGCAAGTTGATGACAGACACCTTGACGATCTTGAACTTGGACGGCCGTAGCAAGCGCGTTTGATGTCGTTGCGACTGAGGCCGCTTGTGCAATTGTCGCCCTCATTCTTTCCAAGCCATTACCGTGCTTTCCTTCGCAAACGTCGACCACACCATGGTAGATCTCGTCCTGTAGCGCGTCGAAAGTGCCGTCAGGCACGGTGTCTCGCGCAAAGTTACGCAATGCTTCCGCATGGTAGAAGCGCTCACGCTGCCTTAAGTAATCCCGCTTAAGGTCGCTGTGTACGTCCAAGGCAGCTGGTTCAGTGATCTTTGCACCTAGATGTTCACCGTAAGCATCTAGAAGCTGCCTTATGTATCTACTCTCACCTTCGGTCGGTATAAGAGGGGGCTTGTTCGGCTCGGGGCGCTGAGGCAGACCGCCTCCGAACCGCACGCTGTGATATCCGGTCTGAGCGTGCCCATCAATCACCTCTAGAACCGATCTCGATGTAAAGATGGAGAAGTTGAAGTCTTGAAAATAAAGATCCAGGTCGCCGGATAAAGGGATGTCAAAGAGATCCGTAATACTTGTACGACAATGGGCGTCCCAGTTTTCCCTGGACTTCTTCTTAAGCTCATCCGTTTTATTCAACAGTTTTTCCAACTGTGTGCCGATCCCTTGAGAACAAACAAAATAGTGTTTGCTTGGGGGCAAGAAATAACCTTTGAACGAGTAGTAGATGATCTTTCCGATCTCTACCCATACGTCGCTAGGTCTGAGAGGATGGTCGTAGCGCTTGCATTGGTAGTTGTCCCATGGATCGGAGAATCCGTCTCCAGAGGAAAACCCTGCAATGTCAATTCCCATGTCGCCCGATCCACCAAAACGCCTGACTTTGATGTACTGACCCTTCAGAGAGCTCGCCCACTCCTCAATAAATTCCTCCCAGGCATCAGGACTGAAGGTGCGCACTCGTACGGCCTTAGGGATCGGAACGCCGCTCACGACATGCGCAGACGACGGCATGCTAGATGGTGGCTTGGGGCTGATATCTTTCAGTTCATCAATGGACAACAAAATCGGCTCCCTCCACGACTCCTAACCTCATCAAGCGATGATCGCTGCGCCTCGGTGAGGCTTCATGTTGTTGGTTGGATATCCAGCCAATATGCGAGAGAACGGCAGACCTTCTTGGTCAGCTGAATGCGCTTCTCGTTCCACACGACAAGTATCCATTCGAGGCTAATGGCAGTTACTAGGGCCGCCCAGTAATTAAAGCTCGTGATCGGCCAAGCATGGATATGGGCAAGAAGCGCCCCGACTACTGCAATGAAGCCGACGGCACTTACCCACAGTATGACGCGCGTCGCGAGCAAATCACTTCTGAGCGAAGAACCTCTACTCAAGTCAACTCGCCATAGAGTTCCGATATATGTGCGCTCTCGGAGTCCGCGTACTGGGCCACCTATATGGAATCGTGGGACTATCGCTAACGTTGGCCGGTAGCGCACCTCCACCACTAGTCCTGCGCCAGGTGGCCAATGCTCAAACTCCATAACGACGACCTGTGTGCTCCTAGGTTGGAGCTCGTGCTCTTGAGCCCGATGGGACTGAGAGCTGCCGATTCGAACCAAATCATCCGTTTGCAACAAGATGCGGTGGGAAACAATCTCGCCGCCGCTCAGGTCAAGGAAAACAGGCTTGCCTGGAAAGAAGTCTTCAGAAGAAAGGTCTTCTGTCCCAGAGTTCCAAAGGAAGATCTGTGTGGTACGTAGTCCTTGGCTCACAGCATCGCCGACTTTAGCGCGGCCCATCCGACGTGACAAAAAAGCTTTCAACTTTTGAAGTCGCGGATTTAACAGACCTGCTTGACCCTCATGCCAAGCAACGTACTGGATTCGCTTCCCCGAGCGCCTCCGCGCTATGCGATCAACTCCCTCTTTCCAAAGCAGAGGGAGCAACAATCCGGAAACCTTAAGAAGAGCATCCAAGCTATCCATTTTCCCCTGTCCTTAATTAGCCAATGCTCAGGAGCATTTACTCAAGGCATGGACATACGGGCCAGATCGGCTAGCTGGCCCAAAGCTTTAGGAAGGATGGCCCAAGATTGAGGCTGAAGGAAATGCTAGTGCGACATATACCACTACGCACGTGCGAGTTATGCACATCGCACAGCCGTCGGACGAGCTATAAGAATATCATCATAACATACTGTTTGTAAAGGTTTTTATGTACACTTGCGCCCACTGAGTGGCTGTGAGACGGTCCGCGTGCACGCCTAGCTCATGCCGCACCGCAGCAGGCGCCTTTGTCATCAAAGATCGTGACTTGACCGGCTATTCGAGGACTAGGGCATGCAGGCATCGCACACTGCCGATCCCATTAGTGCTGATCTCTACCTCAGCAAGCCGATCCTCACGGCCGCGGAAACTGCCAGGTGCCTCGGATTCGCTTCCGTGAATGCGCTCCTGCGCTCGCGAAAGCGCGGCCTGCTTCCTATAGAAATGTTTCAGATCCCGGGGCGTCGCGGATGGTTTGCCGCGACTCGTGCGGTCATGGGCTGGGTCGATGCCTCGACTCGGCGACATCTTGAATTTCAAGCACCTCAGCCGGAGGACCTTGCCATGAAGAGCTGACATCCAGAGCCATTTGCTTATGGATGGGCGGGAAGAAAAAAAGAGGGGCTCACGCTGGTACGTGAAACCCCTCCGGTTGACCGACATTGAGAAACCGCGGTCGACCTCATTCTCAGCCCACATCTCCAACTGAGTCAACCGCTTCCGGGCGGATTACGACTTGGAGACGCCCGGTTGCGGCTCGCATACGGCGAGACAGCTTCGGAGGCTGAGAAATGACCATGCAAGCTGCTGCGTTTCAGCAATACATCCACACCTTGGCGTTGCCCGAAGAAGGGCTCCGATACATACGGTCAGTGAGGGAGGGACCGCCGGCCCGCAGAGTGCAGTCCAGTACCCTCGCCAATTGCTGCTACCACTGCGTCAGCCATCGAATGGGCTTCACCATCATGGCTGAAAGCCACATAGAGCACCGCTTTATCCTGAAGTGCGAGCTCCACCAGGACAATGTCCTTGAGTATTGGGATCAGCCCTGCGAGGTACCGATCACCGGCTGTGACCGAAGGGGCCGCCGCTACTGCTCTACATACACTGCAGACTTTTTGATTTTCACCCCCTCGAAAGTCGTCGCCATAGAAACCAAGCCGTATGCGAAGTGCCCGCCTCGAATGGGGCGGAGAGAGTGGCCAAATGCCGCCAGAAGAAGAGGATGATGGGAGGTCACTCGCTGACTTTGTGGCTAGACAAAGAGACAACCGATGCAATCCGAGCACTTAAGGAACGGTATCAACCAATGTCTGCAACTAAGATCGTGGGTCACCTGATCAAAATGGCGGCGAAGGCCACCTGACGTAGTACTGCCTTCTTTCCTCGACCCCTGCTACTGGCCGGCCTCGGTTCCCAGTAAAGGTATCGACCATCAAAGCCCGGCGAAAGAAGCCATACGAGGTCTTTGCATGTCTGGAGTACCTTTCTCAAAGGTGCGCTCTGGGTCGGAAGCGGACCTTAGCTGCGCTGCTAATCGGCCCGACGAATAAGGACCAGTTCTTCGTCGTCCTCTGGGTAGTGCACCAGCCCTGCAAAGTCTGTATCGATCATTGCGCCGGTACCCAGGTACTCCCAATCCTCGCCACCCGGCAAATAGCTCTTGTCCTCAATCGCGGCGATCACCACTCCGTGATATCGACCATCGATCTCGACCACGTCACCAGCGAGCACTCGTTGTCCATCCGCGTACTTCATCGCCGGTCTCCGTGCGGCCCATCGACAATGTAACGATGTCCGCTTTGAGTTGCGGTTTCAGCCGGTCGTTGCAACACACTAAAGACTGCGCGAGCAGAGGGAGTGTTGCAACGACCGGCTGAAACCGCAGTCCCAAGCGGACATTTGGTGGCAATGTATCTGTCTTGGATCGTCTACCTAGGCGCATACCTAGGCGCGTCGAGCACTTATACGGTTGATGTCGATCCATCGTTCTCACTGTGTAGCGGCAAGTTCCCTCACCACAGAATACTCAGTCCAAGATGGCTTCTAGCTCCGAAACCTCACGCCGCAGTTGATCAATGCGCGCCTTTAGGTAGGCGTTCCGTCGCTCTACAAGGCTCGATTTCATCAGTGGGGCGAGGTAATCAAAGATCGCGTCATGGCCGCTAACGCGAGCCGTTGTAAGTGGCAGTTCCCCCTTCGACTGTGCAAAGAGATCTGCCCCCTTGCGGACGAGAAGCTCTACGACAGCAAAATGACCAGCCACACACGCTGCATGCAGAGGCGTGTACCCCCTGTCACCGAATTGATCGATGTCGATGCCGGCATCGATCAGCATGGTTGCTGATTCGACGTCCCCCCACGAACACACGGTATGCAGCGCATTGTCCCCAAAAGCGTTGGTCGCGTTTACGTTGCCAAATTTGACGCCCACAAACTCGACCGTCGAGGCAACCTTGTTTAGGACTTCGCGCACTCGGCTATCCATAACGGATCACATCCAAAATTTTCAAGGGCGGCTTAATCTAAGCGAACCGAACGCAAGACCCTGACACGATATCCCCAAAACGTCACTTACTAAGGCCCGCCCACTGGCGGACACTTTATGGGTAACTAGTGACCATAAATTGGCCAAAATGGCCAACTTATGGGTAAGTGCACAGCGCCAACTTTGCGAGTCGAAGAGTGGTGGGCCCACCAGGATTCGAACCTGGAACCAAGGGATTATGAGTCCCCTGCTCTAACCGTTGAGCTATAGGCCCGGAGCGTGCCGGCCGCATTGCACGGCTCGGAAGCCCTTCATGTTAGCCGTGCACCCCGGGACCGTCGAGACCACAAAGGCCCGGTCAACGGCACATCCGGACTTATCGTACCCGGCGTAGGCTGGTAAGCCCTTTGACCCGGAGGTGCACGATGAGCACGGAATCGGTGGCGAAGCGG
>Ga0068855_100005354_pt1 | contig 15653 bp, 15 predicted proteins | sample KBSCornC52_FD_66592 | JGI IMG/M metagenome (GOLD analysis project Ga0068855, IMG submission 66592) | Corn rhizosphere microbial communities from Kellogg Biological Station, Michigan, USA - KBS Corn C5-2 | ecosystem: Host-associated > Plants > Roots > Rhizosphere > Soil ...
CTCGATCCCGATCCTCGGCGCGCTGTTCCGCTCGAGCAATTACCAGAAGGGCCAGACCGAGCTGCTGATCGTGGTCACCCCGCACCTGGTCGCGCCAATCAAGCCCGGCCAGGTCCGCCTGCCGACCGATGCGATCGGCGAGCCCTCGGCCGCGCGCACCATCCTGCTCGGCGATCCGGCCGGCAAGAAGGCCCTGCCGCCCGCAGCGCCCGCCCCCCAGTCAGCGCCACAGGGCGCCGCAGCCCCCGCGAAGGAGCCGAAATATGCGTATTGAGCCGCTCCCGGCCCTCGCTGGCCTCCTGCTCCTCGCCGGCTGCGCCGGGGCCGATGGCCACGTCGCCAGCACCACGCCCGCCTTCGGCGAGGCCGTGCGCCAGACCTTCGCCGCCCAGGTGATCGATCCGGCGCCCGAATATGCCGAAGCCAACCCGGTCACCAGCGGCGGCCGTGCCGCCCTCGCGGTCGAGCGCTACGAGACCGACAAGGTCAAGCTGCCTGACCGGACCGCCACCAGCAGCCTGTCCACCGGCGGCGGCGGCGCCGGCGGCGGGAAGTGAGGGCAAGGCCACCCCATGCGCGACAGGATCTCCCTCCGCCGCTTCTTCGCCGATGAACGCGGCGCCGTTGCCACCACCTATGCGCTGGCGCTGGTCGGCCTGGTGGTGGCTGCGGGGGTAGGCTACGACTACGCGCAGGTCGCCACGCTCGACACCGAACTCCAGAACGCCGCCGACCAGGCCGCGCTGGCCGGCGCGACCCAGCTCGACGGCAACGCCAATGCCATCGCCCGGGCCAAGACCGCGGCCCAGACCTACGTCGCCAACACCTCGATCATGGCCAACGACGGCGGTACCAGCGCCGTGGCGATCGATTCCGCCTCCTACGCCTTCTACGCCACCAAGGCCGACGCCGAGGCCGACACCAACGCCGTCACCGCTGATGCCTCGGCCAAATACGTCAAGGTCAGCATCGTCTCGCGCAAGGCGCACTATACGCTAACGCCAATCATCAGCCGCGTGGTCCAGTCCGGCAGCATTAACGCCTCGGCCACCGCCGGCCTCGGCAGCTCGATCTGCAAGGTCCCGCCGGTGATGATGTGCAACCCGGCGGCGAACCCCGCGGTGTTCGACGTCGCCAGCTACATCGGCAAGGGCCTGCTGCTCGTCGCCCACGGCAACGGCGGCTCCTATGCCCCGGGCGATTTCGGCTATCTCGACGTCGGGGCGGGCGCCAATGCCCTGGGCAAGCTGCTCGGCTATGCCAACCCCCCGGGCGACTGCGTCGACATCACCGCGCCGACCACCCAACCCGGCTCGATGGCCAGCGTCATCAACGACTTCAACACCCGCTTCGACATCTTCGACAACGGCGACAGCAACAATTGCTACGGCTCCAGCCTGTGCCCGCCGTCAGACAATTCGCGCAAGGACGTGATCCAGCCCGGCACCCTGACCACCTCGTCCAGCCTGACCAAGCAGGACTGCGGCTTCACCACCGGCAAGGGCGGCAAGGGCTGGCAGTTCAGCGACGGGGTCTACCGCCCCGCCAGCGCCGCCACCTGCACCTCGCTGATTGCCGCGGGCAGCACCTGCCGGGCCGATGGCAACAACACGCAATATCCCGACGCCATGGGCTACCCGCGCGATTTCAAGCACGCCTGGGCCAACCCGGCGATGAACACCGACCGCATCGGCGATGGCACCTGGGACATCGACGCCTACTGGCGGACCAATTACAACGGCGCCGCCTGGGCAGGCCAGGTCACTACCGCCGTCGGCGGGCGCAGCTATCCCACCCGCTACGAGATCTACAAGTGGGAGCGCGCCAATCCCGGCACCGGCTACCAGCAGTTCGGCACCGGCTCGAACAAGTCAACCGCCTTCCAGGCTCCGATGTGCCGCCCCGGCTTCGTGCCGGGCGGGACCAAGCCGGATCGCCGGGTGATCCCGGTCGCCGTGGTCAACTGCACCGGGCTCAACGGCGCGCAGCAGGTCAATCCGATCGACTGGATGGACGTCTTCCTCGTCGAACCCTCGCTGCCGCGCAAGGACAGCAGCAACAAGTCGATCAGCAGCACCGGCGATATCTACGTCGAGGTGATCGGCCGCACCACGCAAGGCTCGGAAGGCGCGACCAGCCAGATCGTCCGGCGCGACAAGCCGTACCTCGTCAAATGAAGCGCCTCGCCGCCTCGCTCTTGGGTGACACCCGCGCCGTCGCGGCGGTAGAGATGGTGCTGATCATGCCGCTGGCGGTCCTGCTCACCATCAGCGCGATGGAAGCCGGGGCCTATCTCTATACCGAACACCAGGTGGTGAAGGGCGTGCGCGATGCCGCCCGCTATGCCGCGCGCCTGCCGTTCTCGACCTACAACTGCACCGCCGCCTCGGGCGCGGCCGACGTCCCCACCGCCGGCACGGCGGGCACGGCCTGGGGCAACATCGCCAACATCGCGATCTTCGGCAATGTCGCGGGCACCGGTGGCCGGCGGGTCTGGACCTGGACGGCCACGAGCACCAACCTCTCGATCCAGTACGCCTGCATCGCCGTGCCCGCCAACGGGGTCTATGCCGCCAACGGCTTCGCCCCGCAGATCACGGTGATCGGCAAGCCCACCTACCCCAGCCTGTTCAAGACCCTCGCCGGCTTCCCCGCGACCTACCGGCTCTATGCCCGCGAGCAATCGCTGGGAGCCGGCGTATGAACCGCGCTCGCGCCTTTGCCCACGCCTTCTTGCGCGATTGCCGCGGGGCCTCGGCGGCCGAGTTCGTGCTGGTCCTGCCGGTGCTCGCCCTGCTGATCTTCGCGACGATCGATGCCGGCTGGTACGCCTGGCAGATCAACCTCGCCGAGAAGGCGACTCAAGCCGGCGCGCGCATGGCCGTGGTCACCGATCCGGTCGCCTCGGGCCTCACCACCGAGGACTACAACACCGCCACCTACGGCCTCACCCAGGGCGATACGATCCCGGCCAGCGCGCTGGGCCTGCTGACCTGCACAAGCAGCTCGTGCACCTGCACCACCGCGCCGTGCCCCTCCTCGCTGACGCGCAGTTCGGCACCGTTCGACAAGATCGTCGCCCGGATGCAGGCCTACGACCCGGCGGTGAAGGCCGCCAACGTCGTGGTCGAATACCGCGGCTCCGGCCTCGGCTTTGCCGGCGACCCCTCGGGCATGCAGATCGCGCCGACGGTCACCGTGCGGCTCCAGAACATGCAGATGAACGCGCTGTCCTCCTTCGTCTGGAAGGCCGCCATCAACCTCCCCGACTTTGCCTATTCCCTGACCATGGAAGACGGCAGCGGCAGCAATTCGAACTGACGGCTCGAACTTGAGAACGGAACCATGGGCTTTGACGACCGCATCGACACCGGACCCTTCGCCGCGATGAACGGCACCGGACCCGCCGTGGGCGTGCTGGTCTCGCCGGACCATGCCGCGCAGCTCGCCGGCAAGCTCGGCCCCGCGCCGCGCATCGACGTGCGGCCGATGCCGCTGGCCCTCGCCGCCTCGATCCCGCCCGAAGCCCTCCACGGCCTCGCCGCCGCCGTGGTCGAGGTCGAACCGGGCGAACGCAAGTCGGTCGACCGACTGGTGCACCTCGCCCGCGACGGCGGCGGCGTGCCGGTGATCGCCGCCGTCGCCACGGCCGACATGGCGCTGGTGCGCACCCTGCTGCGCGAGGGCATCGCCGATGTCATCGGCCTGCCGCTCGATCCCGACGAACTGGCGAGCGCCGTGCTCGAGGCCCAGGCCCGCCGCGCCACCGCGCTCCAGCCGGTCGCCCTCGCCCCGCTGGTCTGCGTCGCCCGCTCCAGCGGCGGCTGCGGCGCGACCACCGTCGCCACCCACCTCGCCAGCGCGCTCGCCGGACGCGACTGGGACGGCAAGCGCGCGGTGCTCGGCGATCTCGATCTCCAGTTCGGCTCGGTCGCCGCCTATCTCGACGTGCACCGCAGCGGCTCGGTCGCCGAACTGATGGCCGCGGGCGACCGGATCGACAGCTTCCTCCTCACCAGCCTCGCCGGCGATACTTCCGCGGGGCTCTCGGTCATCGCCGCGCCCGAACAGATCGAGCCGCTCGATGCGGTCAACGTCGATGCCCTGCTCGCCGCGGTCGAACAGATGCGCCGGCACTACGGCCTCGTCGTGATCGACCTGCCGCCGGGCTGGACCAACTGGTCCGCCTCGCTCGCCGCCACGGCCAGCCTGATCCTGATCGTCGCCGAGCCCTCGCTCTCCAGCCTGCGCCAGGCGCGTCGCACGCTCGAACTGTGCGATGCGCTTGGCATCGCCCCCGAACGCGTCGCTGTCGTCGCCAACAAGGTCGAGAACAAGATGTTCCGCCCGATCACCGCCAAGGACGTGGGCGAAACGCTCGGCCGCGAGGTCCTCGCCGCCCTCCCCGACATGGGCGAGGCCATGGCCCGCGCCCAGGACCAGGGCCAGCTGATCGGCGCCACCCAGCGGCGCGATCCCTTCACCGCCGCCGTGGCCAAGCTGGCCGACGCGGTGACCTCCATCCTCGAGCAGGGAGCAGCGGCGTGAACATGAAGTGGGACATCCGCCGGCGCGCCGCGGCCATGCCGCATGCGGAACCGCAGCCGGGCACCGCGCTCCCCTCGCCCCATCACCAGGAGCTTGAGCGCACCTTCAATGGCGGTGCGAACGCCATCGACCAGGCTCCCCCCGAACCCGTCGACAAGATGCTCGGCGTCAAGGTCGAGATCCACCGTCAGCTGCTCGACCGGATCAACCTCTCGCTGCTCGAACGCTTCAGCCGCGAGGACCTCGCCCGCGAGCTCACCGGCCTCATCACCGACATCCTCGCCGAGCGCGGCCTCGCCCTCAACCGCGCCGAGCGCACCGACTTGATCGAGGACGTGATCGACGAGCTGGTCGGCCTCGGCCCGCTCGAGCCGCTGCTCAAGGACGAGACGATCAACGACATCCTCGTCAACGGCCACGAGACCGTCTTCGTCGAGCGCCACGGCCTGCTCGAACGCGTGCCGACCCGCTTCCAGGACGAGAAGCACCTGCTGCGGATCATCCAGAAGATCGTCAGCGCGGTCGGCCGCCGGATCGACGAAAGCTCGCCCTTCGTCGATGCCCGCCTGCCCGACGGCTCGCGCGTCAACGCGATCATCTCGCCGCTGGCGATCGACGGCTCGCTGCTCTCGATCCGTAAGTTCTCGAAGAAGCCGATCTCGATGGAGCGGATGATCGAGCTCGGCAGCGTCATGCCGCAGATGGCCATCGTGCTCGAAGGCATCGTCGCCGCGCGACTCAACGTGATCATCTCGGGCGGGACCGGCTCGGGCAAGACCACCATGCTCAATGCCCTCTCGGCCTATATCGACCACCGCGAGCGCATCGTCACCATCGAGGACTCGGCCGAACTCCAGCTCCAGCAGGAGCACGTCGCCCGTCTCGAGACCCGCCCGGCCAACGTCGAAGGCCGCGGCGAGGTGACCCAGCGCGATCTCGTCAAGAACGCCCTGCGCATGCGGCCCGACCGGATCATCCTCGGCGAATGCCGTGCCGGCGAGGCCTTCGACATGCTCCAGGCGATGAACACCGGCCACGACGGCTCGATGACCACGATCCACGCCAACACCCCGCGCGATGCCCTCTCCCGCATCGAGCAGATGATCGGCATGAGCGGGATCGACATTTCCGCCAAATCCTCCCGCGGCCAGATCGCCTCGGCGATCAACATCGTCGTCCAGATCGGCCGCCTCGCCGACGGCCGCCGCAAGGTGCTGAGCCTGTCCGAGATCACCGGCATGGAAGGGGATACGATCACCATGCAGGAGATCTTCCACTTCGTGCAGAAGGGTCGCGACGAGCGCGGCCAGGTCATCGGGCAGTTCGAGGCCACCGGCATCCGCCCACGCTTCGCCGGCCTGCTCCAGTCGCACGGCGTCAACCTGCCCGCCGACCTGTTCCGGCCGACCGGCCAATGAGCGCGCTCTCGCTCACCCTGCTGCGCTTCGCCGGCCTGCTGGCGCTGTTCGCGGCCACCGCGATCCTCGTCCAATATGCGATGAACGTGGTGCTCACCCGCCAGTTCGCGCAGCACGCGATCAACCGCCGCCTGAAGCTCCTGCGCAGCGGAGTCGCGCGCGAGGAGATTACCGGGCTGATCCGCCCCGATGCGGTCGGCGGCCTCGGCCGCTATGCCCTCGTCGGCCGGTTCTTCCGCCTGGCCGGTCGCGCCGGGATCCGCATGTCTCCGCGGACCCTCGCGGCGGGCCTGCTGATGGCCACGGTGGTGATCTTCCTGCTCCTCCTCGCGCTGAGCGCGTCGCTGGGCGGTTCGCTGACCCCGGGCGTCTTCCTGCTGCTCCTCGCCGTCGCGGTCAGCGCGGGGATCGGCCTGCCGCTGCTGTTCATCGGCAGCCGCGCCACCCGCCGCGCCAAGCGCATGGAAGAGCAGTTCCCCGCCGCGATCGACGTCTTCACCCGGGCCCTGCGCGCCGGCCACCCGGTCGGCTCGGCCATCGCCCTTCTCGTCGGCGAGATGGAGGACCCGATCGGCAGCGAGTTCGGCATCGTCTCCGATGCCATCGCCTATGGCGCCGACCTCAACGACGCCCTGCGCGACCTCGCTGACCGCTGGGACAGCGAGGACCTCAGGATGTTCGCCGTCTGCGTCTCGGTCCAGGGCGAGACCGGCGGCAACCTCGCCGAGATCCTCAGCAACCTCTCCTCGGTGATCCGCGACCGCGCCAGCCTCTACCTCAAGGTGCGCGCGCTGAGCTCCGAAGGCCGGATGAGCGCCTGGATGCTCTCGCTGATGCCGGTGCTCACCTTCCTCGTCCTCTTCCTGATCAACCCGGGGTTCTACCTCGAGGTCGCCCGTGACCCGCTGTTCTCGATCTCGTTCATCGCGCTGCTCGGGCTCTACCTCGTCGGCGTCCTGTGGATCCGCAACATGGTCAACCTGAAGGTCTAGAGCGATGACGGCGATCTCTGAATTTCCGCTGGTCCGGCTGATCGTCCTGCTCGGCGTCTTCGCCACGTCGGTCTGGCTCGCCTATGCGATGATCGCGCTCGGCCGGCGCAACCTCCACGTCCGCCGCCAGGTGCGCGAACTCGCCGCCGCCGGCAGCGGCAGCCCGGCCGAGGCGATGAGCCTCGGCCACGGCAAGCGCAGCGCCTGGTGGCGGATCGTCGACCTCGTCGAGCAGAGCGGCCTCAACCTCGCCGACTCCAAGCCCGACGCCCTGCGCCGCAAGCTCGTCGCCGCCGGGTTCGAAAGCCCGGAAGCCCCGCGGCTCTACACCCTCGTCCGCCTGCTCCTGATCCTGCTGCTGCCCACCATCGGCATCGCCTGGACGATCGTTTCCGGCCACGAGCTCACCATCCTGCGGCTCTATCTCACCGGCTCGATCCTCGGCATCATCGGCCTGATCCTGCCCGCCTGGATCGTCCGCATCCGCGCCGACCGCCGCCGCGAAGGAATCACCAACGGCTTTCCCAACTGCCTCGACCTCCTGCTGGTCTGCGTCGAGGCGGGCCTCGGCATCGAGGCCGCGCTCGATCGGGTCGGCCGCGAACTGGCCGAGGCCGAGCCGCTGGTCTCCATGCTGCTGGTCCGCACCACGCTCCACCTGCGCGCCGGGGCCAGCCGCGAGGAAGCCCTCCACCGCCTCGGCGACATGGCTGGGGTCGACGAGGTCCGCTCGTTCTGCACCCTGCTGATCCAGTCCGACAAGCTCGGCACCTCGATCGCCACCACCCTGCGCATCTTCGCCGCCGAAATGCGCGAGCGCCGGCGGATGCGCGCCGAGGAAAAGGCGCACCGCCTGCCCGTCCTGATCTCGCTCCCGCTCGTCGCCTGCATGCTGCCGACCATGGTCGGCGTGCTCATGCTGCCCGCGATGATCCGGGTGATCCGCCAGCTCGTACCCGCCATGGGAGGTTGACCTTATGACCCGACACATCGCCACCGCGTGCATCGCCGTTGCACCCCTGTTGCTGGGCGGTTGCACCTTCATGCACAAGCTCGGTTTCGGTCACGCCCGCTCGGTCCAGCAGGCCTCCCGCGTCGATGAGACCGCGCCGGCCGTGCCCGCCGATCTCTTCACCGCCCGCGGCCGCGCCCAGCTCGATGCCGGCAACATCGGCCTCGCCGTCGAGGCCTTCCAGCAGGCCATCGGCACCGGCGAAGCGCGCGGCCCCGCGCTCAACGGCCTCGGCGTCGCCTATGCCCGGCTGGGCCGCGCCGACGTCGCGGCCCAGCTCTTCCGCCAGGCCATGGCCGAGGACCCGGCGAACGAGAAATTCGCCGCCAACCTCGCCATGCTCGAGCAGTCGCAGAAATCGCTCGAAACGCCTTCCGGCGCCCTCACCGCTGAGCGCACCGACTCCGCCGCGCCCGCGCCGGCACCGGCTGCAGCTTCGGCCCCGGCCCCGGCCCTGGCGGCATCGCCCGCTCCCGCCCCCGCTCCGCGAGTGGCCGCTGCCGCCGCTCCGCAGCCCGAAGGACGCCTCGTCCAGGTCGCCCCGCGCGAATTCACGATCCGCACCCTGCGCCAGCAGCCGGCCCTCGCCGCCACCGCCGCCAGCCCCCGACGCTACACGGTCCCCGCCGGCTTCCGCCCGATCGTGCGGATCACACTGCGCCCGCCGGCCCCGGCCACGCCCGCCCCTGAAGCGCCCCTCGGCAAGGCGGCTTCGCGTTGATGCCCAAGGACCTGTTCGTTCCCGCCGCAGCCCTCGCCCTGCTCTGCCTCACCGCGGCCTGGTACGACCTGCGCCTGCGCCGCATCCCCAACTGGCTGTGCCTGCTCACCGCCGTCGCCGGGCTCGCCTATGCCGCCATGCCGCTGACGGCAGGGGCGCCCTGGTGGTCGTTCCTGCTCCACGGGGCGGTCGCGCTGGTCGTCGGCATGGGGCTCTTCGCGATCCGCTGGGTCGGCGGCGGCGACGCCAAGTTCTATGCCGCGCTCGCCTGCTGGTTCCCCTTCGGCCGCGCCCCGCTCCTGCTTATCGCGGTCGCTCTGTCGGGCCTGCTGCTGCTGATCGTCTGGTTCACCGTGCGCCGCCTCCAGGGCAAGAAGTTCCGCGGCACCGCCAACGACGACGCCGCCAAGCTGCCCTACGGCATCGCCATCGCACTCGGGGCCATGCTGGCCTTCGCCACCTGAATGGCGGGCGCCGCCACGGCTTCCCCCCGCCGCACATCCTTGTGGAACCTTGCCTGCCGTAACCCGGCCCGCGCCCTGCTGCTGGTCCTGGCCGCCGTGTCGCTCCTCGCCGGCCTCGCCACCCGCTCCTCGCCACCCCCGCACCTGCGATTTGCCGACAGCCACACCCCCGGCGACGGAGCCCTCTACGCCGAGGTCGTCGCGGCGGTGGCAGCCGGTGCCCCGTACTACCACACCGCGGTCCAGCTCCACCGCCAGCACGGCTACCCCCTCCGCCCCTTCGTCACCGTCCGCCCACCAAGCCTCGCCCTCGCCAGCGCCGCGCTGGGCCCGGTCGGCACCCTCGCCCTCGCCCTCGCCCTGATCGCCGCCAACGCGCTCGCCTGGTACAACCGCCTGCGCGACCAACCCAAGCTCCTGCGCTTCGGCGCCCTCGCCGCCATGTCCGCGCTCGGCGCCGCCGGCCTCAGCCCCGACGTGCTCGCCATGCACGAATGGTGGAGCGGGCTCCTGCTCTCGCTCGCCCTCGGCCTCGATCCCCAACGCCGCTTTGCCCCCGCCCTCGCCTGCGCCGTCGCCGCGACGCTGGTGCGCGAACTGGCGGTCGCCTTCCTGCTCGCGCTCCTCGCCGTCGAGCTCCATCGGCGCGCCTGGCCCCGCGTCGCCGCCCTCGCCGCCGCCCTGGTGGTCCTCGCGCTCCTGCTCCTGCTGCATGAGCAAGCCATCGCCGCGCTGGTCCGCCCCGACGATGTCGCCTCGCCCGGCTGGCTCGGCCTGCGCGGCCCGCTCGGCTTCGCCCGCGACTTCGCCGTCCTGCTCGGCATCGACCATTGGCCCACCGCCCTGACCCTGTTCCTCGCCTTCTCCCCCCTCGCCGGCTGGCTCGCCCTGCGCCGCGCCATGGGGCCGCTGCCCCTCGTCTGGTTCGGCCCGTTCGCCCTGCTCGAAGGCTTCCTCGCCCGGGCCGACAACTGGTACTGGGTCCAGCTGATCCTGCCCGCCTACCTCCTCGGCTGGCTCTTCGCCCTCATGGCCCTGCTGCCCCGGTCTCCGCGCCCCACAGACTGACCGCCGCATCCAATCCCCTGTTGCGCATCAACTTATTGCACTGCACAACGCCGCGCATGCGCATTGCCATCGTCGATGAAAGCGCCAGCCGCGCCGCCGTGATCGGCGAAGGGCTGGCCGCATTCGCCGATTGCGAGCTGTTCGTCGTCACCGAACGCCGCGGCCTCGTCGCCCGGATCGCCGAGATCGATCCCGACATCGTCCTGATGGACCTCGGCAACCCCTCGCGCGACATGCTCGAGGAATATTTCGCCGTCAGCCGCGCCCTCGCCCGCCCGATCGCCATGTTCGTCGACGAGAGCGACGACGAGGCGATCGCCGCCTCGATCGACGCCGGGGTCTCATCCTACGTGGTCGACGGCCTTGCCCCCCACCGCATCCGCCCGATCCTCGATCTCGCGGTGCGCCGCTTCAACGCCTTCGCGCGGCTCCAGTCCGATCTCGCCGAGGCCAAGGGCAAGCTGGCCGAACGCGAGACGGTCGACAAGGCCAAGCGCATCCTGATGGACAGCCGCGGCCTCGCCGAGCCGCAGGCCTATGCCGAACTGCGCAAGACCGCGATGGACCAGGGCAAGCGCATTGCCGAAATTGCCGAGGCCGTGGTCACCGCGCACCGGCTGATGGGAGGAACCTGATGGCCCACGACCTGACCCTCGGCTTCCTGCCGCTGGTCGATGCTTGCCTGCCGATCCTAGCTCGCGAACATGGCTTCGCCGAGGCCGAAGGTGTGTCGCTGCGGCTCGTGCGCGACATGAGCTGGGCCACCGTGCTCGACCGCCTGCTCTACGGCCATTCCGACGCGGCGCACCTCGTCGCCCCCCTCGCCATCGCCACCACGCTGGGCCGCGGCCGCCCCGCCGCCCCGCTGTCGGTGCCCTTCGTGCTCGGCCTCAACGGCAATGCGATCACCCTGCGCGGCGACCTCGCCGACCGGGTCTGCCCGCCAGGCTCCCTCGGCGATCCGCGCCAGGTCGGCGAGGCGCTGGCCGTGGTCGCGCGCGAGCGCAAGGCCTCCGGCCAGCCGCTGCGCTTCGGCGTGGTCCACCGCTATTCCAGCCACAACTACATGCTGCGCTACTGGCTCGCCGCCTGCGGTGTGCGCCCCGACGACGAGGTCGAGATCGCCACCGTCGCCCCGCCGTTCTGCGCCGACGCGCTGGAGGCCGGCGAGGTCGACGGCATCTGCGTCGGCGAACCATGGAACAGCGTCGCGGTCGAACGCGGCGCCGGCCGGATCGTCCTCGCCAGCGCCCAGATCTGGCGGCGCGGGGTCGAGAAGGTCCTCGCCCTGCGCGAGACCGTGCTAAACGAGAAGCGCGAGGCCACCGAGGCCCTGATCCGCGCCCTCATCGCCGCCGGCAGGCACTTCGTCGATCCCGCCAATTGGGAAACCAATGCGGTGATTCTCGCCCGCCCAGAGTACCTAGACGGTTCAGCAGAACTGATCCGCCGCGCCATTTCCGACCGCCTCCTGCTCGCCCGCGGCGGCGAGCCGGTCCACTTCCCCGACTTCATGTTCCAGTACCGCGAGGCCGCCAATTTCCCCTGGGTCAGCCAGGCCGAATGGCTCTACACCCAGATGGTCCGCTGGGAGCACACCCCCTTCTCCGCCGCGGAAGCCGCCCGCGCCGCCCGCGTCTTCCGCCCGGACGTTTACCGCGCCGCCCTCGTCGGCACCGGCGAGCCGCTCCCCGGCGCCAGTTCCAAGGTCGAAGGCAGCCTCACCGGCCTCACCGCCGTCGGCACACAGCAGGGCACGATCACGCTCGAGGCCAACCGCTTTTTCGACGGCACCGTGTTCGATCCCCATGACATGCAGGGCTACCTCGCCCGCCTGCCCTGATCTCGCGGCAGATGGTGCACTGCAAAATAATGCTTGCGTAACCCCCGGCTGATCCCATAGCATCTGCGAGTCGGGAATGCGTGCTCCAAGGGTGGGGCACGGTGAGCAGACCCGAAAACCAACCATCGCGTGGCAACGGCGCCGCCCGAACCGATCCATCCGGATCGTTCGAGGCGGCTTTTTTGCGTGCGCGAAGAACGAAGGGCTTCTCGCCGTGGCTACCGGGTGTTCAGCGCAGCAGCAGCGCGGCGACCAGCGCCGCGGCGAGGACTGCGCTCGTCACCTGCCAGAACAGCTCGGGGTTGCGCGCCGCCAGCGGCAGCTTGCGCCGGGGGCCGACCTCGCGCACCCCGCCGCCCTCCAGCGCGCGCAGCAGTTCGACCACGTCGCCGAACCGCGCTGCCGGATCGGGCTGGATCGCGGTGAGGATCGCATCGTCGAGCCACGAAGGGATCTCCGGCCGATGCGCAGAGGGCGCCACGGCGCGGCCGAAGCGCGGCCGCTGGAAGGCTTCCTGCTCGCCGTAGGGCCACTTGCCGGTGAACCAGCGGTAGAGCGTCACCCCCAGCGCGAACTGGTCGGTCAGCGCGTCCCCGGCGTTGCCGGCGAACTGCTCGGGCGCCATGAAGCCGGGCGTCCCCGGGATCTCGTCGGGCCGGAAGTCCTCCACCCGCGGCAGCCGCGCCACGCCAAGGTCGATCAGCTTCAGCCCGCCGTCGGGCTCCAGCATGACATTGTCCGGCTTGATGTCGCGGTGAACCACCTCCAGCCGGTGCAGCGCCGCCACGGCGCGGGTCAACCCGATCGCCGCCTCGATCCCCGCCTTCAGTCCCGGCAAGCCGCGCCCCATCCGCTCGGCCATGGTCTCGCCGACGAGGAACGGCTGGACCCCGTAGAGCGCGGTCTGCCGCTCGGGCCGCACCGGATGGGCGGCGAGCACGAAGGGGCTCGCCACCCGCTGGCCGAGCATGATCTCGCGGGCGAAAGCCAGCCGCAGCGCGCGCTGCGAGAGCACCTCGTCGCGCGGGAACTTCAGCACCACCCGCGCCCCGTCCTCGCCGTCGCTGGCCGCCAGCAAGACGGCATGACGGCCCGTGGACAGCACCCGCTCCACCTTGAACCCGTCGATCGACTGCCCCGGCGCGGGCGGAGCGACGAAGGGCAGTCCGGAAAGCCCCGCGAGGATGCCGTCGTGATCGGGCGCCGGCAGGCGCACCACGTCGAGCACCAGCGCGGTCGCATTGTCCCGTCCCCCCGCCGCCAGCGCGTCATCGGCCAGCCGCTCGGCGGTCGCCTCGGCGCTGGCGTTCTCGGCGAGGATCGCCGCGATCCGGGCCGGGGAGAGCACGCCGTGAACCCCGTCGGTGGTCAGGACCAGCCGGTCGTGCTCGGCCAGCTCCAGCTCGGCATGGTCGAGCCGCAGTTCGGGCTCGATCCCGATCGCCCGGATCAGCACGTGGCTGAGATCGGGCTCGGGCCGGACATGGTCGGTGGTCAAACAGGTCAGCCGCCCGCCCGCATAGCGCCAGGCCCGGCTGTCGCCGACATGGACCAGGTGGGCCCGCCGCCCGCGCAGGGCCAGCGCCGTGAAGGTCGTGGCGGAATTGGCCATGGTCTCGCCCCGGCCCTGGGCATGGAGCCAGCGGTTGTAGGCCGCGAGCGGCGCCTGCATCGCCCGCGCCGGGCCCACGGTGTCGGGCACCGCATAGAACCCCTCGATCAGCGCGCGCACCGCCAGTTCGGCCGCCTCGCGCCCGGCCTTCCCGCCGGAAACCCCGTCGGCTACCGCCGCAAGGATCCCATGACGCACCCGCTCCAGCGCCGTGCCGAGGTGAACCCCGCCGAAATCCTGGTTCTCGCTGCGCGGACCGGTGCGGCTCGCGCAGCCCGCCGCCGCCACCAGCTGTCCAGATTCGCGCATTCCCCGGTTCCGTCCCTCACGTGCACGGGCACGTCGCCCGCCCGCGTGAGGATCCCTTCTCCCACCGTTTCGTCAAGCCACAGGAGGCCCTAGCAATGGCAACGATGGCCATGTCACCAAGCACTGCACCCGATCTTCCGACGATCCCCACCGGCAAACCGTTCTGGCAATCGGGCCACCGCCCGACCCTGCTCGCCGCCTTCCTCTATTTCGACGTGTCGTTCATGGTCTGGGTCCTGCTCGGACCGCTCGCGCCGATCATCTCCAAGCAGCTCGGGCTCGATCCCGCGCAGAAGGGCATGATGGTCGCCATCCCCACCCTCGCCGGCGCGGTGATCCGCGTGATCAACGGCTTGCTCGTGGACCGGATCGGCCAGAAGCTCACTGGCACGCTCAACCAGCTGGTGGTCATCGCCGGGCTCTTCGTGGCCTGGTGGTTCGGCATCTCCAGCTACGAGGGCACCCTCGCCCTTGGCGTAATCCTCGGCTTTGCCGGCGCCAGCTTCGCCGTCTCCCTGCCGCTCGCCAGCCGCTGGTATCCCGCCGAGCACCAGGGCAAGGCCATGGGCATCGCCGGCATGGGCAATTCGGGCACGGTCTTCGCCGCGCTCTTCGCCGCCCTGCTGGCCAAGGCCTACGGCTGGACCAATGTCTTCGGCCTCGCCCTCATCCCGCTCCTCGCGGTCTTCGCCTATTACCTCGTCGCCGCCAAGGACAGCCCCGACCAGCCCGCGCCCAAGCCGCTCTCGGCCTATGCCGCGATCCTCAAGGAGCAGGACGCCTGGTGGTTCATGCTGTTCTACTTCGTCACCTTCGGCGGCTTCGTCGGCCTGTCGAACTCGCTGCCGACCTACTATGCCGATACCTTCTCGGTGACCCCGGTGATCGCCGGCTACTGCACCGCCGCCGCCGTGTTCATGGGCTCGCTGCTGCGGCCGATGGGTGGCGCCCTCGCCGATCGCTTCGGCGGCATCCGCACGCTGACCGTGGTCTACGCCGTCGCCGCCGCGCTCCTTGCCGTGATCGCCAAGATCGGCGGCGGCCTGCCGGTCATGGTCACGCTCTTCGTCCTGACCCTCGGCACCCTCGGCCTCGGCAACGGCGCGGTGTTCCAGCTGGTCCCGCAGCGCTTCCGTAAAGAGATCGGCGTGATGACCGGCCTCGTCGGCTTCGGCGGCGGCGTCGGCGGGTTCTACCTCGCAAGCTCGCTCGGCGCGATCAAGAAGGCCACCGGCTCCGCCGCCCCCGGCTTCATGATCTTCGCCGGCCTCGCGGTCATCGCCCTCGTCGGCCTGACCATGGTCAAGGCCCGCTGGCGGACCACCTGGGGCGCCGCCCTCACCAACGCCCGGATCTGAGGGCAGCGCCAGCACCCTTCGACAGGCCTGTCCTGAGCCTGTCGAAGGGCTCAGCGTGAGCGGACGGGGGAAGCAACCATATACCCCGCCGCTCGTGCTGAGCTTGTCGAAGCACCGCCCACATCGGTCGCAAAGAGGATGCCCGGAAAGGACCAACAAAGGTTCACCGGAGGAAACCCATGAAATCGCTGCTCAAGACCACCGCGGCTCTCGCCGCGCTCGCCCTCGCTCACCCCGCGCTCGCCGCCCCCGCCAAGCCCCAGTTCGGCGATCCGGTAAAGATCGCCCCCGACCTCACGCTCGACCCC
>Ga0068855_100005359_pt1 | contig 15645 bp, 25 predicted proteins | sample KBSCornC52_FD_66592 | JGI IMG/M metagenome (GOLD analysis project Ga0068855, IMG submission 66592) | Corn rhizosphere microbial communities from Kellogg Biological Station, Michigan, USA - KBS Corn C5-2 | ecosystem: Host-associated > Plants > Roots > Rhizosphere > Soil ...
AAAGCAACATCGTGATGGAACAGGCGAAATGATTAGTTCGACCGTCGGATCGGCAGTCGAATGGGATACGTCGGGGATACACTTTGTTACTGCTTCGTCGGTCAGCGAATAGATCATGTCCAGCACCGGAAGACATTTCGAACAGACTGGCTCGATGTCGCGACGAATACCCGAAACACGTCGCCCCAAAGCGCCGGCAAAGCCTGCCCGGTCCGTGCATAAGCGGACCTGAAACCGTAAAAAATCTTTGTGCGATCCCTCGATCGTGCGTCCGCCATGGTTCGAGCTTGTGAGAAAACACGCTGATCGCCTAGACTGGATTAACTCATTCAGCCTGGGTGACCGGATGAAGCGATTCATAGAAGGTGAAGATCGCAAGCAGGTGACGCTGCTCCCAGAGTGCCTCGATGACTTTGTTGTCGAGGACAATCCGGTCAGGGTTATCGACGCGTTCGTTGAAGAGCTTGACCTTGCATCACTGGGCTTCGATGGCGCGATGCCGTCGACTACAGGTCGCCCGTCCTATCATCCAGCCGTGCTGTTGAAAATCTATATTTGCGGTTACCTGAACCGGGTCCAGTCGAGCCGTCGGCTGGAACGTGAATGCCAACGCAATGTTGAATTGATGTGGCTCACCGGCCGCCTGGCGCCGGACTTCAAGACCATCGCCGACTTCCGTCGTGACAGTGGAACAGGCATCCGCAACGTATGTCGCCGCTTCGTGGTGCTATGCCGCGAGCTGAAGTTGTTCTCGCAGGCGCTGGTTGCCATTGACGGCAGCAAGTTCAAGGCAGTCAACACGCGCGATCGCAACTTCACAGAGGGTAAGGTCGACAAGCGTCGGAAGCAGATCGAGGAGAGCATCCAGCGATATCTGAACGCGCTGGAGACCGCCGATCGTACGCAACCCGCGGAGCTGGAAGCGAAGACAACCCGCTTGCAGGACAAGATCGCGCGCTTGCGCGAGCAGATGCGAAACCTTGAGCGGATCAAGGAGCAACTCATCAAGCGCGAAATTCCATGGTCGATTTGATAGGGCCGACTTTATCTACATTGCTCGGGACGACGAATACCAATGTCCAGCCGGTGAACGCGCAATTTACCGCTTGACCCGGGAGGAGCGCGGTATGCAACTGCGTCGTTACTGGAGCAGTGCCTGTCCTCGATGCCTCATGAAATCACAATGCACGCCGAGCACAGAACGCCGGATCACCCGATGGGAACATGACTCGGTGCTGGACGCAGTCCAACGTCGGCTCGACAGGACGCCGGATGCGATGACCGTGCGCAGGCGGACCGTCGAACATGTCTTCGGAACGCTCAAGCACTGGATGGGCTATACGCATTTCCTGACACGCAGGCTGCCCAACGTGGGGACCGAGATGAGCTTGAATGTACTTGCCTACAATCTTATGCGAGTGCTGAGAATCATGGGGTTCAAGAAAACGATGAAAGCGATGCGGCTGGTGGGTGCGTGAGCACCCGTAGGTCTTAAAACTAAACCTTGAACCTGTTTGGAGCGCGTTAGAGACGTTCAGCGTCTTCGTCATCGCCGCGACACCCCCAAAAGACAGCCAAACGCGCCGACGGGCCAAGTATCTCCGTCGGATTGCAACTTCGTCGAGTTTCCACACGGCCTGGTTCTCTTGCTGCCGCGGTTCTGTGCGAGTCGCGCGCGCAGCCGCATAGGTATCCGAAAGCGATGGCGGTCGCGGCGCGGATGTAGCTCGCATTCGAACGCAGTCTAGCGACTCATCGGCTTCGATACAAACGACACAACGACCGGCCGTTCGCTACTACCCCTTGGCGACAATCTACGCCACGCCGCATGGCCCAACCCGAAATGCGCCAGCAGGAATTCCTGCTCAAGCGCCCTGGCGTGTCGCAGGTTCTTGACTGCTTCGGGCAATCGGGTAAATGTTCGCTCGAAGCGGTCGCCGGAAGATGGGTGCGTTGGCTGGCAATTTTCCGACGTTGAGCCGAGATCCTCGTGTTAGCCTTGAAAAAGAAGCCGCGCAATTTTCTCTCTGACTTGTACACGTTTTGCGCGTTACTCAGAGAGGCACATGCATGGCCACCAACGTCAAACGAGCCGCAGTTCTTCAACTAGGGCAGATCAGGCACCTGCTGCGTGCCACTGAAGCGACCAGCCGCTTTCCCGAACGCGACGCCGTGATTCTTCTTCTCGGTTTCAGTGTTGGGATGCGCATTACCGAGATCGCCCAGATCACCATAGCCGATGTACTATTTTCACACGGCCGGTTGCGCAGCGAGGTCAGCCTGAGAGAGGCCATCACGAAAGGATGCCGGCAGCGCACGGTCTATTTCACCGGCAGGAAGCTCATTGACGCCCTCGAGCGCTATCTTGCGTACCGCGTCGACCGTTCGCTCGGTGCGACGCTCGACGACACTCGCTATCGCGGACTGATTCCGGCGCTGCCGTTGATCTTGAGCCGCACGGGCTATCCGTACTCCTTGAACCTCAAAGTGCGTATCTCGGCCTCCGGCGAACAGTTGGAGTATTGGGCTGCCGATTCGCTCCAGGCGTATGTCACCAAGCTTTATCGCGATGCCGGGCTAAAGGGCGCGTCATCACACACTGGTCGACGCTCTTTCGCCTCGCGTCTCATCTACCGTGGTGCAACTGTAGAGGAGGTGAGTCTGCTACTGGGTCATGCCAGCATCGACGATTCGCTCCGATATATCGAGCCCAGTGTTGCAATCATGCGCCGGGCCTGCGAAGAGGTGATCTGAGGTGGTCGGCTGCTCATGCCTGCACCGCCTCGGTCGTTACCCTCTCAGGCAGGACGAGTTATGCGCTGGCGCTTGCAAATCGCATCGCAGTGGTAGCAGACGCTGACGCGGCTCGGCGGTCGCGCGAAGCCGAGAGCACACAAAATTGCAACCGTGGAGTGGCACACCCACCCAGAATGTTCCAGCAGCACGATGGCAAAGACAGCTTAAATTCCCTGCTAATCAATGATTTACACAACTTTTCGCAATTCAAACAAAAGACTGGAACACAAATTCAAATTAACGATGTAAAATGTGTTCCACCGTAATGCAGCAAGCACAAGGACACACAACTAGATGGAACAGCGGGCGCAGGAAGAGTTATTGAGTTTGTTCCACGATGCGATGAAAGTCGGCGGGGCAGCCATCGAGATGCGGCTGCGCAGATTCGCGAGCCTGATTCGGCCTTTCGATGAGCCCCTAGCTCGAGCGGTTGCTCCATTGGTATCCGGCACCCGCTCATTGCGTCGTGAGTCACCCGAGATCGCGCACCCCGTCGATGCGGACACTAAATTGCCGCTGGTCAGAGTCGAGCATCCGTCGACAGCGCGTGTGCCTCCGCTATTGAGCCACGCACTGCAAGCCGATGTCGATCGCATCGTCCACGAGCACCGGGCGGCTGATCGGCTTGCCGCCGCCGGACTCGCGCCTGTGCGTTCGGTGTTGATGAGCGGCCCGCCAGGCGTCGGCAAGACCATGACCGCCGGCTGGCTCGCCAAACAATTGGACCTCCCGCTCTATACGCTCGACCTCGCCAGCGTGATGAGCAGCTTTCTCGGGAAGACAGGCGCCAACGTCAGGTCCGTCCTGAATCACGCTCAGGAACGCCCATGCGTCCTGCTTCTCGATGAGTTCGACTCCATCGCCAAGCGGCGCAATGACGACACCGACGTGGGCGAACTGAAGCGCTTGGTCACTGTCATCCTGCAGACCATCGATGATTGGGCGCCAACATCGTTGCTGGTGGCGGCAACCAACCATGGCGAGCTTCTCGACCCCGCGGTCTGGCGACGGTTCGACGTCACCCTTCAGTTCGATATGCCCGCCCTGGAACAGCGCGCTGCGCTGCTTCACTCGCGCGAAGTTGCGGGACCGGTGGCTGAGGCAGTCGCAATCGTGACCGAAGGGCATTCTTTGTCGGATCTGTCGAGAGCGGCTGACGCCGCGCGCAAACAAGCATTGCTCGAAGAGCGGAGATTCGAAGAGGCACTGATCACATGGGCAGTGTCGTCCGCGCCACGAAGCACGAGGACGGCGCGCACGACGAGCAAGGGGCGACGCGACCTTGACGTGTATCTTCACCACTGCCGGGGGCTCTCCGCGCGCGAAATCGCCGAGTTGGTTGGCACCTCGCACATGACCGTCGTGCGCATTCTGAAACGTCTCAAGGGAGAAGTCGATGTCGGGGCCTAACCTGCTCATAGGGAACGGTGAGGTTCTTGCCGGCACCGTTATGCGTGACGGCAGGCTCGGTGGTAAAAAAGCATACCCGTACACCATTCAACAAGCGCGTGAACGCTTGCACGATGGGATCACCGGAATCGCAAACGCGCTCGATCAACTCCCAGACGCCGCGAAGCCACGCGGCGAAGGTACCGGCCTCATCACCGTCCACCCCGCATTCCTGGCCAAAACCCAGATGCCGGCGGCCATCTTCCGCCGAGCGGGCCTGCGCACTCTGGGCAGCCGACCTGCTATGGTTATGCCTACGAGCGATGCACGCGTGAACGCATCTGCTGGACCGCAACCGGCGGCCGAGTTGTACGTCTGCGGTACCAGTGAAGCATTCCGCCAGCTTGGCGACATGCTGATGTCCGACTCGACTGCGAAGAAGCATCAAGACGAGTTCTGTCGGCTTGAAGGAGTCAGGTTCCTTGATTCCAACGACCGCCTGATTCGACTCGAAGGACAAGATGGCCAAATACCCATCGAAGTAGTTCTTCATGGAGACAGCGGCGACACGTTCTTGCTCGACGCTTTCGAAGCGTACGCCAACGCCTGCGGGGTCCTGCTCGGCAGAAAGAAGTTGCTGGGTGTTCCCGGGCTTGTCTTCATGCCGGGGACGGCGTTACGCGACGGCCTTGCGCAGTTCGCCTTGTTCACCGCACTGCGCGCCGTTCGACGCCTGCCGGCACTCAGGTTGAATCGGCCTGTTATCCGCCAGCGCATGACCGTTCAAGCGCCGGTGTTGCCCGATGCCGACGCCCTCGACAGCTCGTTGAAGGTCGTGGTCTTCGATGGCGGCTTGGGCGCACGCGACTTCAGCAGGTGGAGCAAAGAGGTCGTGCCAGCAGAACTCGACGCCACACACGCGGACTACTTGTCGCACGGTACTGAAGTCACTTCCGCGCTTCTCTTTGGCGCCGTTGAGCACGATGCGACGACGCTGCCCAGACCATATTTCGATGTAATACACCATCGCGCCATCGGGCTCAACGATGAGCGCGACGTGGACCTCTACGATTGCATGCAGCGCATCGATGAGGTTCTTCGGGCCGGTGACGTGGACTTTGCGAACCTCTCTTTAGGACCGCGCCTCGCCATCGACGACGGCCAACCACACGCCTGGACGTCAATGCTCGATGGGCACCTCGCGCAAGGTCGGACGCTTATGACGGTCGCCGTCGGGAATGACGGAAATCTGCCCGATGGAATGGGCCGAATCCAACCGCCCGCTGACGCCGTCAACGCGCTGTCTGTAGGTGCCGCCGATTCCCGAGAGTTCATGTGGAATCGCGCGCCCTACAGTTGCCACGGACCAGGGCGTTCCCCTGGCTTGGTCAAACCAGATGGCGTCGCTTTTGGAGGTACCGAGCAACAGCCGCTCGTGCTGTTGAATCCACTGGCAGGCGGCCTGACTGGCGTGCAAGGCACGAGCTTCGCTTCGCCGCTCGCACTGCGCACGGCGGCAGCTGCGCGAGCGGTTTCGGCAACACCGCTTAGCGCCACGACGCTGCGTGCCTTGATGATCCACCACGCCGACCGATTTCAAGGACACGACTCCCGCGATGTCGGATGGGGAAGATTCCCTGAATCGCCGGATGAGCTACTCACCTGCGGAGATCACGAGGTTTGCGTGATCTACCAAGGGAACATCGAGGCCGCCGGAACAATGCGTATCGGCATCCCAGTGCCACCTGTGGCCTTGGGGGTTGGTCTGACGATCAAGGCCACCTTCTGCTTCGCGTCGCCTGTCGATCCAGCGGACCCGATCAACTACACGCGTCATGGCTTAACAATCGTCTTCAGGCCTCGCGGTGCGGGCTCGTCGGCCCCATTCTTCTCGACCGGAAACTACGACACGGAACAAGACCTGCGTGCAGATGCCTACAAGTGGGAGACGGTACTGCACAAGACCGCGAACTTCTCGGCCGACCAGCTGCTCGACGCGTGCTTCGACGTTGACCACGGTGCGCGGGAGCATGGGCTCAAGGTCGACAACAGCGTGGTACCTCCGCTGCCCTACGTGCTGATCGCCACGGTCTCCACGCAAAGGGGCGAGCCCATCTACCAGTCGATCATGCAGAAATACCGTGCCCTCGCGCCAATCGAGCTTCGCGAGCGTGTACAACTCCAGAGCCGGTAGGCGCCCAATCCAACGAGCCCACACGATAAACCGACCCAAGGGAGGGCGTTTAAAAAATGACAGAGCCGAAAGAGGTAAAACGGAAAACGAGAGGAACCACCAAATGGAAGAAACCTTGAGGAAGGCGCAAGAAGCCGCCAACAAGGCGCGAGCGCCAATGTACGTGTTCAGGGCGGTGAACTTGAACGGGCATGAGCTGAGCTGGTTCAATCCGACCGGGAAGAAGAATTCTCCAAAAGATGAGCTCTATCAGGTTATCGAACCAGAGAGCGACGGCAACGCAGACAGCTGAACGGAAAACAGGGGAGACTCAATGCAGAAGGGAAGTGTCGTTGCAGTCAATCTCCGGCGGGGCATTTTCATTGTCGCGATCGATGACGGGGATCACGTGGTATTTGAGTTTCTCGCGGGAATTGACGTCGCAATTGGCGATCGCGTGCAAGGGGATCTTGAAGCACTAGGCCGAGAAACGTTGCATCACCTCGGTCAATCCCGTAACTTCGATGCGTATGGACAGGGTGGTCCGAGCAGCCTTCCGGCATGCAAGCGCCTACTGGGTGCGTAGGCAAGGACGCGGAAAATTGGGAAACATAGCAGATGAAAACCTTGACTATTAAAGATAGCGTTGGCCAGACAGTTGCCTACAAGGCGAGACTGATGGAGGGAACCCCACCTGAAATGGGCGCACTCTACGTGCTTCTCCCCGATGATGGAACGGACACCGGGAAGTCGCATCCTGTGACCGTCGAGCTTACAGAAGGGAAGAACAAGAAGTTCATTTCCTTCGATTGCATCGAGGTCAACGATTCCATTGCATTCGGTTTTGTCTATTTGGCGCGTGAACGCTCGGGCCGTATCGGTGAGTTCGTGTCTGTCTCATAACGGCAAGGAAAGCGAGGTAAGTATGGCGGGTTTCAAGCTGAAATTGGGTCCCGGCGCTGATGCTGAGGTCATGTTCGAAGAATCGAACGAAGATGCTTTCGTGCGTCGGTTGTTAGCGGAGTTTCCGGAAAGGGGCCTGCCACCGACACTACTCTATAACAGTAGACCTATGATCGAGTTTCCGAATGGTTTTGAGCTGTCGGGAATGAAAGCAGAGCGCTGGGTCGTGAACCCTGTCTATCGTGCAGCCGTTCGGGCCCAGCAGAGGCTTGGGTGAAGCCACAGGAAACTCATGAAGAAGAAGTCAACTCCCGCGCAGTGGCAATTCATCGTATATGGCGAAGGCGAGCATCGTATGGAAGGCCGTTACAAGGTAGAGTCGGGGATGATTACCGTGACGTGTGCCAACGGCACAAAAACCACTCAGGTCGGCGGCACGCCACCGGAAAGCTTGGCCTACCTCATGGGTGAGATGAGCCCGCGCAAGGCATAGGAAACCGTATAGAGGAAAATACAGGTGACAACGATCAGCGAAACCGAATGGCAGGCAACGTTAAAGCAAGCTGAGAGCCTTGCAGAAGCTGGCACTGAATGCGCCTTGTGTGGCGGAACTGGAGGGTGGCCTGGCTTGGCCGGCTTCGTCGCTTGTAAGCCATGCAATGGGACTGGATCGAAGGTTCGGACCAGCACGAACGTGAACTAGGAAAGCATCAGGCGCACCGCGCCCCGCACCCGGCCGGCAGCCGAGGGCTCAGCAACGAAATGTACAAAACAATCATCCCAGCTACCGACTGGTTTTTCGTCCATCCCGGTCACAATGATGAGCCTGTTGTCTGGCCCCTCGCAGCATGGGGACTACGCGATAGTGGCGAAACGGTTGGGCTGATCGGTGCGTTCGGTCGCGAACAAGGCAACAAAGGCGAAACCCCTTCGCTCTCGATAGTACCGCCTGTAGCAGGTCGCTACCTGCACCGCAGCCAGTTAACGCAACAGGAGCGCGAACTCGCGGCGAAGCGGGCCCACCTCGAGTCGGCGCCGGTCGCGTAGGAAGAAGCGAATGCGAACTGAGATACCGTCTCCGGTGATCGCTGTCGTCGCTGCCGTTCTCGAGCACCGGGAGACACACGCTACGATGAACAGCCTATTCCTATACGCCAATGCACCGGGCGACGCGCCCGAAGGTAACAAGCTTTTCAAGGCGACGGAATGGCTCCGGCGCGTGAATAAGCAGGCCGATGACCCGTTGCGCGTTCTCGGTAAGTTGATTGAGAGCTGCATGGAAATCCAATCGACCCCCGACGACTGGAATCACGCGCAAAGCGAGTCTGACAAGATGCGCGTGCAAGAAATCCTCGCGCAACACAACCTCCAATACGTCCGAGGCGGAAACGTTGTGGGGGCACTTGGCGTGCCATCCCGGACTCTTGACTCCATGCTTCGGGCGTTTGATTTCGCTGCTGTGGATCACGAGTTTGAGCGGGCGTTGGGCAACGTCGAATCGGAGCCGCGTGAAGCCGTATCGGCCGCTAGCAACATCTTGGAGTCGTTGTGCAAGGCCTACATCGCGGAAGCGAGCCTGCCACTGCCGCAAAGACAAGACCTGAAGCCACTATGGGAGCTGGTTCGTAAGGATCTCGGCTTCGATCCAGGGGCGATCGCGGATCGCGATCTGCAAACTATTCTTACGGGGCTTTTTGCCGTGGTGGAAGGGATTGGGGCGCTGCGTACCCATGCAAGCTCAGCCCACGGCTCAGGGATGGTGCAATACCGGCTTGAAGGGAGGCATGCTCGCCTTGCCATCCACTCTGCACATACGGTGGCGATCTTTCTGTTGGAAACTTGGCAAAAGAAGCGTCAAATTAGATCATCCGCGCCGTGGCGTCCATGACGACGAGTCACTCGCATAGGAAAACATTGGTGCTCACGCGCTGCGTCGAACAATAAAAGTCGAGGATATTGATGGCAACAACCATGTATTTTGAAGAAACGGTCAGTGATCAAGGCGGCAAGGCGAAGTTCGACCTTGAACTTGGCCGTTCGTCATTTTATCCAGAAGACAGTATTTATCTGACTGTCGATGGCAAAACGGTGATCATGGACTACGCTACTGCGAAACGATTTGTGGAGGCTGTTGTCGCCGTCGGACAATATCACCGCATGATTGACTAGGAAAGATAGGTGTTTCTTTACCAAACGAGCGTCGGATTGTTTGCGATTCAACGAACTGAGGACTATCGATACACGCTTGTTCTCGAAGGCGAATCGCTCGGTGTGTACGAAGAGGCGCAGTATGCCGTAGATGCACTTTGCGATGGTGACGTGTTTCAGCCGTCTTGGAAGACGGTTGATTTCGAGACCTTAGACGTGCCGCGGAATCTGTACGATTGGCAATACGAAGCAGATTAGGAAACCGTATAGAGGAAATACAGGTGACAAAGCTCAGCGAAACCGAATGGCAGGCAAGGTTAAAGCAAGCCGAGAGCCTTGCAGAAGCCGGCACTGAATGTGCCTTGTGTGGCGGAACTGGAGGATGGCCTGGCTTGGCCGGCTTCGTCGCTTGTAAGCCGTGCAATGGGACCGGATCGACGGTTCCAACCAGCACGACGGTGAACTAGGAAAGTATGGAACTGAACGTAGCGTTTTCTTGTCCGTGCGGTGCATTTTTTGACCAAAATATCCATGTCGACGCGCCGGAGTTGTCTACCGACCCAGCGAGCGATCGCGACGAGGAATTTTTTGCATCTGTTCAGTGCGACGGGTGTGGAAAAGACTTTGAAGCACAGATCACGCGCAAGTTCGGCGAAGCCAGCGTGTCGATTGATGGGGCTGTCTCACTTACGTTCGACGTGTTGGTGGCAGACGAGGACGACGAGCTGCGGTGGATAATAGAGTCCTCTGAACAGCTCGATACGTACAGGGACGTTCTACGCAACGCATACCGGCTGCTCCAAGCTCCCGTGGCAGAGGATCTGAAGGCCAGCCTGTGCAACATGATCTACGCGCAGGTGGTTACCGCCGTTGAGGCGTATCTTTCGGGTACTTTCATTCGGACGGTCGTCAACTCTGATATGTTGATCCGCAAGTTGGTGATGACTGACCCCGCGCTGGCGAACCGACCGTTACTGTTGAAGGATATGTTCAGTCAACTTGAAGGGCTCAAACTGACTGTTGCCAAGTATCTGCAGGATCTAATTTTCCATGACCTGAAGAAAGTGAAGCCTATGTACGCTTCTGTGCTCGACATAGACTTTGGTGACATCGGATGGTTGTTCAAGGCCGTTTTGATAAGACATGACTGTGTCCACCGAAATGGAGTCAGCAAAGAAGGCGAGCCTACTGGCGTAGACGAACCAGCAATCGTTGAGCTTATAAGGAATTGCAGTTCGCTGGTCGTGGATATCGACCAACAGATTCAATTCATAACACAAGAAGTTGGATAGGAAAACGATGCTTGATTTCGAAAAAATGAAGACCATCATGGGAATTTTCGGCCCGATGTTCGGTGTAATCGGAAAGATTGGCAATTGGCTGAAGCCAACGCCCTCAGTCGATAATTCCCATTCCAGCAACGCCTCCGGCGTCCAAGTGCGTCAAGGCAACAACGGGACGATCCGATTTGACGGTTCACCGATAACCATAAACTCGGCGCCCGAGCCACAATGGGTGCCGCAGCCTCGCTGGCACGTACGGTGCCTGTCAGGTGGAGGCACCCGCGGCAATCTGCGTTGCGACTTTGAGGTAACAAATATGGGCGGGCGCGCATATGAGGTCGTCGTAGAAGAGCGCGGCTGCAACTTCAGACAGGAATTTCCGCCCGTCGGTGAGCGCGGGAACGTCAGGTTCCAGGTGAAATTTTCCACTGGGCTGCCTCCTTCGCTGATCTTCCTGATAAGCGCGCTCGACGCAAATGGCAAACCGGTGCGGGTAAGAGTGCTAGGAACAGTGGATGGCGTGCGCTACGTGTTCGAGCCATTCGAGGTCGCGCAGTCTTGACGAACTTAGGTGGGTTATCGGTCACTGCAGTCATCCAGCAATAACTTCGGAAAACGGGGCGATATGCCGCAAAAAGCGCGACTACGAATTCACGGATACGGATCCGTCGAGCTCAAATATACAACCGAATACTTGGTCGACCTTGAGCACGCGTATGAATCGATTTTCCACTTCGGATCATTGCTCGACGATGCTCGTCGTATCCCCAGATACCTTAAACCGTGGGACTTCTTTGACTTGATGGTGTGGCCGCAACGCATCATTCGCGGCGGGCGGTCCGATACGGTGCGCGTAAACATTCCGCATTCCGAGCAGCTAGTACTTGCGAGGACGCAGCTCAATTCACCCGGTTTCTGGGAGTTTCTCGGTGCACTCAATCCACTGGAGGTGATTCGTCAGTACCTGAACGACCGTCACGAGAGGCGCAAGGATAAGGACTATCGAGAATCTGCCGAGGAACGTCGACTGATCTTGGAAAACCTGAAACTAGAGAACGAAGTTATGTCAGAGCGCGTGAGACTAGCAAGGGATCTTGGTGCAACGAACAGTGATCTCGCCTTGATGCTGGATCAATTGATTTATCAACCGCTCCGTGCACTTGACCGTCATCAGGACAGAGGAGTGATCGACGGAGCTGAGATTACGGTTGTCGACGAAGACGACAAAGCATCGGAGTGATCGGAAAACAGGAGGGCCCATGCTGCAGAGGTGGATTGGACGGCTCGCGTGCCTTATTGGGAGGCATCAATGGGCGCCGGGAACACACTACCACTACATACTTAACGATAGCGGCATTCATTTTCACGAATGCGGCCGCTGCGGTAAGGGGCGCTCAAGCTAAAAAATCGGAAAACGCCAAAATTATGAGCGATCGACTTGATCGACTGCGCGCAGAACTGCGAGGGATTTTGCAACAGGGCATCGATGCATTGCCGGTTGCCGATCAGTGCGCTGACGAGTTGGAAACGTGGCAGAAGCCGAGCGATCTTTGTCACGACTGCGTGGACGCTTGGCTGGCCGAGAATGGTGATGGTCGAGCAGTGCGCGGCTGGTTGATCGACGGGTACGGACTCGGGCGCTATCGATTTATCGCTCATTCGATGATCCGTGCAAGCAACGAGGCACTACTCGACGTGACGCTACCGCGCGCTGCGTACGAGCGCCGCTTTGTCGAACATCCAACGACGGTCGGCGGATTCTTCGCGCTATTGTGCGCAAATCCACCCGCGCACGAGTTGTGGGTAGATGTCGAATAGGAAAACACGATCATGAACACCTATGTACCCAATAAAGACGCTCTCGACTATCACGCCGCCAGTGAAGGCCTGGATCTGAAAGAGGTCAACGGCTTTTTCGTCGAGGGTCCTGCCGATGTCCTGATTGAACGCTTGCTCGATCAGGTTACTCATCGTGGCCGGGACGCGTTCGAATGCGAAGAAGATTTTCTGCGCGAAGCGATTCGACACTACGCATCAGGAAATATTCACGGCGCAGTGAGTAATGCCCAGTATGCTGCGAAGGTGCCCTTACATGAATGATTACAGCAAGGAAAACGCGAACTATGAGCCTAAAGGATGAACCGGGGGTTACCTCAGTTAATGAACTGCGCCACGTGCGCTCGCGCACGAAAGGCACGATGGGTCAGACGGAAATCGATGAGTATGAGGAGGTTACTCCGGAGGGCAAGGTGAATCGCCAAGTACACTGTCACTGAACATACCAACCTGCGCGGCCTGGATACAACACGCTCCATCGCAAAGCAGGCTGTCGCCTGACCAGCACGCCAAGCTCTAGGAAAAGCGATGGATCTTTACAGTATCGATGTCTCGGCGCTCGGCGACACCGTCTGGGTGACGGGTGACGATGGCTCATGCGTAGGTCGCTTCAGCAAGCGTTTCGGAATCGACCTACATCGGACCGTAACCGAGCAGATGGCCGGCGCGGCTCAATGTCTGCATTGCACGCACGATGCCGCAGGGGCGGTTGAGTGGCAGGAGTTTCTCGAGGCCATTCGACGGCACTACGGAATCGAAGTTCCGGCCGACATAATCTCGTTTTGAGCAAGGAAAGCACCGTGCGAATTGATCACGATTACATCAAGCGGATGATTGAGATCATTCTGGATCATCCTAACCCAACGTTCACCATCGAAGATTTCGACGAAGGCGGTCTTTCATATCAAACGCCAGAATTCGAATTCCACATGAAACTGTTCAATGATCAGGGGCTTATCGAGCAGGACGACGGAGACGCTGGTTTTGGTTTGTTCAAGAGTGCCGACGGGCACGCATCCTGGTCTGTTTTGCCGCTGCGGTTGACCTCGAGGGGGCACGACTTCGCTGAGGCAATTTCCGAAAAGGGTGTGTGGGAAAAGGTGAAGAAGGAACTCCCCGGGGCTGCAATGTCTAGTTTGGTTACGGTGTCGGTAGGCTTGGCGCAAGCCTACGCAAAACAGAGACTCGGCCTGAGCTAAAGTCATCGGAAAACGGGGAAAGCCCCGAGCGACCCGCGCGCCCTCAGACGTCGGAATCGCAAAATCCATAGGAATCGGAAAACCGTCGCAAACATGTCTCAAACAATTTTTCTCAGTCATAACCACAAGGACAAACCGCTGGTCGAGGCGGTCGCGCTGAAGCTGGCGGGCATTTTCGGACAGGACCAGGTGTTCTACGACTCGTGGTCCATTCGCCCCGGGGACGGCATCATCGACCAGATGAACCGGGGGCTTGAAGCCCCCGAGTTTGTCTTTTTCTTCGTCTCGGATAAAAGCCTCGCGAGCGAAATGGTGAAGCTGGAATGGCAGAACGCGCTCGTTGCCGGAACGAAGGGCAAAACACGCCTGATCCCGGTCCGCGTCGATGGTTGCGGGATGCCAGCGCTGCTCCAGCAGACGCTATATATCGACATGTACACGATCGGGCTGGACGCAGCGATTGCCCAGATCGTCAGCGTCGTGCAGGACAGCGGCGGTTTCAGTCCGCAGCATCAGCTATTTTCAAACCTCACCTACAGCGTTGCCAGGCCCGAGGACGGGTTGGTCGAAATCACGATCCAGGCCTCGCACCTGATGGAGTCGAATCCTCACTTCGCTTTCGCCGTGATGAACGAAGAGCACGAAGTTTTCGGGTGGATCAAGGGGCATCCGGGCATTCATTCCAGCTTCAGGACGCCCATGTTTGAGCTGAACGGCGGTGAGTTCGCGAACGCAGTACTGATGCGACCGTTCAGCGGCACCCTCACGCCGAAGCAGCCCCTGACTTTTCAGCTTCGGCAACGGGGCGACAAGGCGGTGCACTGCATCGACGTCCTGCACGATCAGGGGCAGAACCAGTGGGTACGGGTCCCACCGGCATCGCAGGATAGCTGATCGATCTGCAGGCGCACTATTATGTGACGCCGCCGCCCGTGATGGTAAGGTAAGAAATGATGTGTTCGACTTGCGCCCACCGCGCGCGCCCGCTGGTCGGCGTGCAGGAAGTCTGAACTGTGGAAAGGTTGGAGCGGCAAACATTTTCTGGCGACCGGCCGTCGGCAGGTCGCTATTGCGAAACGACAGGAACTGCGAGATTCCTGACCGACCGGGGAGATACAAGCCAATAGCTATCTTTGTTGGGATCACGTGACCTGCGAGCATTGTGGGTCACGCGATCGTCCGATGGGCTACAACGACAAATCAGTCGGGCGTAAGCGTGTCGTCGGTACCGTCTCGACGTTGTGAAGGATTGTTGCCAGAGTAGGCCCCACCATAAAAGTAGTGGGGACCACAGTGTCAACAGAGGCACCGAAGAGAACTTCACGCAAAGGCATTCCGAATCACCCCATCGAGTTTCGACGGAAACTCGCCAAGCTGGCCTGCGAGCCAGGCGTATCCGTGGCGCGCCTGGCGATGGAACACGGGGTGAACACGAATTTGCTATTCAAATGGCGTCGAGCGTTGCGCGCCGGCGAATACGATTCGATGGGATTGCTGCCGGTCAAAGTGGAGGCGCCGGCGCCACAAATCGAGCGGCCGACGCTGACCGCGACGCCGACGCCTGTCATCGGCGCCGCTGCGGTGGGCGCCATCGAAATCAACGTCGGCAACACTCGCGTTCGAATCGAAGGCTCACCCAACGAGGCCACGTTACGGCTGGTGCTGTGCATGTTGCGCAACACATCGGAATCGGCAGCATGATCGGGCTGCCCGGCCGCACAAAGGTCTGGCTGGCCGCGGGTGTGACCGACATGCGCTCGGGCTTCAACAGCTTGGCAGCGAAGGTCCAGACCGTATTGGAACGCGATCCCTTCAGCGGCCACGTGTTCGTGTTCCGAGGCAAGCGCGGCGATCTGGTCAAAGTGCTGTGGTGGAGCGGCGACGGCATGTGTCTTCTGATGAAACGCCTGGAACGGGG